>ERZ724518.855-NODE-855-length-13567-cov-3.635213_pt1 | contig 13567 bp, 10 predicted proteins | sample MGYA00376051_ERZ724518 | MGnify/ENA primary metagenome ERZ724518 (study PRJEB28724, sample SAMN07190885) | wastewater metagenome | isolation source: influent of sewage treatment plant in Hong Hong | place: Hong Kong | collected 2016-03-17 ... | reverse complement strand
TCCCACTGAGAAAGGCAATATTATGGCTTTCAGGCTCCATCGACTTAATAAACAGCGCCAGGATCGGGCCAACTGAGCCGTTACAGAGCTGGATCACCATCGTGGTGACAAAGAGGCTGATCATCAGGCCGGGATAAGGCAGCGAGGCGAAAACCTCTTTGCCGCTCAGGCGTTCAGATTTGCTGACAACAGGACGTCCCCCCTCTTTAATCAGAAAGAGCGTGACCAGAAAACTGACCACGAGCAGTATGGCGGTAATGAAAAACACCGCACGCAAGCCCACATGGTCAGCCAGAAAGCCTCCCATTAACGGGCCGCCAATAACCCCGCTTATCTGCGCCGTGGACAGCGTGCTCAATGCCCAGCCACTGCGTTCACGCGGAACCTGAGAAGCGACCAGCGCCATTGCATTGGGAATATACCCGGAGGTCAGCCCCATTATCGCCCGCAGGAAAAAGAGCTGCCAGACGTTGGAGGCATAGGCCTGCAGCAGAATAGCAATCGCCATCCCCAGCGACGCACGCAACAGCATCAGCTTACGTCCTTTACGATCCGCCAGGCTGCCCCACATCGGCGATACAATGGCGGAGACCAGGAACGTGACGCTGAACGTCAGCCCTGACCACATGGAGAGTGCTTCATGCGACGAAACGCCCAGCTGCGCAACGTACAACGGCAGGAAGGGTAAAATCTGGCTGATGGCGAGTCCGGTAAAAAAGCAGCCAAACCAGACCGATATAAGGTTAACTTTCCAGGATTCCATAAACGACGCAATCTTCATTTTTAGGCGAATTCGCCTACAGATTAGCAAGTTACGTGCATTCACGTAGCACCAGAGATGCGACAGGGAAGACTTTGGTGTTTTATCTTCCCAGTCATCATATTTGTGAAACATGTCACAAAATATCCTCTGAGAGTCGGTGATTTATGCTTTAAAAACCGCGCAAAAACATTATGGCAGAAGGCCGCGAAACCCGCAGGCCATCGTGGTATGTTATAGGCTTTTCGTCATACTGGAAGAGAGTGAGATGGCAAAGCAGCGCGTAGGTATTGTCTTTGGGGGAAAATCAGCGGAGCACGAGGTTTCATTGCAATCGGCTAAAAATATTGTCGATGCCATTGATAAAAGCCGCTTCGAGGTTGTACTGCTGGGCATTGATAAACAGGGGCAGTGGCATGTTAACGATGCCAGCCAGTATCTGTTACATGCTGACGATCCGGCACATATCGCGCTTAATCCCTCTGAAATCAGCGTCGCCACCGTACCTGGCGTAGTTCAGGGGCAGCTTATCAACGCCGGCAATGCGCAGACCCTGGCACAAATCGACGTCGTCTTCCCAATCGTACACGGCACGCTGGGTGAAGACGGCTCTTTGCAGGGGATGTTACGTATGGCCAACCTGCCGTTTGTTGGCTCTGATGTACTGGGCTCCGCCGCCTGCATGGATAAAGACGTCACCAAACGTCTGCTGCGCGATGCCGGGCTGAATATTGCCCCGTTCGTCACGCTCACCCGCGCTAACCGCAACAACCATAGCTTCGGGACGATTGCCAGCCAGTTAGGGTTGCCATTGTTTGTGAAACCTGCAAACCAGGGCTCTTCCGTAGGCGTCAGCAAAGTCACAAGCGAAGCACAGTTCACGGATGCCGTCCGTCTGGCGTTTGAATTTGACCATAAAGTGGTGGTTGAACAGGGTATCAAAGGCCGTGAAATTGAGTGCGCCGTACTGGGCAACGATTTCCCACAGGCGAGCACCTGTGGTGAAGTGGTATTAAACAGCGATTTCTACTCTTACGACACCAAGTACATTGATGATAAAGGCGCGCAGGTTGTAGTGCCTGCGGATATTGATCCGGCCATTAACGATAAGATCCGGGCGATCGCCATTAATGCTTATCAGGCGCTCGGCTGCAGCGGCATGGCGCGTGTCGATGTATTCCTGACGCCAGAAAACGAAGTGGTGATCAACGAAATCAACACGTTGCCTGGCTTTACCAACATCAGCATGTACCCGAAACTGTGGCAGGCCAGCGGGCTGAGCTATCCGGCACTGATCACCCGCCTGATCGAACTGGCGCAGGAGCGTCATGCCGCCGACAGCGCTCTTAAAAGCTCCGTAAACGGTTAATCGGTTTTCTTTGCGATTTCCGTCTCATCCGCTGTCGTCTCTTCAGGACGACGGCGGATAATCAACCCCGCCAGCCAGAAGCTAATAACCCAGGTCACCAGCCCAACGGCATACGTTTGCCAGCCTTTTGCTTCAAACCCCAACAGCCCCACGATACCGTTAAGAATAAAAATCAGCCCAATAGCAAAGGCGTAGTAATGCCAGTCACGGCGTAGTTTGGAAGTGAGCTTCATGACGACTCCGGCAGAGAAAAAGACATCCTCTCACAGTTTGACGGCCAGGTCTGTGGCGGATGCGGAAATTCTGAAACGCGACGCAGTTTCACTTAAGTCATAAAATTGTGATGTGCTGCAGAAATCGACAATCCAGGAAAATTCCTTAGCGCAAATTACCACGATTCTGATATTGACAAAACCAATGACCTGTCAAACTCACTCTACGGCGAATTTCTGAACTGAGTAATATTGGGAGGTCTTTATGGCTGATTTTACCTTGTCGAAACCGATTTTTGGCGGCAAACAACCAAAAACCTCCACGGCAGGCAATATCGCCTATGCCCTGTTTGTACTGTTCTGCTTCTGGGCAGGCTCGCAGCTTCTCAACATACTGGTTCATGCACCAGGCGTTTATGAACACCTGATGCAGGTTCAGGATACCGGACGGCCGCGGGTTGAGTTCGGCTTTGGCGTCAGCACCCTGTTTGGCCTGGTTCCCTTCCTTACGGGATGTATGATCCTGGGCGTTGTCGCGTTAATTCTGCGCTGGCGTCGTCATTAAAGTGCCATACAGCGAGCCCGACGTTCATCCACGCGTTTTGCAAACCATGCAGTCGTCAGGTTACGCGTGATCTTCGGGCTTTCCAGCTGAATGCCCGGCAGTATTGCCCGCGGTAACGCTTTCCCGCTCTTCTGCTCCGCAAGCGTAAACACCTTCTGATACAAGTCCGTTTTCTCAAACGCCAGGCTGTCGCCCTTCTCCAGCTGACGGCGGATGTCACTATTGTTCATACCGAGCTTTGCCGATAATTTCCGCACCGCCAGTTCAGTGGTGCCCGCCTCGCTGCTACCGTAGACAATAAGATCGCCGTCCAGTGCCAGTTTTACACCGCTTGCACGACTCAGCGCACTCTGGAACGCCGCGTTACGGCTGGCATACCAGCCCGCATTAAAGTCTGCAAAGCGATACAGCGGTTCACTGTAGCTTACCGGGTAGTTAAGAAGATGATATGTGCCAAACCAGAGCCCGCCGCGCAGGGAGAAGACCTCCTGACGAACGGTACCGTCGATTTTCCACGGGTAGCCATCGGTATGCTTTTCCGCAAACGCAATACTGACCTGCATCGGCCCGCCGGTATGCACCGGGTTAAGCGAACCAAACAGTTTCTGTCCCATCGGAACCATGTTGATGAAATCATCAAAAATGGCGCTCAGCTGTTTCTCGGTTTTCACCGTATCCAGCCGTTCGCTGTAAGTTTTGCCATTGGGTGAGCTGATTTTAAGCGCGGTATGCACCAGAAAAACCGGGATATGCATCGATTCCGCACGGCGATCGATCTCTTTCCAGGCAATGTTGTTCAGACCCGGTACCACCGGGTCTGACTGGTACATCGACTCCTGCTGTGCCACCGCCAGCACCGAGCAAATATTCTCCTCGGTGGGGGCTATTTTCTGGCTTTCAAAGGTTTTTGCTAATGCCTCAGCCCATGCATTGCGATCCTTCACGGTAGAGGGCATTTTTTGCCGCACGACGCTTGCCACATCGACAGGTTTCTCGCCTTTCTTGAGCGGGGCGGCTCCTTTTTCAGCACACCCCACCAGTATGAAGGCGGCCAGTAAAGACAGCGGTAACGCGCGCGGTACGGCAAATGACATAGCAACTCCCTGTATTAGCTAAATGTATTGGTTACTTCCTGAAGGTCCCGATCGTCCAGTTCACGCCCAAAACTGCGTAAACGTTTATAGATAGACATCAGCTCCACCAGCGTCGTCCAGGAGTTGATGAGATACTGGAACGAGCTTCTCACCTGATCGAAAACATTGGTGATTTGAGTCATTAAACCCAGGGTAATTGTTCCTGCAACAATTGACGGGAACAACAGGACTATTCCAAAAACGGTATCGGCCTGAAGGTATAAAATTCGGGCGATGTTGAAATACATGTAGTGGAAGTAGAGTCTGAAATAGTTAATACGTACGTTTTTAAACAGTTCTTTGACCGTTGGCGGCACTGCCCGCGCGGGATCATCCTCACCATAAACAAGCTCTTTACGATAAGCCGCTTCAACGCGTTGATTTTTAAATTGCAGACCTGGCAACTTGATCCCCACCACCGCAAGAAGCCCGGTGCCCATCAGTGACCAGACCAGCGCCGCAATGACCAGACCATAGGGTAAGTGACCAACAATCGGCAGTTCAGGCACATGAGGTGATAAGGCTATCAGGATCGGTAAGAATGCGATTAGCTTCATTATGGCATTCAGCAAACTGACCCCCATGTCCTCCAGCGTTGATGCAAAACGCATGGTGTCTTCCTGAACACGCTGTGCAGCACCTTCGATATGCCGTAACCGCTGCCAGTTAGCCATATAGTATTCGTTCATCGCGGTACGCCAACGGAAAACATAATGGCTAACAAAGAAGTTATTCAGCACAGCCACCGTAACAGCGATCATTGCAATGCCCGTAAAGCTTAAGAGACCCGCGTAGAGTTCACCAATTGGAACCTTATTCGGCGCACTCAGCGCTTTTTGGATAAGGTCATAAAAGGGGGCATACCAGGCGTTAATCGCAACACTCACTTCCACCATGAACCAGGTGACAAAAATGATCAGTGCAGACCCCAAAATAGACCAGTATTGCCAACGGTGCGGCGAAAACTTAAACCAGAACAACGCAAACAGCCCCACGCACACCATGTAGTAGGCGTAAAACAGCAGGTAGCTCAGCGACCAGAAACGGGTCGCGCTAATGGGCACCTCGCCCGTCGCGCCCATGATACGCGTCAGCCACGCGCCACCACCGGCCTGCCAGAAAATGACCGCGATCAGTGCCCAAATAAATGCCGACAGGAAAAATGGCCCCGGCTTTGGGAAAAAAGACTTAAACATAATGCTTCCTTCTTGTTGTTATGGCTGTTGCTGTGCACAACACGTTACCACACGAAAAACCTGCCCAGGCCAGCCTCCCGACTCAGGCAAAAAGGTCAGACCCGAGGGTTGATTATTAGTTCGCTTTCCAGTTTTCGAGAATTGTTTCGGTGCGTTTCACTGCCGGGGGATTGGCGGGTGCAATGAAGTTACGCCAGACATCGTTATAGTGGTTAATCAGGATATGTGCATCAGCTGCAGTGCGATTCGCCGTCGTGTGGGCATCTTCTGCAACGGTAATGTGATAACCCCGGCTGACGCCGTTTTTGAAAGTGGCATCGACACAGTAATCGGTGGCGCAACCGCAGATCACAAACTCACGAACCCCGTGTTCGCGCAGCAGAGTCTCAAGCGGAGTGTTATAAAACGCATCGCAGGCGGTCTTGGTAACATAGAGCGCGCCTGCCGGCTGGTGTAAGTCAGGCAGCAGCGCAAACCCTTCGCTTCCCTCTTCCAGCCCTCCTGCCTCGGTATGTTGAATAAAAATAACCCGATCGGCTGCCTGCGTGAGCTGGTTGATAAGAGAGACACATTTTTCGCGCTGATGACGGGGTGTTTCAAACACCCCTTGCTGCATATCAACAACCATAACCACACGCTTCTCAGACATACCGTTCTCCGCAAGATTGAATGACACCGGTGTCTATCATAAGCCCGATGTCACAAATTGGGAGGTAGGTCGTAAGTAAATTGTTCTTATTTACTCACGGTTACGTTTTTCCGGCTATCGTTATGCAATTCGGGGCATTGCTCTGTCCCGTTTAGTAGTATAAATACCTATTACTTTCCCGATTCACTTCATGGATGCTTTTCGTTGAAACGTTGTCTGCTTTCTTTCACCGCGCTGTGTGCGGTGAGCCTGTCTACTGCCCAGGCAGCCCAACCGCTGACGGCCCCCGCGTTGGCTTCAGATATTGCCGATCGTTATGCAAACCTTATTTACTACGGCAGCGGCGCGACGGGGATGGCGATGGTGGTCATCGACGGCAACCAGCGCGTGTTCCGGAGTTTTGGTGAGACACGTCCCGGCAATAACGTTCGTCCACAGTTGGACTCTGTTATCCGCATTGCGTCATTAACCAAGCTGATGACCAGTGAAATGCTGGTGAAACTGCTCGATCAGGGGGTGGTGAAACTTAACGATCCACTCAGCAAATACGCCCCTCCTGGTGCGCGCGTTCCGACATATCAGGGTTCGCCGATTACGCTGGTAAACCTTGCAACACATACCAGTGCCCTGCCGCGTGAGCAACCTGGTGGTACAGCGCACCGGGACGTCTTCGTCTGGCCGACGCGTGAGCAGCGCTGGAACTACCTGAGCACCGCTACGCTGAAGTCTGCACCGGGTTCACAGGCATCCTATTCAAACCTGGCATTTGACCTGCTGGCCGATGCATTATCCACGGCATCCGGGAAGCCCTATCCTCAGCTGTTTGAAGAGCAGATCACGCGCCCTTTGGGCATGAAGGACACTACTTTTACCCCATCTCCGGACCAGTGTGGCCGCCTGATGGTGGCTGAGAAAGGGGCCAGCCCGTGCAATAACACCCTGGCGGCCATCGGCAGCGGCGGGGTCTATTCCACACCTGGCGATATGATGCGCTGGATGCAGCAGTTCCTGTCTTCCGATTTCTATTCACGCAGCAACCAGGCCGACCGGATGCAGACCCTGATTTATCAGCGTAGCCAGTTTCACCGCGTCATCGGCATGGATGTACCAGGTAAAGCCGATGCACTCGGCATGGGCTGGGTTTATATGACAAACAAAAATGGTCGCCCGGGTATTATTCAGAAAACCGGTGGTGGCGGTGGATTCATTACCTATATGGCGATGATCCCGCAGTCCAATGTAGGGGCTTTTGTGGTGGTCACTCGCTCCCCGCACACGCGTTTCGTCAATATGAGTGATGGCCTCAATAACTTAGTTGCTGAACTGAGTACCAATAAAGCGCAGGTACTTACAGCATCTAACTAGACTTAATATTCCGTGGGCAAACGGTTGATACTGACCAGTTTGCCCCGGCTCATATTGATATAATTACCCTGCCGCAATGCGGCCAGAACCTCCGCAACAACGGAGCGTGAAATACGTGTGCTTCGTTGAATATGATTCATTACGCCAATTTTCGAACGCAGCGTGTCGTCCCATTCGGACATATTTATCAGCATGGATCGAATCTGACTGTAGGAACTATTCCCTACCAACTGTTTATCCCGCACGCCAAGCAGGTGGTTAATCCATGATAACCAACAAAATGCCTCCCACCAAAGAGATGTCCGCTGAATAAGTTGACGCGTCGTAACAGCAGGCAAATAAAAACCGGTACACGGTGTTTGTGCAACCATCATATATTCACGACAATTGTTGCTCATTCCTGCGGTCAGGCCAAAAATAAAAGGAGCCGTTGCAATACCAATAAGTAGCCCATTTGACTGGCGGTAGATCTCAACAATACCAGTTTGTATCATATAGGTTTGAGGCTCATCATCATTACAACCGTTTGAAATGATCTTTTGCGAAGCTGCTTTAAAGGGCGTACTGGCGTCTTTCAGACACTGTTCTAGCCGGCCTAATTCAGAAAGTGGTTTCGCATTAACGTTCATGCAGACCTCAAATCACCTGTATCTGTCAGTTCTGTATTATTTATTGCCATATAAAAAAGCGGGGGAAAATATCCCCCGCGTTGCGTTTTACCAGCTGTATTTCACACCCAGATTTGCACCCCAGTTCTGGTCAACATCACCGCCGCCGAGATAAGTGGCATCGGTGTAAGCACTGAAGTTTTTGGTGAAGCTAAACTGCGTGCCCAGACCTACACGAACGGCAGAACCTTCAACGCCGTTGTCAATGCTGTCGCCATTCACGTCCGCATTATTACCAGCATCGTCATACACATATGCCAGCTTGAAGTAAGGCGTCAGCGCCTGATCGCCACCGTAGTTGAAGGTGTAACCCGCATCCACACCGAGTTCATAACGCATGCTGTCGTAAGACTGGCCATCAATACGCATGTCGTTGCTCAGCTGGTAATCATCACCAGACTGGAACAGACCCGACACGGCCGCATAAGGCGTTACGTAGCCAGACAGGTTTGGCTTCCAGTCATAACCCAGTTTCATACCGAAACCTACGGCATCAGTGGTGGTGTTACCGTCCACATACTGACCATTGCTCATGTTTGCAGAGAGATCGCTATCAAAGCGCGTGTAGCTCAGGGAGCTGTCGATGAAGAGATCATTCGCAAACTTCGCAGATGCGTAAATCATCGCAGTCTGGCTATCCTGATCAACCTGACCGGTACGATCGCTGATATCGCCTTTCGCAAAGCCAGCTGCACCACCGACGATCCACTTAGCATTGTTGCCGTCAATCAGCGTATCCAGACCGACCATAATGCCACTCACGTCCTGATCGTAGCTGACGGTACCATTATCAGCGTCGAAGTTGCCACCGAAGTAGCTTACCCACGCTCCGCCGTTATCTGCCAGGCCATGACGGCTGTTGGTCATACGCGTCCCAACGGTATCCTGCTGCAGGTTCCAGATGTTGGTATTGGCAGAAGGAATGCTCAGCGCCATGTTGGCGTAATCCGTCAGCTCTTTCTGCTGCAGAACAACGGAATCTCCCTGCTGCTGTGCCTGATATGTGTAAGCCCCTAAATCGGCTTTGTTCGCGGCGGTAAAGCGAGCACTGGTGTCTTCGTTATTGTCATAGACACGAATGATCTCTTTGTTTTTGTAGTCGGCAACGGAACCTGCACCGGTCGCATTATCAATACGAACGCTGTAGTTACCCGCTACGTCACCATTTACCGCCAGATGACCATCGGAGTTAATGGCAACAACACCATAGTCGTAGTCTGCCTTGCTCTTATCGTTGGTGATATAACGCGCGTTGTTCAGATCGCTGTTCAGCACGTAATCACGGCTGGCTACGTTCAGCACACCGCCATCGGTCAGCACCATGTTGTGCGTATCAACCTGACCCAGTCCCAGCGCGAGCTCGGCACCGTTATCCACGGTAATGGTGTTGGCATACAGCGATGCAGTCTCTTCGCTCAGTGCCGCACGGCTGTAGCTATCCAGATACAGACTGTCAGTTGCCACCCCACCGGTGTCGCCGATATTCAGGGATGAAGCATTGGTCAGCGTGATGGAATCAGCCAGTAAACCGGAGTTTTCGACATTGACCTGCGACTGGTTATTAACCGTCAGCGTATCAATGTTAGACAGCTTACGAGTATCCCACTCAGACCCCTGATCCAGCGTCACGTTGAACAGGCCGCTCTGATAGACCTCTTCACCCGCAACGTGACTGTTAGTGTCGAAAGTGGAATCAGGCCAGATGCTGTTAGGAGACAGCGTACTCCAGTCTACGTTGCTGTAGCCCAGACCGTACATCTGCGAAGTGCCAATGGCTTCAACGCTGGATTGCGCTGCACCAACCCACTTGCTGCCATTCGTCAACGTGACATCCAGCTTATCAGTACCATCCCAGCCGTTGGTGGTTGGGTTATACACACCGTCATCGGTGGTATCGGTTGCAGGATCGCCATTCGTGTAGAAATTGTTATCGAAGGTGCTGGAGAAGAGAATGTCACCGGTGATGGTAGAATGATCAAACGTCGCCGTGGTCTGCATAGCGTTGTCAGACGCACCTGCGGCAACAATCAGCGCCGCGTCATCTGCCGCAGTGGCGTTAGCTTCGCCATAATCGCTCGGCTTCGCGGTTTGACCATAGAAACCGCTGGTCCCGAGATCGCTGTATGCACCGGACGTCAACACAGAGTCTTTCACGACCAGCGTGTCAGTGAAGACGTTAGCGCTGTTAGCAACACCTTCAATACCGTCATACGGGGTATTATCCAGTTCCTGATAACCCTGTGTCAGGGTGATACCCGCTACGTGGGAGTTATTCTGAATAACAATATCTGACTCAACGTCCAGCGTAATGGCATTACCCAGATCGTAGGTGTCCAGATAATGGGTTTCTGAAGTATCGCCATTCACAACGTCATAAGCGTAATGCTCATACGTATCATTGATGGTGCTGTTATCTACGGTCAGACTAAAACGGTCATACTGAGTATGTGTGGTGCCATCTGTATCCACACCATCGGCACACGACGTCGTCATACATTCAGACGTAATCATGCCATTAATAGTACTGTTGGAAATACTCAGTGCATTAGCGTGACCATTGATACCGTCATCCAGATAATACGTTGAAATAACACCATTTACCGTTGACTTATTCATCACCGGATAAATATCACCATCGTGAGTGGTATCTGAGTAACCCCAGTCGGCATAGCCATAATACCAGGGGGTAGATGCTGTATTATCATATCCGAAGGTATTATATGTTGTACCCGAAATATCTTTCGCATTTGCCTGAGAAGCGATAGCCAGGGTGCAGGCTAATGCAAGTTGAGATACAACCAGTTTCTTTTTCCATGTTTGCATTGGGTCATCCCTCCTCAGGGACGTAAGCAAGTTTGTCCATCAAATCATTCAGCAATATTTTATTGCGAAGGGAATTATGCAGTTTCAATCTGAAAAGGTTCAATGAATGATTCGATTAAGTCCGTATCCAGACAAATAACATGAAAAAACCATGCAGACATGACGTATTCAATATAAATATTATAAAAACATAAAGTTAAGACCATCCACGCAAACAATAAAAGACATTGCAATCAAAAATAAATAATCCTTATTTATATAAGGACACAAATATAGAAATCATACCAATATCTACCACACATAAAACACATATTAGCCACAGTATATATTTTTTCGAATACAGCGTACCTGAAAGTATTGAACAAAAAAAACCACTTTAGCAAAACACCCTTCCCCCGTTTCAGGTACACTAACCCTCTTTGTTCCACAAACGTCAGGCATACCATGACCGATTTAATTGCTCGTCCCCGTCGCCTGCGCAAGTCACCTGCACTGCGCGCTATGTTTGAAGAGACAACACTGACCTTAAACGATCTGGTGTTGCCGATTTTTGTTGAAGAAGAGATTGATGACTACAAGGCCATTGATGCCATGCCGGGTGTGATGCGCATTCCGGAAAAACATCTGGCTCGTGAGATCGAACGTATCGCTAATGCGGGTATCCGCTCGGTGATGACTTTCGGGATCTCCCACCATACCGATGCCACCGGCAGTGATGCCTGGAAAGAAGATGGCCTTGTCGCCCGTATGTCCCGTATCTGCAAAGAGACGGTGCCGGAAATGATCGTCATGTCCGATACCTGTTTCTGCGAATACACGTCTCACGGCCACTGCGGTGTGCTGTGCGATCACGGTGTGGATAACGATGCGACCCTGCTGAACCTCGGCAAACAGGCCGTTGTTGCTGCTGCTGCCGGTGCTGATTTCATCGCACCATCCGCAGCAATGGACGGACAGGTTCAGGCGATCCGTCAGGCGCTGGATGCTGCCGGTTTCACTGACACCGCCATCATGTCCTACTCCACCAAATTTGCCTCCTCCTTCTACGGCCCGTTCCGTGAGGCAGCGGGCACGGCGCTGAAAGGCGATCGCAAAACGTATCAGATGAACCCACTGAACCGCCGCGAAGCCATCCGTGAATCCCTGCTGGATGAAGCCCAGGGTGCAGACTGCCTGATGGTTAAACCGGCTGGGGCGTATCTGGACATCCTGCGCGATATCCGCGAACGTACCGGGCTGCCGCTGGGTGCCTACCAGGTGAGCGGAGAGTACGCCATGATCAAATTCGCTGCGCTGGCGGGTGCGATCGACGAAGAGAAAGTGATTATGGAAAGCCTGGGTGCGATCAAACGCGCAGGTGCGGATCTGATCTTCAGCTACTTTGCGCTTGATCTGGCCGAGAAGAAAATTCTGCGTTAATCCTCTGTTGTGCCGGGTGGCGGCTTCGCCTTACCCGGCATCCTACTAATCTTCACCAAACTGCAATACAACAGACATCTCGTCCTTCTACTGTCTTCGCAAGACGGCAGGAGGAGTTACCATGTTTAGTCTCGACAATGTTCTCGATGACCTTTGGCCTCAGGCGAGGCCCGCACCCTGGCAAAAAAGTCTGTTAAAAAGACTGTTCTACGAAGAAGAATTCCAGCAGTTTGCCGCAAACCACCGCCACCTGAAGGGGCTGGATATGGTGGAGCAAGTTCTGGAGCACCTCGATATTCTCTGCACCGTTTCCGCCCGCGATCTCGAACAAATCCCCGAACATGGCCCGCTGGTCATTATTGCCAACCACCCGACCGGTACCCTGGATGGACTGGCGCTGCTGTATGCCGTTTCGCGCGTGCGTCGCGATGTTAAAGTCGTTACCAACCGAATGCTGACCCACCTGGAGCCGCTCAGCTCACTGTTTATCCCGGTGGATAATATGGGCGGTAAGACCGCAAAAACCTCACTGGTGCAGATGGAGCAACATCTGCAAAACGCCGGCGTACTGATCTTCTTCCCGGCAGGGGAAGTCTCGCGCCCGACGCGCAAAGGCATTCGCGATAAAAAATGGCACTCTGGCTTTATCAAACTTGCCGGCAAACTGCGCGCCCCCCTGCTACCGGTACATATTCAGGCGCATAACAGCCTGCTCTTCTACGCCAGCACCCTGGTGTCACCGACGCTCTCCATGCTGCTGCTGATGCAGCAGATGTTCCGTCGTCGCCACAGCCAGTTGCCGATTAAAATCGGCCAGCAGATTGCGTGGCATCACTGGCACAGCGCTACCCTTTCGTCGCGTGAGATGGCCGAGCAGTGCCGTCAGCACGTGATGCGTCTTGGCAAGGGATTGCCTGGCGTCTTTAAAACCCAGTGTGCCATTGCGCGCCCGGAAGACCGGGCCACGCTGAAACGCGAACTGGCGCAGGCTGAGTGCCTGGGCAAAACCGGTGATGGCAAAACAATCTACCTGTGGCAGCGTAACGGCCAGGAGGAGGCTCCCCTCTTGCGTGAGCTGGGTCGCCTGCGTGAGATTGCGTTTCGCGCCGTGGGGGAAGGAAGCGGGAAACGCAGGGACACCGACAGCTATGATGATGATTATCTGCACCTGATCCTGTGGGATGAAGAGGATCTGGAGATTGTCGGCGCGTATCGCTTTATGCCGACGGCAAGGCAGGTTGAAAAACGTGGCACAGAGGGGCTGTACAGCTACAGCCTGTTCCACTACGACGACAAAATGCAGGATGTGCTGGAGCACGGCATTGAACTGGGACGTAGCTTTATTCAGCCGCGTTACTGGGGACGCCGTGGCCTGGATTATTTGTGGTCCGGCATTGGGGCATACCTG
>ERZ724518.844-NODE-844-length-13649-cov-13.546418_pt1 | contig 13649 bp, 8 predicted proteins | sample MGYA00376051_ERZ724518 | MGnify/ENA primary metagenome ERZ724518 (study PRJEB28724, sample SAMN07190885) | wastewater metagenome | isolation source: influent of sewage treatment plant in Hong Hong | place: Hong Kong | collected 2016-03-17 ... | reverse complement strand
GATGAATCTTACGAGATGTTATTAAGTGCTTTTGAAAATAAAATAGTTGATAATTATTACAAAAATAGTGCTGATTTTGTATTGAAAAATCAAGATTATTACAAAATTACTACAGAAAAACAAAGTAGTGAAAAAGTGGAAATATTTAAAGGAAGGTTTATAGGAGAGCATGATTTATATTTGATATATAGATAAAAAAGCGTATAAAATTAATATATTATTAAGAGTATCTTGTCTACAATTATGATAATCATTTTCAAAAAAAGGACAAATATGAAAAAAATTGTAAAGATGTCTCTTATTGCATCAGTATTAGTAACATCTCTATATGCAAATAGTGATACTAAAGCAGAAGTAATCGATAAAAGATTTAATACAGCAGGTGCTATGTTTGCTTATACAGAGTTTGAACTTTCTGGTGAACCAATGGCTGAAGGTTTAGGTTTAGATTTAGATACTTTAGATCCAAACGCAATAAATCAACCAACAAAGTTTGATTATACAGCTGGAATTGAGAGTTATGAATATTCAGAAGAAGCAATGTATGCACTTAACTATCAATCAAAAATGGGACCACATCTTGTAAATGGACTTCTTAATGAAAAAAGAGGTGGAAATATGGAATCTTTAGCAAAAAGATTTGTTGAGTTTGCTAAGGTTACAGGAAATGACCCAGAAATTCTTCCTTTAAATATGCACCCAACAGCATTACCATATATTTCAGGACTTCCTGAATTTGCACAAAAAATTGATATGACAGTTGTAAATAATGATGAAGTGGTTGTATTTAAACATGGGAAAGAAGAGACTGTAAAAACTTCTGTACCTGCTTATTTAAGAGATTATAAAACTCTATCTTGGGTAGAAGATGGAATGGAAAAAGTATTCAATCCAGCTGCTTTTGGAGGAGCTTTATTGAAAGATACTATGTGGGCTCAAGATTTCTTAGGTGGAATGCACGTAATTGAATCAGATGAAGAGGTTGAAGCTACGAGTTCAGATATGGATAGCGATGGAAAACACGCTCTTGGAGTTTCAAGTGCAGATGGTGTAAATGGTGCTATTTTAACAGAACTTGCTTGGGAAAGAATCTTATATATGCAAGAAAAATTAGGATTTGATGGTACTAAATTAGGGACATCTTTTGACCCAAGTTATGATGCAAGTAAACCCGTTTGGTTTGCACATAAAGTAGAAGTAAAAGAAGCAGAAAAAAATGGTACAAAAGATATCTCTTCTTTAAAAGTAACAGATGGACACTCTTCTTTAAGAGATACATGGCAAGTTTTATGGCCAATTTCAGAGTTTTATGCTTATTCTGATCAAAGAACTACAAATAAAAACCAAAATCCAGCATTTTTAAGTGTTTTTGATGGTGTTCCTTTTAAAAATGCTCCAGCTTCAAATGTTGATGCAAAAAGAAATAACGATGTAAAAGCAGATGATGCTTTCTCTGTTGCTTCAAATATTACAAATTTAATGTTTGAAAATATTTCAACAATCCATTTTGATAAAAAAGCAGGAACTTTAGTTGATACATTCGATGGAAATAAAGGAACAACTGTAACTGTTTTTGATGCAGCTTATTCTTTAGAAGCTCTAAGAATATTCCAAAGAGCTATTGATGCACTTCCTGTTGGATATGGTTCAGCTGATGGTGCAAAATCTTTAGAGTCAGCACAAGGTAAAGAGGCTTTAAAATTAATTAAAACTCAAGCAGATTTCTTAATTAAAAATGCAAAAGATAAAAATGGTTTATATGTTTCAAAAATTGATATTAAAACTAACCAAAAATCTGATTTAGATTTAGGAACACAGTTCGCAGTTGTAAGAGGATTAACAGCAGCTTTCCTAGCAACAGGGGACAAAAACTATAGACAAGAGGCTAGAAAATTATTCTTAGCTATAGAAAAAAATATGTACAACGAAAAATTAGGGACATATGTTGATTCTTCAAGTGAATACACTCCTTATACAATAGGAGCAGTTAGTGGAGGATTACGAGATGCAATTAACAATCTTAAAAATGAAGAAAATGAAAAAGAGTCTTTATTAGATTTGAAAAATTTAACTGAAAGATTCACAAATTGGTTCCAAATTGTTATAAATGGAAATTCAACAACAACAGGTGCTCAACTTGCAGAATGGCTTTTAGACTCAGGGGAGTATGAAACATCTGAAATGAAAACTTCAAATAATGATGCAGATAATGTTGCTCCAATTAATGAAGCAGGTGGTAAATATGGTACTGCTATGACAATGGCTGCAAAAGTAAAATTATCTAAGTAAAAAACTTCAATTCTTTAAAAAATAATATAAGGCTTAATTTTTATTAAAGCCTTATATTTTCAACTTTTCACTTCAATTATTCACAAATATTAAGCCTTTTTTTTAAGAAAATTTAATATAATTAACTTTCATTATCAATATTATTAAGGTTTAGTTATGAAAGCGATTTATGTGAGTGTTTGTATTATTTTTATGTTTGTAACAGGTATTTTACAGTGGGATATTTTTAAATTACCATGGGAATATTATAGAGTTTTACAAGCATTGCATATAATCTCTTCTATAGCAGTATCTTTATTGTTGATTATTCCTTTTGTAAATATGCACACATATAAATATAGAAAAAATATCATTGCAGGGAAAAGAAATAGTGTAAATGGGATTTTTTTAGGATTATCCCTTTTTTTAATAACGCTAAGTGGTGTTTATCTCTTTTTTATAGGAAATACAGGAGGAGATATTTTGGGTAGCTACTCTTTTTATATTCATTTATATGGTTCTTTTTTCCTTCTTTTTTTCCTTTGGTATCATAGTTCAAATTCATCTTCAAACCAAAAAAGAAAGAAATTGGCAAAACTAAATAGAATAAAAAAAGAACATATTTTAGCTTCAATTGCTCTATTTATGATTTTTTCACCAACTTTATCATATTCAAAAAGTAGTTCAGCTTTATATTTGACTAAAGATATGAAATATCTATATAGTGCAAATTTAGATGGAGGAAGCGTAAGCAAAGTTGATGCAAATAGCGGAGAAAAGATATTTGAAAAAAGCTTAGGAAAAGATATAAGAAGAATAGCTTTTAATCAAGATGAATCTATATATGCAGTTACTGATTTTTTAGATAATAAAGTAATATTTCTTGATTCGAGTAATAATAAAATTATAAAAACAATAAAAACAAAAAATAGACCACACGCTATTTTATATGATGAAAAGAACAGATACTTTTTTGTAACAATTTATGAAGATAACGAAATTTTGGTTATTGAAGATAAAAAATTTGAAATTATAAAAACTATAAAAACTGAACTTACTCCAAGAGGTATGGCTATAACTAGTGATGGAAGATTGCTTGTGACTCATGCTATGATAGGTGTGGTTTCTATTTATGACAGTAGAAGTTTAGTTAGATTAAAAACTATAACTCTACATTCAACAAGTAATGAAGATGAGTTTGTCTCTCAAGGAAAACCTAGACTTTTAGATGATATCGAAATTTCTCCAGATGAAGAAGAGGCTTGGCTTCCTCATGTTTTATGGAATTTTGACCATAAATTTCAGTTTCAATCTACAGTGTTCCCAACAGTTTCTATTATTTCTTTAGAAAAAGAGAACGAAAAAGAGTTAGAAGAACAGCGAAAACATCTCTTTAAATCTATAAATATACAAGATAATAGTAATAAAACTCTTATTGTTTCAAATCCATGGGATTTAAGCTTTTCAAATGATGGAGAAAAAGCTTTTGTAACTCTTGCAGGAAGTGAAGATTTAATGGTTTTCAATATTGGAAGAAGTAGTACAAAAGCAAATAAAGAAAGACACAGAAAAAGAGCAAATAGAAGTGGAAGTGGAGCTAAAGCAACACAAATATTAAGAGCTTATCCAAATTATACAAATCCACAAGCTTTGTTAGTTCATCCTACAAATAATAATATTTATGTACAAAATGCTTCAAGGCTTGATATGACTCTTCTTGATACAGGAGGAAATCATCCTTTTTCAACAGTAACTTTGAAAAAAGATAGTTTTGCAAAAGTAGTTGAAAAAGACCCTTTATCAAAAGAGTTAAGATTAGGAAAGTCTCTTTTTAATAATGGAAATTCAGATGCTTATCAAAATAATCCACTTGCAGGAGACTTTTGGATGAGTTGTAACTCTTGCCACTTTGAGGGGTTTAATTTTACAAATGGCTTTTTATTTACAGATACTAAACTTGATAAAAAAGATGATGCAAGTATTGGACATGACAATATCGATAAAGGGTATATTTCTAAAACACCATTAGCTGATTATGTAAGAATTGCAAGAGATACACAAGGTGGGATGGGAGAAGACCCAAATGCAAATTTAGCAAAAATAAATCCAGATGAGATGCCAAAAGAGCTTGAAGAGCTTATGAAAGCTCTTCATACTTTTGTAACAAGTAAAGAAAATCTAAAATATCTATCAACATGGATAAAACTTGAAGATGATGTAGAACAATATCATCCTACAGATTGGACAAATTCGGCAAAATGTAAAAGTTGTCATGAAGATATTTTTAATCAATGGGCTGATTCAAACCATAAAAATTTAGTAGGAACAAATCCATATTATCTAGTTTTAGAGGATTTAGCGGCAAAAGTTGAAGGAGAAGATTTTAGAAAATGGTGTATGGGATGTCATAATCCAAGTGCGGTTACTACAGGTTTAGGTAAAACAACACATACTATGGATAAACTTTTTGAAAGTGGTGCAAAAACATTGGTTGAGGAGTTAAATACTTTTAAAAATGAAAAGCTAGAAGAGGGTGTTTCTTGTATAGCTTGTCATAGAATTACAAAAATAGAGGATGTAGGAGGAAATGCCGCATACACTTTAAATCTTACACAAAGAGAAAAATATGTTTTTGAAGATACTCCTCATAAAACAGCTCAATGGTTAAGTGAAAAGTTTATAAATTCAAAACCTCAAGCACATTTAGATAGTTATATGAATCCTGTTTATAAACAGAGTGTTTATTGTGCTTCTTGTCATGATGAGTTTACTCCTGGAAGTGGAACTAAAATAGTTTCTACTTTTAAAGAGTGGCAAGAATCAAGTTTCAATAATCCAGAAGACCCAACTAAACACAAAACTTGTATAGATTGTCATATGACATTTTTAGAAAATGAAAAACTTTCTCCTCTTCAAGGTCAATCTACAAATGGTGGAAAAGTAAAAAAAGATGTTAAAGTTCACTATTTTTCAGGTTCAAATCACTTTTTATCAGGTCTTAAAAATGAAGTACATGAAGACCAAACTATACAACTTCTTAAGACTTCTGCAAAATTAGATGTAGATTTTAAAGAGAATAAATTGTTTGTTGGAGTAACAAATATTGGAGCAGGACATCATCTGCCAACAGGGGTTTCTGATTTTAGAGAATTGTGGCTTGATATTACTGTAAAAAATAGAAATGGAGAAGTTATTTTTGAATCAGGTAAATTAAATGAAGAGGGAAATCTAACTGAAGATGCAAGACCTTTTATGAAAGTTTTTGGAGACAAAGAGGGAAAACCAGTAGGTCTTTTATTCTGGAAATATGAAAAATTATTGAGCGATACTAGAATTAAAGCAGGAGAGAGAAGGGTTGAAGAGTATAGTATTGATAAAAAAGTTGAAGATAAACTACTATATCCTTTAACAGCAACTGTAAAATTAAATTTTAGAGTTTATCCACAATGGGTAACAAGTGCCGTTCAAAAAGCATTTCCAAATTTGCCAAATCCACCAGTTGTAGAATTAGAAAAAGCTGTTAAGGAATTTGAAAATTAATTTCTTTAAATCTATATCAAAATAGTGTATATTTGAGTGGTAGAAAAGAGAAAGAAAGCACACTTTCTCTTTTTTAAAAGGAAGAGCCAGAATGAGTTTAAATAGGTTAAAATTTTTAAAAAGCTCTTATAATAAATCGCTGCAAAATTTATTATAGAAGAAGTATATAAAAATAAAATGTAAGAAAAGTGTCCTTTTTTTAAAAAAACTCAATTTCACAAACAACTTGTGCATGGTCACTATTTAATAAAGAACCATTTTGATTTTTTAGAAGATGGTCATTTAATACTTTGTAAGAAATCACTTCTGCTATAGAATTCTTTTTTCTTTCATCAAACTCTTTTGAAACAAAAATATAATCTAAAACATTTCCTTTTCCTGCAAAATAGCTTGTAGGAGTTCTGTTTATTCCTTTGAATTCTGGATGTGGATTATAAACTTCTTTTTTTATTAGATGATAGGCATCAATTAATAAATAATCATCTTTTTTCAAATTTTCTTCATGATATTTTTTATTGCTTAAGGCTTCAATTGTAACTGAAAATTCTTTATCATTTAAATCAGCAAGTAATATAGAAGGCTTTTTATTTAATTTGATATTACTATAAATAGAACTTGCTTCACAAAGCCTTTGTTTCAAAGATAAAGAATAACCATCTTTTAGAGCTTTTTGAACTTTTTCTAATTTCTCGTTTAATTTTGTCTCTTTAGTAAAAATATATTCAAATTCATTTTCTCTATTTGATTTTAAGTGACAAACATATACATCCAACTCTTTTTCATTTGGAAGCATAATAGAGGCTTTTATTGGTTCTCTTGAAAACTTAAAAAAGCCATCAAGATGATGTTTTTTCAAAGTTGAAAAATCAGTTTGTACTTTTTTTAAATTTTTTATTGGGAATTTTGAAGCGATAGCCACAGTTGTTGTTGTATAGATTAATTCATCAGTCTTATTTGTTTTTGCTTTATCTACAGTTTTAAAATATTTAAAACCGAGTTCTTTTGTCAACTCTTTTAAAGCATCTTTTGAAAAAACCTCTTGAAAACCTATGATGTCACAATTCATAGAGTTAATTTGTTTTTTTATCCAAGCAATTTTTTCTTCCCATTCTATGATGGTAAATTTTTCTTTTTTTGTATACCATGAATAAGGTGGTTCTACAAATTGAAAAAGGTTGAATGTTCCTATTCTTATTTTCATAGTTTATTGTATATAAATACAATTTCTCCCAAGTCTTTTAGCTTCATATAAATTATCATCAGCCTCTTTATAAAGTTTGTCACTATTAATAATTTCAGAAGATTCTTTTGATACTAAACCAATAGAGATTGTCAAATATTTACAAACAGTACTTCCGCAATTTTCTATTTTTAAATCTTCTATATCCTGTCTTATTAAATTTGCAAATTCAATAGCTTTTTCTTTGTCTAAAGTAGTTAAAATCCCGAACTCTTCACCACCTAATCTAAAAGCAAAATCACTAGCTCTATTTGTTCTGTGTTTTAGTACTTTTGACACTTCTTCAAGAGCTGTATCTCCTTTTTGATGTCCGTATGTATCGTTATATTGTTTAAAATAATCAATATCTAAAATTAAGAATGAGAGATGGTTTTTTTCTCTTTTTGCACGATTTATCTCTTCATTTATTTTTGTATTAAAAAATCTTCTGTTATAAAGTTTTGTTAATTCATCAGTTATTGAAAGAAGTTCAATATGTTTTTTATCTGTAATATTTGTTCTAATTGCTGTAAAACCATGGATTAAATTATTTCTAAAAATAGGGCGAATTATTGCAAAAACCCAATAATCTTCCCCTTTTTTATTTCTATCTTTAATCTCCCCTTTCCACTCTTTTCCACTAAGAAGCTCTTTCCACATATTGTCATAAAACTCATCACTTGTTTGTGGATGTCTTACTACACCGTGGGATTTCCCTATTAACTCTTTTTTACTGTAGCCTGATATTTCACAAAAAGCTTCACTAACATCTGTAATTATTCCATTTTTATCTGTTGTAGAAATGATGATATTTTCATTTACTATTTGTATGTAATTTTGTAACTTTTTTTCTATTCTATTTTTATTTTCAAGAGCTGTATTTAGATTGTTTGCAAGAAGAACAAACTCTTTATAGGTTAAATCTTTCGTATTTATTTTTTCATTGTTTTTTGAAGCTTTATTGAAAGAAGAGATTAAATTATTAATATTTTGATTTATATAATTAGACATTTTTTCAGAGATATAATATATTGTTATAAGAAGTATTATAAAAATTATTATCATAGATTTTACTTGGTTATTTATTGTTTGGTTAAATATCTCTTTTTTTCTTTGTAACTCTTTTTCTATTTCATCTAAATAAACACCAGAACCAATAATCCAATCATATTTTTCATATGTTCTTACGAAAGAGATTTTATCAAATTCTTCTTGGGTATTTATTTTTTTAAATTTATATGTAAAAAAACCTCCAGCAGGATTTTTTGAGGCTTCAATTTGTTTTTGCATAAGTTCAGGAAAAGGGTGCTTTGAAGGTTTTTCTATTTTTTTACCATCAAAAACTAAAGTATTTCCATTCATTGAATTTACAAAAATATAGCCACTATCTTCAAATCTAACAGAAGCTATCCACTCTAAAAGTTCATTTTGATTTTTTTCTCTAATTTCATCGATATATTCGCCTGTTCCAATATGCCAATCAAATGGTTCAAAAAGTTTTACAAAAGATATTTTAGAATAAGTTTTTGTGTCATTTATATTTGGTTTTACAAAAGAATTAGTTATAAAACCCTCTTTTTTCTCAAGTGCGATTTTTGCTTGTTCTTGTATGATAAAAGAGTCCTTCCCATCTTTTAAGTACCATATATCTTCATATTTATGAAGTTTTAACTCTTTATTAAAAAGAATAGCTTGACCTTTGTTGCTATTTATAAAAAAATAAGTACTATTATTTTGATATTGAATATTATTCAAAGTGCTTGCAATTAAGTATTTTATTTCATCAGTTGTTTTTGTGTTTTTATTGGTTTCATAAATATTCATAGCAATACTATAAGCTTGAAGAACTCGCTCTTTTAGTCTTTCTTGTACGGCTTTTTCTAAGCTTTCTTCCTTGTGTTTTATTAAGTCATAAACACTAGTTACTTCTCTTTTAATCTCTCTTTTTTTTATTTCAGTAAATTCATCTTTTATATAAGAATTATCTTTTGCAAAATTATTGTATTGAAAAAAAATAGATACAAAAAAAGCTAAAAAAGTTGAAACAAAAGCTATTATAAATATAAATCTTTTTGTAAATTTTGATAATTGCATTTTAATTTTTCTTCTATTTTATTTTTATTAATAAAACATTGTATCTAAATAATGATTATTAATTGATTTTAAGGGTTTTTTATATGATTAAGATTCCATTAATATAAAATTTATAAATCGTTAAATACAGCATGTAATAATTTCACATATCAAAAAAAAGGATTTAAAATGAATACAAAAAATAAAGCAATTGCAGGATTATTTTTAGGAACACTTTTAGCAGGAAGTTTATACGCAACTAATGGTGATATGGATAAAAGAGCAGATCGAGGAAATGGTGATAAATCAAGTTGTATGATGAAAAAAGGTAAACCACATGGAATGGAAGAAAAAAGAGGAGGTGCTTTTTTTGGAATATTTAAGCAATTAAATTTAACTGCTGAACAAGAAGATAAAATTGAACAAATAATAGCTGACTCAAGAAAAAATATAAAAACACCTGATGAAGCATTTACAAAAGATGGTTTTGATAAAGCTAAATATATTCAAATTATGAATGAAAAAAGAGATAATATGTTAAAATCGCAAGCTGAAGTTATCGAAAAATCATATGCTATTTTAACTCCTAAACAAAAAGAGCAATTAAAAGTTCTTATGGACTTACAAAAAGAGAGAATGGATAAAAAACTATAAGGATAAATTTTGATAAAAATTGCAATGATAGAGGATGATTTAGAATTAGCTAGTGTTCTAACACAATATTTAAAGCAATTTAATATGGAAGTTACGAACTATGAAGAGCCATTTTTGGCTCTTTCTTCTTTAAAAATCAATAAATACGACCTTGTTATTTTGGATTTAACACTTCCTGGAATGGATGGATTAGATGTTTGTAAAGCAATAGTTAAAAACTTTGATATTCCGATTATTATTTCAAGTGCAAGAAGTGATATAACTGATAAAGTTACGGCGTTACAATTAGGCGCTGATGATTATTTACCAAAACCTTATGACCCAAGAGAACTTGAAGTAAGAATAAAAACAATATTACGAAGATTTAATCACTCAAATATTCAAGAAGAAGTAGTTAATAAAACTTTTTTATTAGACCTAGAAAAAAAAGAGATTACAAAAAATGGTAAATATATAAAATTAACAGCAGGAGAGTTTGAGGTTTTATCTTTACTTATAAAAAGAGAAGGATTTATTATCTCAAGAGAGGATATTTTTGATAATTCTGATTTACTAAATCAAGAAGATGAAAATTCAGGCTCATTGGCTGTTATTATAAATAGAATCAGACATAAAATTGAAGAAAATCCAAAAGAACCACAGTTTTTACATACAATTCGAGGAATGGGATATAAATTTATACAATGAATAAACAATCAATCTTTTTTACAATAGCTGTTAGTTTTATAATTTCGATTATTTTAGTAATAGTAAGTTTTTTAATATTAATAACTCATAGTTATAAAATCAATGAAATGATGATTTTCGATAAATATGAACATGTTATAAAAAGTGCTATGAAGCAAAATAAAGATTTTTATGATGAAAGATTTTTAGAGAGATTAAAAGAGTTAAACTATATATTTATAGATGATATAAATGAGATTAATAGTGTAACTTACAATATCCAAACAAAGGTTTTAGCTCAAAGAGTTCATCCTAAAAATAGAGATATTTTAAGAATTTTGAAGTTAAAAGAGAAAAACTATATTTATATCAAATCAGATAGAAGAAATTTAACTTTTTTAATAAAAGATGAAGATTCAAATGAACAAGAGTTTGAAAATACGACTATTTATATTATTTTAGTTTTTGCTATTTTATTTATTACAATTATTTTAGTTTATTTGATAACTTTACGAAAATTAATGCCTTTAAAAATTTTAAAAGATAAAGTAAAAACTTTAGGAGATGAGAACTTTGATTTTGAGTGTTGTAATTCAAACGCAAAAGATGAAGTTTCACTTTTAGCACAAGAGTTTAAAAAATCAGCTTTAAAGCTGAAAAGTTTAAAAGAAGCTAGAAATATCTTTATTAGAAATATTATGCACGAGTTAAAAACTCCAATTACAAAAGGAAAATTTCTTACTTCATTGGAGCAAAATGAACAAAATAATGAAAAACTAAAATCAGTTTTCAATAGACTTGAATCACTTATAAATGAGTTTGCTTCAATTGAGGAGTTAATCTCCTCAAATAAAAATATAGAAAAAAAATTCTATTATTTGGATGATGTTATTGACAATGCCAAAGATATTTTAATGATAGATGATATTCATGTCCTTTCAAAATATGAAAATAAAAAAATTGAAGTAAATTTTAAACTTTTTTCTATAGCGATAAAAAATCTAATTGATAATGCAGTTAAATACTCTGTAAATAAAGAAGTAATTATCTCAAATAAGGAAGAAAATATTATTTTTGAAAATGAAGGTAAAGAGTTGGTTTATCCTTTGGAAAAATATTTTGAACCATTTTTCTCAAATGAAGACAAATCAAAAGACTCTTTTGGTTTAGGTTTATATATAATTTACAATATTTTAAAAGCAAATAATTACTCTTTAGTATATGAATATGAAAATGGAGTAAATAGATTTATTTGTAAAAAGGATGAAGCATCTACGATATAGCAATTATTGGAGCAGGAGCAAGTGCTTTGATGCTAGCTTCAAATTTGAATAAAAAAAAGTATCAAAATATTTGTTTAATAGACACAAGCTTAAAATTAGCACCTAAAATAAAAGTAAGTGGCGGTGCTAAATGTAATATTACAAATGAACTTGTAAGTTATAAAAATTATTTGGGAGATGAGGAGTTTGTAAAAGAGCTTTTAAAAAAGTTCTCAAAAAATGATTTATTATTTTTTTTAAATAAAAACCAAGTTTTTCCAAAAATAAATCCTAAAATAGTAAAAGGTACTTATTTTTGCGACTCTTCGCAAGATGTTATAGATATGTTTACAAGACTTACAAGCCATGTAAAAAAATATCTAGGAACTACCGTTTTAGATGTGGATTTTGATAAGCATTATAAAATTAAAACAGATAGGAAAATAATTGAAGCAAAAAAAGTTGTAGTTGCAAGTGGTGGATTGTCATATTCAATGCTTGGAGCTTCAAGTATTGCTTTTGATATAGCTAAAAAATTCGCTCATTCAATTATAAAAGTAGAACCAGCACTTGTTGGATTTACAGTTCAAAAAGAGCAGTTTTGGTTTAAAAATCTTTCAGGTATTTCAATGCTTGTTTCTACTTTTGTAGAAGATAAAACTTTTGAAGGTTCACTTCTTTTTGCCCATAAAGGGTGTTCTGGTCCTGTTATTTTGACAAGCTCTTTATATTGGAAAAAAGGAAGAATGGCAATTGATTTTTTACCAAAACAAAAATTAGAGAGTTTTTTGCATACAAATAAAATCATTTCATCTGCTTTGCCTCTTCCAAAAAGATTTATTCAAGAGTTTTTATCAAGTGTTGAACTTGAAGATAAAAATGTTTCAAAATTGACAAGTGAAGAAAAAGAAAAATTAAAACTGTTAAAATATTATGAGTTTTCTCCTGCTGGAAATTTTGGCTATACAAAAGCAGAAGTTACAAAAGGTGGAATAAATACAGATGAAATAAATCATGATAGTTTTGAAAGTTTAAAACAAAAAGATTTATATTTTATTGGAGAGTGTTTAGATATTACAGGGGAACTTGGAGGATTTAATTTTCAAATAGTGTTTAGTGAAGCCTTTGTTTGTGCGAATTCTTTGAATAAAAAAGATATCTAAAAGTTTATTTCAATACAATTGTGAAAAATTTTACTAAAAGAAGATAGATGAGAATAGGTTTTATTGGAGATATTGTAGGACGACCTGGTCGAAAAATTATAAAAGAAAATCTAGTAAAAATAAAAAAAGAGTTTGAAATCGATTTTGTAATTGCAAATGGCGAAAATGCAAGCCATGGTTTTGGATTAACAATTGAAGGTGCAAAAGAGCTTTTAAAAAGTGGAATTGACCTAATAACAGGTGGAAATCACAGCTTTGATAAGAAAAAAGATATGATGGTTTTACTTGAAACTTCAAATGTTTTAAGACCTGATAACTATCCTGAAGGTTTGATTGGAAGTGGAGTTAAAATTTGCGAAATAGAGACTCAAAATGCAATGGAAAAATTAGCTGTTATAAATTTAATGGGTCAATATGGAATGCCAAATGTTGAAAATCCATTCAATTGGGCAAAAAAACTAGTTTCAAATCTTCATGAACAAAATATAAAAAATATTTTTATAGATTTTCACGCAGAAGCAACTAGTGAAAAAAGAATAATGTTAATGATGTTTAAAAATCAAGTAAGTGCAATTTGTGGAACACATACCCATGTTGGAACTGATGATTTGCAAATTTATGAAAACACTGCATATTTAACTGATATTGGCTTAACAGGTTGTAGAGATAATGTTATAGGAATGGAAAGTAAAATTCCAGTTCAAAAAGTAACAACAGGAATTGGTGGGCATTTTGAAGTTCCAAATTCGTGTAAATCAATTTTACAAATGATGGTTGTTGATATTGAAGATGGAAAAGCATCAA
>ERZ724518.835-NODE-835-length-13708-cov-6.580312_pt1 | contig 13708 bp, 17 predicted proteins | sample MGYA00376051_ERZ724518 | MGnify/ENA primary metagenome ERZ724518 (study PRJEB28724, sample SAMN07190885) | wastewater metagenome | isolation source: influent of sewage treatment plant in Hong Hong | place: Hong Kong | collected 2016-03-17 ... | reverse complement strand
CGCCTCGATACTCCATTTACATGTAGGGCCCGACATTGCCGGAATCTTTGTGTTGAAGATCGAAGGCCAGGCGCATGCGCCGGCGAAAGAAATCGTAGCTGGTGGTGTCTCCATAGTTCAGTTTGCCGATACCGATTCCTGCTGTCGGCAGACTCCCGTTATTGATACCGCTGGGGATATTGCCGGCATTGTACATCACGCGATATTGCGCTCAGACGCCTAAGCGGAGATTTTCCACCGGGACGGCATAGGCATTTTCATTGGCCGGTTCCGGAAACGGTAGCGTGTCTGCGTGGACGGAGATGACTGTGAACAATGCGACTGAGCCCACCAACAGGACGCACGAAAGCGCTGTGAATGCAGATAGCCAACGACGATGCATGAGCGGGGCATGGCTCCTTTGTGTGAGGTGTGACGATCAACGCGAGACGGTACTGATACATGAATGCATGGAGATGTGTCTATGCGTTTTTGCGACGGACTATCCGGGGAGATGCCGTCGGGCAGAGAAACGAATGTTAAGAGAATCGTGAGAGGAGTAGGTAGGCCAAGGCGGCGAAGCCTCCGGCGGCGGGCAGGGTGATGACCCAGGCCAATACCATGTCGCGCACGGTGGTCCAGCGCACAGCCGTCACGCCCTTGAGGAGTCCGATACCGATAATGGCGGAACTGCTGACATGGGTCGTTGACACCGGCAGGCCGAGCCAGCCGGAACAGAGCACGAGCGTCGACGTGGTGAGATTTGCCGTCAATCCTTCCGCATGGTCCATCCGCGTGACCTTTTCGGCCAGCACCTCGGTGACGCGTAATCCGCCCACATAACTTCCCAGGCCCATTGCGACGGCCACTCCTCCGAAGGCCGAAAACTGCAACCAGGTGCTGGGCCACGTCGCCGTCGTGCTGCCGAGCAACAGCATTGCGACGATTTTCGGTGCGTCGTTCGTGCCGCGTGCAAACGATGCGAGCCCGCTGGAGAGCCAATGGATCGTATCGATGCCGACGGTCAATCCGCGCAGCCCTGCGCGGTCACACTGCGCCGGCACCGCGACGACCGGTTGGCCGAAGCCTGTGCTTTGAAACACAATTCGCGTACGGCCCCGAGCATCAACGGTAAAGAGTGCGCGTGAGGCTGGCATCAGGCAGAGGCAGGATCCTCCCCATGTTGCCGCCGTCCGTCGTATGGCCGGATGCAAGAGCAGCGAAAGCCCGAAGGCGAGGAGTGGACTCACCAGCAAGGGAAGTGCGATTTTCTTGCCGATGGCCATCCACAACAACCCTTCTCCCGCAAACGCGATCAGGCCGGTTCCCACGATCGCACCGGTGAGTGCATGCGTTGTCGACACGGGGAGCCCGGTTCGTGACGCCACGAGGACCCAGGCCATCGCACCAAACAGAATGGCCAACGCGATGGTTGGCGAAAGAATGGTGCCGGTTTGCAAGAGACCGTTGCTGAAGGTCTTTACCATCGCCCCCGCGACCAGGGTGGCGAATCCGGCTCCCGCGACGGTCCAGGCCGTTCCCCACAGAATCGCCGTCCGGTAGTTGGTCACGCCACTGCCGACCAGCGTAGCGATGGCTTTTGACACATCATTGGTGCCATTGGCATAGCCCAACGCCAACACGAGCGCAAAGGTCAGCAGAGAGAAATCCATGCGGTCTCTTGTGCGGAATGGTCAACCAGTTGAGCCAGTGAGGCTGCAGCGAAGTGAGTCCGCCGAGGTGTGCTGGACAAGTGAGGTGAGACAGGCACAGGACTGAGCACGAAGCTGGGCGGCGGTTTCAGCATCTGCTTAGGTCACCACGCCGCCGCACGACGACCCTGCTCCCGCCGTGCAGCCGTAACAATGATTGCCGGTGACGATCTTCCGGTGATGGAGACGTGTCGGATCAAAGTTCCGAATGTGCGCGGGGGCATCCGATTGCACCGGAAGTTCAAGCATCTGATTGAAATCGCAGTCATACAGTGTGCCGTCCCAGCCGACTGAGAGGGTATAGCGACACATCACGCCGGGGACAGCAGCGGGGTTGTAGGCATTCGTCAGTCGCTCCATGTACCCCTGGTAGTTACCGCTGTCCAGTAAGAATTCCAGAAACCGGCTGACCGGCATGTTCGTGATCGTATAGAGGTGGTTGAATTCCACGCCATGTTTTGTGCGCAACTCTTTCCGGAATTGGGCCTCAATCGACTCCTGTTTGGGAGGGAGGAACGCGCCGACAGGGTTGTGCACGAGATTCAACAGCAACCCGCTTCCCTCGCGTCCGTAGCCGAGTTGGTTCAGCAAGCGAAGCGCCTCCATGGACTTGTCGAAAATGCCCTCACCTCGCTGCGCGTCGGTCTGGGCGGCACGGTAATAGGGAAGAGAGGCCACGATCTCCACCCGGTGCGCCGCGAGAAAGGTAGCCAGGTCTGCCTGGGAAGGCAACAGGAGCACCGAGAGGTTGCATCGGTCCATCACATGTCGGTTCATCGCACGAGCCTGCTCAACCAGCCAGCGGAAATTGGGATTGAGTTCAGGCGCTCCACCGGTGATGTCGACGGTTGGAATGTCAGTCTGTGCTAAGGCGGCGATGCATTGCTCGGCGGTCTCTCTGGTCATGCGTTCGGTGCGGTCAGGCCCCGCGTCCACATGGCAGTGGCGACAGGTTTGGTTGCAGAGCTTGCCCACATTGACTTGGAAGACCGTGATGCCGGTCGCCTGCAGCGGAGACAGGCCACTGTGCCGGAGCTGTTCCTCAAATGCCCGGCACGTCCCGATCTCTGCGAGCACTTTCAGTTGTTCGGCAGAAGCGGCAAGCGGTTTGTGTTGGCCCACGAGCGTCAGTGCCATCGCGAAGTCTTGTACGTAGTGTGAGGCACGCTCATGGCCGGTGTTCTGGTCTCACGGCTTATGCTGCATGGTGAGCAAGGTTGAGGTCGGGAATCGCAATTCGCAGCATCCAAAGTCCAGCACCTGCTCGCCGCGGCTCTTCAGCGCGCGTTGGACGGTCGGGTCCACTCGATAACAGACCTGTTTGCCGTGTCGGTGCCCCTCCACCAAGCCGGCATCCCGAAGAATCCTGAGGTGATGGGAGACATGTGGCTGCGAGCAACGGAGGATGTCCGTGAGGTCGGTGACACACTTTTCGCCCAACAACAGTGATTCCAGGATACGCAGACGCGTTTCATCGCCCATGGCCTTTAAGACTGCGGCACATTCACGCGGGGTCGTGAGGTTGGCGATGGGATGGCGTGGCATCAGCAGCAATTCCCTTCAGGTGAGCAACTGACCGCCTCGCCCTCGACCTCCCGCGAGCTTCGGTGGTAGATCGTAAAGTACGGGCGGTAGGCGTTCTGCGTCAGGACGTGAAGCGTTTTTGAGCAAATTTCCAACGGCACGCCGCGGTAATACTGATGATGGTCGTCGTCTTCGGCACTGATGATCGGCCCCGTGAGAATGGCGTAAGCGCCCTGCCAGACGCAGGGCTTCTCTTCGGGTAGGATTGCGCACCAGCGGGGATCGGCCGCATCGAGGGTGATTGGAGCCGGCCCGATGAGAAAGAGTGAACGCAACGGCGCGCTCCGCAGGAGCTGCGCGCATTGTGCATCGACTGGTTGCGGGACCCCGCGTGTATATCGTTGGCCCAGTTCGTCTGTCACGGTGGAGAACGGTCCGCACAGGGTGGCATAGAGCGGAGCCTCTTTTCCCGCCGCGTCCGGGAGCTTATACCCCGTCAGGGTCACGGAGAGGAAATGCACGCCGTCGATCGATTGCCAGGTAGCGGATTTGATTTGGTGCACGGCGCGAAAGCCGGCATCCACCATTCCGCCGATGTAGTCCTGGACTTGGAGCGCTCCAGAAAGGCAATCGCCCCACTTGGCGGCATCGTGTACCAGGTATTGCGGCACCACTTGGTCCGAGACGATGTCCGAGATCGTGAAGCGGCCACCGGGTTTTAAGACACGGTACATCTCGCGGAACACTTTGCGTTTGTCAGGGGCCAGATTGATCACGCAGTTGGAAATGATCAGGTCAACGCTGGCGTCCTCAACCGGCATGGTATCGGCCATGCCCTTGCGGAATTCAGTGTTCGGCTGTGGGTAGCCGAGATTTGCGGCAACGACGGGGGCGTGGCGGCGGGCAATCTCCAGCATGGTGTCGGTCATATCGATGCCGATGACCCGGCCGGCAGGCCCCACGCGGCGCGCCGCTTCGAAGCAATCGATGCCGCCGCCCGACCCGATGTCCAACACCGTTTCACCGGACTGCACCGTGTCCAGTCCTGCTGGTGTGCCGCACCCGTAGGAAATGTTTAGGACCGCATCCGGAATGAACGAGCGCAGATCGTCGAAGTTGTATCCCGTCGGGCAGCACATCTGCTCGCCTGTCGAGGCGGCGCGCGCATAACGCTCGCTGACTTTTTGGGTAATATCGTCGGTGGCCATGGGATTCCTCTGAGTGTCGAGCAACTAGAGAGATGTCTTTATCTATCAACCATTCGCATCCGAGGTCAATCGGGTCGGTGGTTGGTTGTGGTGGGTGTCTTGCTGCAGGAATTGCGTGACAGTGTGGTAACGAGATCGCATTGAGATGGGACGCGTCGCGATGATCCCGCTGGTGCAGGGGCAGCCGAGCGGCCGCCCCTGCGTCTCCGCGCGACCTGCAACGACTACTGCATCGAGGCCATTGGCTTTTCGACGATATCGCCCTTCATCGGCCCCAGCGCACCCAGCAACTCGTTTTTCTCCTTCTCCGGCACCTTGAACTTGTTCAGTGTGGCGACCAGGTCGCCGACCAGCGCATCGAAGTCGCTGCTGCTGACGCCCATGCCCGCATGGGTGCTCTTCATGTCGCGGCCGGTGTAAGTGCAGGGGCCGCCGGAGGCCTGACAGATCTGATCGACCAGCATGGATTTGAGCCGCGGGATGTTGGCATTGGCAAACTTCCCGTTGATGCGGGTGTCGCCTGCCACGCGTCCGACAAAATCATCGACGACAGCGGTGATGGCGGTTTTGCCGCCCAAGCGGTCGTACAGGGATCTTTCCGCAGCGGTCGTACCGGCGGGCGACGAGCCCATGGTGTTGCAGGCCGAGACGGTCAGCGCAAGACCGAGAACCATGGCAAGTGATGCAATGCGGTGAGACATGATGTGTCCTCCTGGTTAAGATGCTGTATGGCGGGCCGCCGTGTCGGCCTCTCTGTGTGTGATTACGAAGGCTGAACGTAATTGGATCTACGGCACATGAAAAAGTGCCGTTGCGCCACGCTGAGCCCGGTGCTACAGTTTCGCCTGATTCGGGCACAGATCGGACATCCGAGGGAACGGGTGCCCTCGTAGCACTTTACGAGTACACCCATGTGTGACACCCAGACCGTGGCCAACGCACCATCGATTCACGAGCAGGAATGGGCGGGACTCCTCGCCCGTATTGCCGTCGGAGACCAGTCCGCACTGGCGGAGCTGTATGATGTCAGCAGCGCGAAGGTCTTCGGCCTGGCGATGAAGATACTCGGGGATCATGCGGCCGCCGAGGAGACGACCCTGGATGTGTATACACAGGTGTGGCGCCGGATCTCGACCTATGACGTGGAGCGGGGCACGCCGGGGAGTTGGCTCATGACGCTCGCGAAGAATCGGGCCATCGACCGATTTCGGAGCAGCTATCTTGAGCGGGGCCGGCAGGTGCCACTCGAAGAAGCGGCCGAGTTGCCGGGACGCGAAGAGACGCCTGAGCAATACAGCGCGGGGCAGGAACGGCAACGTCTGGTGCAGGAGGCGCTGGCAACGCTCTCCGTGGAGCAACGCCAGGCAATCGCGCTGGCCTACTATTGGGGCTTGAGTCAGAGCGAAATTGCCGATCAGCTCAAGTTGCCGTTGGGGACGGTGAAGACGCGAGTGAGGCTGGGGTTGATCAAATTACGCGAAGTCCTCGCACCGCATGGGGAGGGGTTGTTGTCATGACCGATCCTCGCCGCGATCAGGAATTGGCCGAACTGGCGGCACTGTATGCACTAGAGGCCCTTGGCGACGACGCGCAGCGGGAGTTCACGCGTTCGTTGGAGACCGCCTCCGCTTCGACACGGGAAGACGTGGCGGCGTTTCAAGGCGTGGTGCAGGATCTGGCGTTCAGCGGCCCGGCCATCGCACCACCGGCTTCTCTCAAAGCGCGGCTCATGGCAAGAGTTGCGCAAGAACCGCAGGAGGCCGCCGAGGCAACAGGCTTCACCTTCGTCCGCAGCAAGGGGGTGGCTTGGCAGGAATTGGCACCGGGTCTGTCGATGAAAGTGTTATTTCACGATGCGGCGGCGGCGCGTACGACCATGTTGTTGAAATTGGCTCCCGGTGGCACACTGATCGGGCATCGCCACCCGCAGGTGGAAGAGTTCTATGTGCTGGAGGGAAGCTGTGTCTGCGCCGGTGAGTTTCTGCAGGCCGGGGATTACCATCGTGCGGAGGCAGGCACGGTTCATCCCGTTACCTCAAGCGAACAGGGTTGTCTGGCCCTGGTCATGACCTCGTCAAAGAACGAACCGATCAGGTAACTGATCGAATCGCTACGGTTTCCCACCCGGGTGCCTGAAGAACACCAGCCAGTAGAGGGCCACGTTCACGAACAGCACGACCATGCCCAGCAAGATTTGAATCTCGCGGGTCAGTGTCGCGGGATAGAGTAGCGCTGGAAGGTAGCGGCCGATGAAGTCGGCTCCGTCGGCCGATTCACCCGCCAGGGCGCGTAAACGGTTTTCAAGCGGTGTCAGCGGACAAATCCAACCCATGAATTCGACCAGGGCGCCCCAGGCTACTGCCGGCAGGTGGATCCACACCATCCCTCGCCATTTCACCAACAGCAGCCCGCCACCGATCACGAAGAGGACAAAGCCCAGGTGCAGCAGCAGGACCAGGTCGACGCCGATTCGATACCACATTGCCGATAGTCTGGAGCAACCTGGCGATGAACGCAACGAGCGGCAGACTGTCTAAAACATTCGAAGCGTGGCGCTTGGTTCGGATGGCGCGGGATAGAGAAGATGACCGGACCGGACTATCGCGAACGCCGTGAGTCGGTGCTGCTTGACGTGGCCGGCGCTGAGAATATGCGTGACCTCCCAGCCGTGTGCGACCAGCGCATCGGCAACTAACGAGCGATGGCACCGCCAGGGGACGGCTTCTGCGCACATGATGGCGGTTCGTTCATGTTTGCCATGGGCCATCAACTCGTCGAGTGCCCTGTCAAATTCTTCCGTCTGCATATAGTCGGCGTACCCTCGGAAACTGGCGTTTTTCCATCCGTTGTTAGGCGAATCAGCGCGCGCCGTCCGACGCCCGCCCAGCATGGGCATTTCTTCATACGAGAGTCCCGCCATAGGCAGGTTCTTGGCCAAGGCCACCGAATGAAAATGAGGATACCGTCGGGAACCAGGGTAACGGCGGATATCGATCAGCCGTTGGATGTCGTGGCGTTGGAGGAGAGCAAGAAGCTCCTCGCCTGAACGGGTCGAGTGGCCAATGGTCCAGAGTCGTCGAGGAGGCGTGGTGAGTTCTTGGCGCATTACATGGAGGCGAGAACGTCTCGCGGCGCAGCATGATCGTAAAACGGAAGGGGCAATTGGAGGCTCGGCGCAGCGACGGCCAGGAGCGCCCAGATCGTCAACTGTTCGGCATCCTCCAGAATATCGACCGGCACTTCGTAATATTGTGTGAGCCGTTGCTTGCGATTGGGTCGAAAGGGCTGCATGCCGCGCGACGCATAGTCAGGTTGGGTCACCCCGGTGGTCTTCAGGTACAGACGGCCTTTGTGAATGATTCCAAAGAACGTGTCGCGTTGATAGAGACCATGCCCGCCGAACATGGCGTTGCACCTCAGCTGGGGAATCTGCCCGAGTTGGTCTAAGACAAAGTCTTTGAAGCTGTCGGCACGCATGCGCCAGGCACCTTAGTTCGTGTTTCCTGCGCGGATAGGGCGGGCCGGTCCCGCACATGCTCACGGCAGACACCGATCGGCCTTCCACGTTCCAGAGAGAGCGGCGTGAATCGTGACCACGGCGTGGAGTCCTGGTCATTGATCGGGATCTCCTCCGCCGTGACGCACTGTGCAACATTCCCACCTTCATTTCAATGCCTGGAGCGAGTCTCGAAGTTCTCGGACTTCCGTCGCAAACAGGTCCAGATGCTGACTACGTTGTGGCTGGTCATCCTTGAATTTCCACGTCCGTTTGAAAATCGCCCACAGTTCCTTGTTATGCGTCACCACCAGGTCATAGGCCGGTAACTCACGCTTGTTCTTGTCGACGCAGCAAATGGTGTTGTCGAAGGCGTGCAGCTGATTGTGCAGATCGTCAAGCGGCTGGTCCTTGCCTCGGCCCTGTTGGCCTGCCTTGGCAGATGCTTCCATCATCGTGGTCAAGTTGAGCAAGGTTTCAACCGTGCTTCCACCCTTGGCCTTCTCGGTGAACTCCTTGGCATGAGGGTAGAACAGATAGCTGCATCCGCCGGTCGTGAGGAGGACGACGCCGAGGAGGCTGCTGAACATGAGCTGTCGCATGAGAACACTCCTTTCTAGAAATGGAAACATAGGCTGTCGGCCTGCGTGTGTCGTTGCATCGGCACTGCTTCGACGAGCGGTAACCCTACCCCACTAGCGGAGGCTTGAGAACTAGGGGATTGTCTAGTGGGGGGCGCGGGGCGGAGCGCGCACAGTAGCAGGAGCGGTTCACCTACATTCGGAGGACGGTATGCGTACGTTCATGACAGCATGTGTCGTCGGGTTCTGCCTGTTCACTAGCCTGGGATTGTCTGCCGAAGCCGGAGAGACCAAGGCCAAGATGGAAAAGGCCAAGGGCGAAGTAAAGGGCGAGATCGAGGAGATGAAGGGCGAAACCAAGGCCATGCAGGAGGAGTTGAAGGGCAACGAGATGAAGGCGGAACTCGAACGCGCCAAAGGCAAGGTGAAGGGGGCCGGAGAACGCGCGAAGGGAAAATTCAAAGAAATGAAGGAAAAGGCCAAAGAGTGATTGAGTGAGCGAGACGTCGTGCCCGCCGGCCCTGCACGGGCGGCGGGCTGCCGACTGGTACCATTCGTGCTGTCCTACCGGGGTTTCCGCGCGCTGACGATCCGCACCGCGATAGGTAAGGCCACGCCCTGTGCTCCACGATAAGTGTTCACCGTCTTGATGATGCCCCGTTCCGCCTCGGCCTGCTGCGCGGGCGTCAGTTGTGCGAACAGATTTTGTATCGGCGCGGCGATGTCCATCAGGCCGCGAAAGAATTCTTCTGCCGACTCATACGCCACCTCAGCGGTAAATTCCTCATCGTCCAAGGGGGTGAGCCCTGCCTGCTTCAGCATGCCGGCCAGGTCGCCGGGTTTCGCCAGGCGAAAGATCCCTGGTGCTTCCGGGTCGGGCGGGGGCAGCGGCGTGATGGATTTGATCACGTCCATGGGAATACGAATGAACGGGTTGTTGTCCGGCGATGACCAGACGGCGGCCGCCACATACCCGCCAGGTTTCAGCACGCGGGCAATTTCCTTCGCGGCTTTGGGAATGTCCGGCAGAAACATCAGGCAAAACCGACTGATCACCGCATCGATCGATCCGGTCTCGAACGGCAACGAGGTGACGTCTCCCGTACGAAAGCTGACGTGCTGCAGGCCAAGCGTCTTGGCCTTTCGTGCCGCCACGGCCAGCATGGATTCCGCCAAGTCAATGCCGACGACCGTGCCCTCCGTCCCGACCACCTCGCCGGCGAGCAGCGCCGGGTACCCCGTTCCCGATCCAAGGTCCAGCACTCGAAGGCCCGGACGCACCCGTGCATCTGCAACCAGGCGGTGGTTGATGAACGCCATGGTGCGATTGAAAAATTGATCCCATTTATCCCAACCCGGCGCGACGCGGTTCCAATCCTGGCGCTGCGCTTCGATGACGGCTTCCGGTGTTTGTCCTGGCATGTGTCGGCCTCTCTCTTGCACGCGCTGCCGCGATCGTTATTTCATACGTTCAAAGGAAAAGACCTTTGGGACGTCCTTTCCGGCCTTGCTGAGGGTCCAGGTCTGCGTGAAATGATCGTGATCTTTCAAGTCGATCACGAGCTGGTGCATGTGCACATCGGTGGGATTGGTGAGATTCGTGGCGTCGACAAACATGAACGTGAAGGTCTTCTCTCCCTCCTTCACGCCGTTGGTGCGCATTCTCGGCTGGTTGTTCAGCGAGCAGTAATGCGTCAGCATCAGCTGGTCCCCGTCGCTGTAGTACATGGTAGTCATCGCGGGATTGTCGGGTGGGGTGAGGGTTTCGGTGAGGCTGGTTCCGCCGGAGCTGAGCGCATAGGCGACTTTATGGGGCTTGCCGTCGGTGTCGGTGCCTTTCCACTCTCCCACGAGAACCTTGAGGGACGAGAGGCTGCTGTCAGGAATATCGGCGGCTTGGGCGGAGATCGGTAGAAGAAGCAGGATGAAACCACAAAGCGTGTGACCAATTCCACGCGGCATGAAAACCCTCCATCAAGCAAGAAGATGACGAAGAATGTCAGTCAAGCATGTCTCCAAGGTCTAGATCAAGACTTTTCCCGCGACTGTCGCAGGACGACACAGATTTCGTGGTGGAGTGAATCAGAAATGCACGTATTCTTTGCTAGCGCGTATCGTGGAACCACAACGGTCTCACCTCCTCACGTCATCGACAGACAGGACCATCCGGCCAGATTCTAGTACGATAAACACACAAGGCCGCTGTGTGAGCGTTGGCGCCTTGGCAGAATCGAGACGATCATGCCCGACGACAGAGCAGCCCGATCACGTTGTGGCCCGATTCTCCCGGATCCTCCGTCATGCCATCGTGGATATCTATCGTGCGCGGGCGGCGGAGGCCAGAAAAACGGAGGCGTTCGAGAAGGAGTTGATTGCAGTCGGTGGAGATCGCAGCCCGGCTCCGGACGAACTGCAACCGACCATCTGTGCCTGCCTGGAACGGCTGCCTCCCGCGTTACGGCTTGCCTATGCCGATCTCTTGCGGCGGATTGATCTCGCGGGGCAATCTCCGGAACAGGTGGCGCAGGCGCTACAGATCACGCAGAACAATCTTACCGTGCGCGTACACCGGGCGCGGCAGGCGTTACGGACGAGCCTGGAACAGACCTGCGGCCTTTGCACCAAGCATGGATGGGTGTACTGCACCTGCGAGCAGAAGGCCGAGCACGGGCGATCGTGACGCTCGGCTGGCCCCATTCCCTGGTTCGCAGCCTCGCCGGTGCGAAAAAAGTATTGGCTTGGCACCCACTGTACTAATTGAGTCCCGCCTCCGTCTGTAGTGGTGACGGCGTGGGAAACCGCTATTGGGGTGGCGATGGCTTCAGGTATCCTGTCCGTGGGCACCATGGAGTTGGTGGATCATGCGATCATGTTGGTCGTGCGGGCGCGATGGAGGCGCTTGTCTGACCTGCTGTTCTGAGGCAGTGTGACTCTGTCGCTGATCGCTCGTGGGCGTGGGCACGCATTGGTGCCTGGACATCATTGCCACTGAGACGGTTCGGTTGCATGCGTCGATCCGTTGCTGCGAGATGCTTGGCTGCCGATGAGAGGGCAGGCGGGCGGGGATGTGGATCAAGGTAAGTGAGGACCGATTGAGCATGGCGACTGGGATATATGGGCGAGTGCTGGCATTCGTGGCCACGGCCGCGGTCGTCTTCACGCTGGCAGGGTGCAGCCAGTTCGAACCGCGCGACAAGCGGTTCTACTATCGGGCGTTCTGGAATTTTGCTCTGCGGGAGGATTTGGCCGAACTCGACAGTGAATTCAACGGCGTCGATTTCGGGCATGCCAATCTGTACGAGAATCTTCTGCTGACCGGCGGCACGAACGTTCCGGCCATCGAGCAGACCGCTCGTCGGCAAACGCTGGCCTTTATTGCGACCAGGCCTCGGTTGAATCCGAACGAAGAGGCGATTGCGCCGACCTACATGAAACTGGCCTGGCGTGCGCAAAACACCTTCGACGAAGCCCATGCCCTGCATCGGGCGACCTACGACATCGTCGTGTCGGACGAACCGGACAAAGACCGCGCCATCCGGGAGGTGCTGGCCTACTATCGGGGCAGTGCCTATGCCATCACCTCGAAGCGGCTGGACCATCGCCGCTTGGATCAGTTTCCCTATTCCAAGGCGTTCCGTCACCGCTTTCCGTTGTTCAACGCCACGATCTGGTCGTATCACTACTTGCAGATTGCTGTATACGATCCGTTGCAGGCCGCGACGGACTTGGCAGGCAAGACACAGGCGGTGCGCCCGATCTTGGCAACTTATCGAGGCTACCTCGATCAGCCGCCGGTGCACTGGACCTTCATGCCGCTGACGGCCGAGTACAGCCCGGCTTTTGCCGCGCGGTATCCGGAGGTGGCGAACATCTTCGACAATCTGCATATGCTGCACGACAACATCAGTGACATCCTGACAAGCGCGTTGCTGCCGACGTGGGAAGCCAAGCGGGAGGAAATCTATCGCCTGGTCGATCGCTATTACCTGGCCAGCGCGGATGAGACCAACCCGATGATCATCAAGACCGAACAGGAGCATCACCATTGAAACGTGCGGGTCCGTACAGCGCCGGTGCGCTGTCCCTGGTTCTGTTGCTGTGGCCGCCGGTGCCCTCGTGGGCCTTGGACCATGACAATCTGGATCCCAACCGCCCCATCGGAATGGAAGATGCGTATGCTATTCCCAAAGGAGAGATCGGGCTGGAAGGTGGAGTGCGGTTCAACGACCGGCGTGAGGGCCGCACCAACGTCACGTTTCAACCGCAAATTATTTATGGCGCCTTCGCCAATACGCAAATCGAAATTCAGGGTGACATCTTTACAGATCCGCAGTCGTTGGTCGGTGCCAACAAGTCGGGGGATCTCCACCTGGGCCTGCTTTATAACTTCAACACGGAAACATTGACCCTGCCTGCCATGGCTGTGCGCGTGGAAGTCGATCTGCCGACCGGTGTGAATTCAAAGGGGGTGGATACGCAGCTGACCGGAATTCTGACCCGTTCCTTCGGGCGCCTCCGGATGCATCTCAACGCGGGCTATACGGTACTTGGTTCGCCGCAAGGGCAAGAACGGCCCGGTGCCTATCGCGCCGTGGCGGCCGTGAGTTATCCGCTGGGGTATCCGAACAGCTTCCGCGATACGCTCATCGCCAGCATCTACACCAGGCAGTCGGATGTGCGCGAACAGCGGAACCACACCGGTGTGGAAATTGGCATCCGGCATCAACTGACCTCGCGCCTCGTCGTGGACGGCGGCCTCGGTACCGAATTCCTTGGGCCCTCAGACCGGGCGGTGTTGCTGGGTACGATGGGGCTCTCCGTCGGGTTTTAGCGAAGGAGTACACCGGGCTTGAGGGGTGCCTCACAACCCGGAATTGGAAACCAGCCGATCCCCATGGAAAGCCCTCTTTCATACGACGTCCTTGACGTATTTTGTTCTACAGTTGGATAATGCGCCCGTCTCGAGGAGGCGGGCATGGGACCAGCCGGTCGGCGCGTAGGAAGTTTTGTGGCGCTTTGTTCGGTGCTCTGGGTAGCCGCTTGCGGAGAGCCATCCATCGACGCCTACTGCGAAGCCAACGGCAAAGGCAATCAGCAAACCCTCCAACTGCTCACCGACGTCCTCGAGCGAAAGCGCAACCAGACCGGCCTGTACCTCGCGCGTGCCCGCTGTTATTATTTTCTCGGGTCCTATGCGCACGCGCTGCA
>ERZ724518.831-NODE-831-length-13736-cov-8.571230_pt1 | contig 13736 bp, 15 predicted proteins | sample MGYA00376051_ERZ724518 | MGnify/ENA primary metagenome ERZ724518 (study PRJEB28724, sample SAMN07190885) | wastewater metagenome | isolation source: influent of sewage treatment plant in Hong Hong | place: Hong Kong | collected 2016-03-17 ... | reverse complement strand
AACTGCATTCCATAACAAATACCCAAAATTGGTAAACCTAAATCAAATACAGCAGTATCAGGATGATAAGAATCTTTTGCATAAACAGATGCTGGTCCACCTGAAAGAATAATTCCTTTTGGAGTTCTAGCTTTTATATCTTCAATTTTCTCATTATAAGGTACGATTTCAGAATAAACACCAGCTTCTCTTAACTTTCTAGCAATGATTTGAGTATATTGACTACCAAAATCTAATACTACGATTGGTACATGTTTCATATATTGTTTTCCTTCATATTTCACACTATTGTGCTTAAATATTACAAATTTTAATAGATTATTCTATCTAAAAAGTTGTAAAAAAATGGTTAAGCAAAAAAAGATGTCTATAACTATTTTTTAGTTACAATCTTTGCTTTACGATTTTCAGGAGAAAAAATGGCTTTAATAGACCTACAAAACATTTCAAAACAATACGATACAAAAGTTATTTTAAAAGATGTGAATTTTACATTAAACAGTGGACAAAGAATTGCTGTTATTGGTCAAAATGGTCAAGGAAAATCAACACTTTTTAAAATAATTATGAGACAAACTGAACCAGATAGTGGAGAAATGGCTATTGATAAATCTTTAAAAATAGAGATGCTTGATCAACAACCAAGATTTAAAGCAAATCTAACTGTAAGAGATGCAATAGAAAACCAATTAGCAGAGTTAAAAACTGCAAAAGTTGAATATGAAAAAATCACAAATCAACTTATGACTGAATATGAGAATGAAGAGTTAATACGAAAACAAAGTGAATTAGCATCTTTTTTAGAATTTCACAATGCTTGGGATTTAGACAATATGATAGAAAGAGTTTTAGTGGAATTTCAACTAAAACAGTATGAATTCAAAGATGTAAATTTATTGAGTGGAGGGGAACAGCGACGAGTTAGTCTTGCTGGATTATTGCTTAAAAAACCTGATGTTTTACTACTTGATGAGCCTACAAACCACCTTGATGTTTATATGGTTGAGTTTTTAGAACAACTACTTTTAAAAAATAATTTTACTTTACTTTTTATATCTCATGATAGATATTTCATCGATAATATCGCCACTTCAGTTGTTGAAGTTGATGGTGGAGTTTTAAGAAAATTCAATGGTGGATACTCTTCTTATTTAGAGCAAAAAGAGCAACTATTAGAAAATATGCAAAAAGAGCATGAAAATCTAATCAGACTTGTAAAAAGAGAAGCTCATTGGATGCAACATGGTGTAACTGCAAGAAGAAAAAGAAATGAAAGAAGAAAATCTGAATATTTTGATTTAAAACAAAAAGCAAGGTCAAACCCTGCAATGATTAGAAAAATGAGTTTAGAACTTCAAAGAGAACAAAAATCATTTAACACTGAAGAGAAACAACAAAACAAAAGAAAAATGCTTTATGAATTAGATGATATTTGTAAATCATTGGGAGATAAAAAACTAATTCAAGATTTTACAACTAGAATTTTACAAAAGGATACTATTGCAATAGTAGGTCCAAATGGCAGTGGAAAATCAACACTACTAAAAATCTTCATGGAAAAGATGAAAATAGATAGTGGAAATTTCAAAAAAGGTGATTTTGCAATAGGATATTTTGACCAACAAAGGGAATCTTTAGATGATGAAAAAAATCTTTTAGAGACTTTTTGTCCAAATGGAGGAGATAGAGTTGTCTTACAAGATGGAAGAAATTTACATGTTTTTGGTTATTTAAAAAACTTCTTATTTCCAAGAGAATATCTCGATAAAAAAGTTGGAGTTTTAAGTGGTGGAGAAAAAAACAGAGTTGCCCTTGCCCTACTTTTCACAAAAAAAGTTGATTGTTTAATACTTGATGAGCCAACAAATGACTTAGATATTCCAACAATCAATATTTTAGAAGAGTATTTACAAAACTTCCAAGGTGCTTTAATATTTGTATCACATGATAGATATTTTGTTGATAAAATTGCAAAAAAACTTTTTGTTTTCCAAGGTAATGGTCATATTATGGAGAGTTTCCAACCATATAGTGAATATTTAGAAATTGAAAAAGAGTTAAGAGAACTTCAAACACTTGAAAATGAAATATCAAAAGAAGTAACAAGTGAAAAAGTTGCACCAATTATTAAAAAACAAACAAAACTATCATATAAAGACCAAAGAGAGTATGATATGTTACCAAAAGAGATTGAAGATTTAGAATTAAAACTTGATGAAATAAATGCTTGTTTAATGAATCCAAAATGTTATGAACAAAAAGGAATTGTTGCGATGTCACAAGAACTTGAAAAAACTAGAGTAATTTATGAACAAAAAGTTGAAAAATTTTTAGAATTAGAAGAATTAATAGAAAGCTTTAATTCTTAAAAAGATATAATCGCACAAATGATAAAATAATAATGAATATAAGGATTTATATGAGTTTAAAAGAGCAATTAAAAGAAGATTTAAAAACTGCAATGAGAGATAAAGATGTAGTAAAAAGAGACTCGATTAGAGCTATAAATACTATGATTAAACAAATTGAAGTAGATGAAAGAAAAGATTTAAATGACGAAGATGTTATTAAATTAATTCAAAAAGGTATAAAACAAAGAGAAGAATCAATTTCTCAATATAAAGCTGCATCAAGAGATGATTTAGTTGAGCAAGAACAAGCTCAAGTTGATGTATTTATGTTATATCTTCCAGCACAAGTAAGTGAAGAAGAGTTAGAAGCTGGAATGAAAGAGATAATTTCTCAAGTAGGAGCTACTTCTATGAAAGATATTGGGAAAGTTATGGGAACTGCAACTAAAAAATTTGCTGGTGTAGCTGATGGAAAAAGAATCAACGAAATGGTAAAAAAACTTTTAGGCTAAGAAATCTTTTATAAAAATAATTTAGGGAGTATAGTATGAATAAAGAGTTTGAAGATATATTAATACACTTAGAAGAAAATGAAAAACAAGAGGTTAAATCAAATAATATTGATTCACCTGAAAAACTAATTTCTCTTTTACTAAAAAGAGTTAATACAAAAAATGTTCAACAATTAGCTATGTTATTAAAACAATCTGTATTACCATCTATTTGTCCTAAAACCAACAATGAAATTGACCAATTATTTGAAAAAATAGAAAAAGATTCTAAACTTCTTTTTGATAAAGAAGTACAAGATAAAATTGAAGATTTCATAAATAAAAGATTTGAAAGAGATAAAAAAATAGTAATAGAACGAACTTCTGATATTTCAAGGTTAGTTCTATTGATGGAAGAGTATTTAAATGAAGCAATTTCTAGTAATGGGTCAGGCTCTAGAAATGTTTTAAGTATCAAAGAAAAAATTGCATCTATAAACTTTGAAACGCAAGGAATAGAAGCACTTACTAGCTTACAAAATGAACTTATTAATGCTGCTACTTCTATTGGAAAAGAGATGGATACAGTAACAAATAAACTTCAAACTGGAAAAACTAAAGTTCAAGAACTTGAAGAAAAAGTAAAAACACTTGAAGAAGAACTTAGTAAGACAAAAACAGAAAGTATGAGAGACCACTTAACAGGTTTATTGACAAGAAGAGCCCTAAATGATGAAGTAAAAAGATTAGAGAGTGCTTATAGAAAAATAGGAACTCAATATGCTATTGTTTTCTTTGATTTAGACCACTTCAAAGCTATAAATGACACTTATGGACATGAAGGTGGGGATATTGTTTTATCAACTTTTGGAAAAATCTTAAATAAAAGTATTAGAGACCATGATGTTGTTGGAAGATATGGAGGAGAAGAATTTGTAGCTATTATTCATTTTAATTTAAGTAGAGAATTACTTCTATTTTTAAAAAGAATAAAAAGCATCGTTACAGAAAATAGATTTGTATATAAAGATAAAAAAATTCCTGTTACTTTTTCAGCTGGAGTTGCTATAAGAAGCAATTATGATACATTTGAAAATACTCTACAAAAAGCTGATATGCTTTTATATCAAGCAAAAGAAAATGGGCGAAATAAAATAGTTTTAGAAAATGGAATGGAAGTTTAAACTTCTACATTTTTTAGAATTCTGCATTTATTTAATATCAACTTACATAATTTTCTCTTGCCCCAATCTATAAATAGCAAAATCGTATTTTATGGGGTCAATTTTATCAAACTCTTTTAATTTTTCTGTTATTAAAATTGCTGATTTTAAATCATAACTTTGTCTATCCAATAAACCCAATTTTTGTGATACTTTAAAAGTGTGAGTATCAAGTGGAAGTATCAAATCTTTTTTATCAATACCTTTCCAAAGCCCTAAATCAAGATTATCATCACGAACCATCCAACGCAAAAACATATTCCATCTTTTATATGGAGCATTTCCTAACTCTTTTATAATTCCTTGTTTATCTCTTTTAAATGGGCTTGAAATCAAAAAAGTAAAACCTTGAGAATTGTAGTTTGATAGATTATGAATTTTTTGAATTAGAGCATCTATTCCTTCTAAAATATTATTCTCTTTTTTGTAAGCCTCTAAAAATATATCATTCAAACTATCTTCATTTTTTAATCTTTTAAAAGTTTTAAATACGCTTTTTATATCTTGGGCATTTTGAAATCTATAATAGTGATTATTTAGCTCTTTATCTATTATCTCATCACTTTTTTCAAGAAGTGAAAAATCTAAACTATCCAAAAATTTCACTATTAATTTTGCATTTCCATAGGCAAATAATGCACACAAAAGAATAATAAACTCATCATCATATCTACTTGCTACTAAAAGAGGATCTGGTTTATCATAACTTAATTCAGTAATACTATTTCTTTGATTTACTTCATTATCTAAAAGTTCTTTGATTTTTTTATCTTTTACTGTCATTTTTATAATCTACTTATATTTTTGGTTATGATACCATTTCAAAAATTTATATGGATTAAAAAATTATGCAAAATATACTAATTACAGGTTGTTCTTCAGGTATTGGATTACAAACTGCACTTACTTTAAAAGATAATAATTACAAAGTTTATGCCAGTGCAAAAAAAATTGAAGATGTTGAAATGTTAAGAAATTTAGGATTTGAAACTTTTAAAATTGATGTTAGAAATAAAGAAGATATATCAAATGCTTTAAATACTATTTTACAAAATGATAAAAAATTAGATGCTGTATTTAATAATGCAGGATTTGGGCAACCAGGAGCCGTTGAAGATTTGAGTGTTGAAGTATTAAAAGAACAATTTGAAACGAATTTTTTTGGACTTCATGAAGTTACTATTCAAGCTATGAAAATATTTAGAAAACAAGGATATGGAAAAATTATTCAACACAGTTCTGTTTTAGGAATTATTTCTTTAAAATTTAGGGGAGCTTATAATGCAAGTAAATATGCTATTGAGGGTTTAAATGACACCTTAAGACAAGAAGTAATGGGAAGTAATATTTTTATATGTACTATAAACACAGGTCCAGTTACATCGAAATTCAGAGAAAATGCTTTGGAAAAATTTAATAAAAATATCAAAATTGAAGGAAGTTTTTTTGAAAAAACTTATAAAAAAGAGTTAAAAGCAAGACTTGAGACAAATGAAGATAAAGCACTTTTTAATCTTCCAGCATCAAGTGTTGCAAATGTAGTTTTGAAAATCATGCAAACAACAAAACCAAAACCTAGATATTATGTAACGAAAGCAACCTATATTTTAGGATTTTTAAAAAGAGTTTTAAGTACATCACTGATGGATAAACTGCTAAATAAAATCTGATTTCTAAACTTTGATTTTTTTAGGCAATTATCTCTTTTGAGTTTGCTAAACTTTGTAAATAATCACTTATTTGTATCAAACACCAAGTAATTAAAAATATCATAAATCCAGGGAAAAAACTAACCCACCAAGCAATATCAATAACTGCTTTTCCATCACTTAACAAACTTCCCCAAGACATTTGTGGTGGATTAACTCCCAGTCCTAAAAACGAAAGTCCAGATTCAGCTAAAATTGAACCACCTACTCCAAAAGTAAATGAGATAAGAAATATTGGAGCAAGTAATGGTGCAAAATATTTAAAAATGATTTTAAAAGTTGAAACATTTGCAACTTTTAAGATTTTGATAAATGGTTTATTACTTATGGCAAAACTTTCACTTCTAATCATCCTTGCCATTCCCATCCAACCAGTAATTGAAATCACTATAATTAAAATTACTGATGTAGCTTGAATATACGAAACAAGTGCTAAAAGAAGAAAAAAAGTAGGAAATGTTAAAAATAAATCAATAATAACAGTTATTGATTTATCAATATTACCTTTAAAATATCCTGCATTAATTCCAATAAATAAACCAACTAAAGAAGAAATTGTTGCTGCTAAGAAACCAATAATCAAAGATATTTGACCACCTTCGAGAATTCTTGCTAACATATCGCGCCCTAATCTATCTGTACCAAAAAGATGCTCAAATGATGGAGCTTGTAAAATTTTCGTTGGGTCAAGTTCATACGCAGATACCGTATAAAAAAAAGGCAATAAAAAAACTGTTAAAATAACCGAAATTAATATATACAAAGCTACTTTGAACATCTTTTTTAATCTTTACTCTTGTGTATATGAATAATAAGATAATGCACTTTTACCAAATTTTTTGGTTTTATTTAATGAAAACTTACCTAAAATTTCTGGAACTTCTAAACTTGAAACATGTTCAACAATAACCATATAAATATTATCAACTTCTATATTTTGAATCATTGAAAAAGATTTTTCATAAATATCTTCCATTCCATCTCTATAATCAAAAGGAGGATCAACATATAAAACAATCTCATCTTTAGAGTTTTTCAAAAAATCTATAAATAAAGGAGTCTGTACAAAAGTGTTTCCCTGAACCGTTTGACATTTTTCCATATCAACAGATTTACAGTTTCTTAGTAAAATTTGGTATGAATTTTTATCAAGTTCAATAAAATATGCTCTTTTTGCACCTCGGCTGATAGCTTCAAGCCCAATAGAACCACTTCCTGCAAAAGATTCAATAAAAATCTTATCAATAATATCAAACTGCAATACATTAAATAATGACTCTTTTAACATAGCCTTTGAACTTCTTGTAACCTCTAAAGAAGGAAGTTCTAAAACTTTTCCTTTATACTTTCCAGCTATTATTTTTGTCGTTGGTTTATCAGTTTTCATATTTTGCCTTTTTATAAGATTTTTAGATTCTATCTTGCGTAACTTTCAGCTCTAGTTTCTCTAATAACATTTACTTTGATTTCACCTGGATATTGAACTTTTTCTTCAATCTCTTTTGCTATTTCTGTTGCTAATAGTACTGCTTCATCATCATTTACAAGTTCTGCTTTTACGATAACTCTTACTTCTCTTCCTGCATTTATAGCATAAGCATTTAATACACCCAATTTACTTGTAGAGATATTTTCAACCTCTTCAACTCTTTTTAGGAAACTCTCTAATACTTCTCTTCTTGCACCTGGTCTTGCTGCACTTAAAGCATCAGCAGCACAAACAGAAGCTGCTTCAACATTTATAGGTTCTTCATGACCATGATGCGAATAAATAGCATTTATAACTGTATCACATTCATCATATCTTTTACAGATTTCTGCACCTAAATGCACATGAGAACCTGGCATTTCATGAGTTAATGCTTTTCCAATATCATGTAATAATCCAGCTCGTCTTGCTAAAATCGCATCTCCACCCATTTGAGCAGCTAATAATCCAGATAGATGTGCAACTTCTAAAGTATGAGCAAGGGCATTTTGACCATAAGATGCTCTATATCTTAATCTTCCAACCAACTTAATAAGTTCAGGGTGCATTGTTTTAATTCCTAGTTCTAAAACAACATCTTCACCCTCTTTTTGAATATTCTTATCAAATTCTGATTTTACTTTTTTATAAATCTCTTCAATTCGTGCTGGTTGAATTCTTCCATCTTCAATCAACTCTTTAATAGTTTTAGTTGCAACTGCTCTTCTATAAAGATTAAAAGATGAAATAGTGATTGTATTTGGAGTATCATCAATTATAATATCCACACCAAGTAACATTTCAAGGGCTTTTATATTTCTTCCCTCTTTTCCTATTATTTTACCTTTTGTTTCCTCATCAGTTAAAGGAACATTATTAATAAGTCTTTCAGCAGCAAACTCACCTGCATATCTTGTAACTGCTTGAGAAAGCATATTGTTGATTTCATTTTTAGAATTTTGTTCTGCTATTTTATATTTTTTCCTAAAAATAGAAGATATTTCAGCTCTTGAATCTTCTTTAACTTTTTTTAACATCAAATCTTTTGCTTCACTTAAAGTTAAACCAGAAGCATTTTCAAGTATTTTTATAGCTTCAAGTGTTTTTTCTTCATAAGTTTTCTTTTGTTGTTCTAAGCCATCTTTTAAAGTTGTAATTTTTCTATTTTTCTCAACTATCTCTTCTTTTTCTTGTTTGATAATTTTTAATTCAGACTCTAAATGTTCATTTAAATCTCGTTCTTTTTTCTCTATTTTAGAAAGCATAATATCATACTCTCTTCTAGCAGATTTAAACTCCTTATCACACTCAAATTTAGCTTTTAATTGAGCATCTTTTAAAGCAACCTCAGCTTCATGTTCAATCACTTTTGCCTTAGCTTTTGCTTGTTCAATAAAAATTTGAAATTTTGCTTTATCTAATTTTTTTACAACAAATATACTCAAAGCAGAACTTAAAGCCCCTACACATGCACTTACTATTATATAATCCATATTCAAAACCTTAATTTGTTATTATGTAATCAGCCTGAATATCGTGGTCTTGAGATAAAACTTGTTCACTTTTACAAAGTATTAATTGTGTAAAAACCATTATTGGTCTATAACCTAATTCATCAAAAAATCTATCATACATACCTTTTCCAAAGCCAATTCTTTTTCCTAGCTTATCAATTCCTACAACAGGAATGATTGCTAAATCTATTTTTTTAGCTTTAAAAAAAGAGTTATTTGGCTCTTTTATTCCAAATTTCTTTTTATACAAGGGTAATCTATATTTAACAATTTTGAAACTCTTCCCTTGCATAAATGGTACATAAACACTTTTTTTTCTTTTTCTTAAGTTATTTATTAATGGTTTTACATCTACTTCTATACCCAAAGGTATATATAACAAAATATTTTTGGAATCACTCTTATTCACGAGATATTCTAATTTTTTTACTATTATTTTATTTTTATAATACTTTAAAAAAAGGCTTGTAAATTTTAATCTATTCAAACACGATTTTCTAAAATCATTTTTATGATTATTTTTCATATTTAAGCCTCACTTGGGTAAAATTTCTACCCAACAAATAATTTTACCCAAAGGAATTAAAATGCAGTTTAAAACTTTAGCATTTTTATCAATTTTATCTATTTTATTATTCACAGGGTGTGATTCTAAAGAAAAAGAAGAGGAAAAAAAAGAGATAACTCCACCAGTAGTTACTCAAAAAATCGAAAGAAATTCAGAATTTCAATTAAAAACAGTTAATGACACTGTAATAAATATAAAACTTGAAAATGAAAAAATTATTTTAAAAGACTATCCAAATAAAATAGTTTTACTAAACTTTTTTACTACTTGGTGTCCAGCATGTAAAGCAGAAATTCCTGCTTTAATCCAACTACAAAATGATTACAAAAATGATTTTGTAATTATTTCTATTTTACTTGAAGAGATGAAAACTAATGAACAAATAAAAAGTTTTCTAAAAGAAGCTAAAATAAACTATGAAGTTGTAACCTCACTTGAAGGGTTTGAAGTTGCAAAAAGTTTAGGTGGTATAAAATCTATTCCTACTATGTTTTTAATTGATAGAAAAAACAATCTGTTTCAAAAATATGTTGGATTGGTTCCTGCTGAAATGTTAGAAATAGATATAAAAAAAGTATTTGAAAAATAAAGGTTAAATATGTTCAGTTTTTTTAAAAAGAAAAAAGAAGAGGAAATTGAAGAAACTATAGTTCCTACTTTAGAAGAAGAGAAAAAAGAGGAGATAGAAGAAGAGAAAAAAAACTTTTTTTCAAGGGCTTTAGAAAAAACTTTTGCAACAATAAAAACTGTTGTTCCTCAAAAAAAAGAGAAAATTTCATTTGATGATATTCAAGAACTTCTAATTGAAGCAGATATGGAGTATGAAATTATTGAAAAAGCTATGGATGGTCTTCCTGATGAAATCACAAGAAAACAGTTAAGACATAGACTTGTTATGCTTTTTGAACACGCTCCAAAAGTTGATTTATCAAATCTTCCAAAACCATTTGTAAGATTAATTATTGGTGTAAATGGTGCAGGAAAAACAACAACTATTGCAAAACTTGCAAATAAATCTAAAAAAGAGGGAAAATCTGTAATTTTAGGTGCAGGTGATACATTTAGAGCTGCTGCTATAGAACAACTTTCTACTTGGGCTTCAAAACTTGATGTGCCAATAATCAAAACAAAACAAGGACATGATGCAAGTGCAGTAGCCTATGATACTATAAGTGCAGCCGTTGCTAGAAATATTGATACAGTTATTATTGATACAGCAGGAAGACTTCAAACTCAAACAAATTTAAATAATGAATTGAAAAAAATTGTAAAAGTTTGTAGTAAAGCAATGATTGATGCGCCTCATCAAAAGCTTATGATTTTAGATGGAACACAAGGAAATACTGCTATTGCTCAAGCACGAGCATTTAATGAAATGGTTGGAATTGATGGAATAATTGTTACAAAACTTGATGGAACTGCAAAAGGTGGAGCTTTATTTTCTATTTCAAATCAGCTTGAACTTCCAATTTTTTATGTTGGAATTGGTGAAAAACAAGATGATTTAATCGAATTTTCTCCAGAAAGTTTTGTTGATAGTTTACTTGATGAAATTTATACACCTGAGAATAAGTAAAGGAGTTAGCTTTGAGAGGAAAAAATAAATCTTTATTGGAAGATGTTGTTATTATCTCTATTTTAGGGGCAATTATATTTGCAATTTATTTCTTTTTTTTCTCTTCAGATGAAAAAAACGAAATAGTTGAAATCCCTCAAATTATAGAGAAACAAGTAGAAACAGCAAAACCTGAACCAGTAATTAATGAAATCAAAAAAGAGGAAGAAGTTCAAAAAGAAAAAGTTGTACAACAAATAGAAAATACAAATAAACCAGTTGTTACAACTCCAGTAGAACAAGAGAAAACTATTCCAAAAGAAACTGAAAAACCAGTTATTAAACCAATAATTGTTCAAACTGAAAAAATCACTCCAAAAGAGCCTGAAAATCAGCCTACTACACAAATACAAACTCAAGAATTAGATGAAAAAGCTAGAGTTGAAGTCTTTTACAAAATTATTAGAGATAGAATCTATTCAAATATAGAAAAAAATTTAAACAAATCTACGATTAAAAGTGGTGAATTTGTAAATATTAGACTTACAGTTTTAAAAGATGGAAGATATGAACAATTAACTTTAATCGAAGGAAATAAAGAGTATTTTGAACTAATAAAACCTTCAATAGCACAGGCATTTCCTACAAATATTGAGGACTCTTTAAAACAAAGTTTTCCTAGATATTTTAGAATGAAAGTAGAGTTTTAAATCTCTACTTTTTAGTTGAAAAAACCACTTATTTTTCTAAAATATCTCTCTATTCCATCAAATGAATGATTCCCACCCTCTTCTATAATAAGTTCTGTTTCTTCAAGTTTTAATGCCGCAACACTATAATCTAAAACTTCATCTTCTTCTTGTAAAAGTGTTATAAAATTTTGTGGATTTTTTATATAATCAACTTCATAATTCTTGAGTGAATTTATGTGATTTTTTGTAAATTCAAATCTTGAATTATCATAATAGTTTGTAACAAAATCAACACCTTCGTATCTATCTAAAGTTGAAAATGGATCAATAGCAGGATTTATTAAAACAGCTTTTAAATCATATTTATTAGCCAAATATAAAGCATAAAAACCACCCAAAGATGAACCAACAAGATATACAGGTTCTTCCTTGATTAAAAAAGCTTCTATTATTTGTTCTAGTGTATCAATAGCCAAATTTGGAATCATTGAAAGTGAAATCGTAATAATCTCTTCTTCAAAATACTCTTTGAATTTTTGAGGTTTCGAACCAAAACCAGAACTTGCAAATCCATGAATATATATTATCATTTTATTTTTTTCCAATCTTTTTGTTATATAATTACGAATATTACAATAAAAGGTTTAATAATGAAATTATTTTTAAAGATTGCTTTTATGTTCATCTTATCTTTAAATTTAAAAGCTGAAGTATTTTCAGTTTTTTTAGAAAATGATGTAGTTGATGGACAAGATAGACACTATACAAATGGTAGCTCATTTATGTATTTAAGTAACAACGATACAAATGATAGTTCAAAAGATAATAGTTTTTTAAATCTAATTTCAAAGATTCCTACATTTAACAATAATACAAAATATCAAACTTTGGGATTGAATTATTCTCAATTTGCATTTACACCTAGTGATTTAGAAAAAAAAGAGAAAATAGTAGGTGATTTACCCTATGCTGGTGTAATAGCTATAGACTTTATTTTATATCAATGGGAAGAAGATTTTTTTCATGAATATATGCTAACTCTAGGTGCTGTTGGTCCTAGTACAAATACCGATAATTTTCAAAAAGCTTATCATCAAGTAAGTGGGAATAGAGACCCTAAAGGCTGGAATAATCAATTAGATGATGATTTTTTATATAACTTTGCATACTCTTATGGATTCAAAATGCTCAAATACGATTTTTCTTATGGGAAAATGGATGTAACAAATAATTTAAGATTAGATGTTGGTAATTTTAATAGAGCTGCACTAGTAAGTTCAAGCATTAGATATGGAAATAAATATCCAAATAACTTCAATACCGTTGGAAGATTTATTGGTGCAAATGAAAATAAACTTTTGAACCTTGATTCAAAAACCACAAAAGATTTTGCTTGGGCAATATCTTACGGTTTAGGATATATTTATACAGATTATTTTTATGTGAATGATTATGATAAATCTTATGAACTTGAAAAAATAAAAGATACTGTAATGCAAGTTATAAGTTTTGATACATATTTTGATAGTTTTGTAGTAACTTTCACTCTAAAATCTTCAAAATTTGCAGTAACAAATGAAAATTCAACAAGAGAAAACTGGGGAGGAGTAAATATCGCTTATCTATTTTAGATAAGCATATTTTCTCTTAAAGCATTTCTTGAAGCTTTATCTACAAGATTGAAAATATTATCTATTTCATCTTTTAAACTATTTTTTTTATGCCCTTTAACTTTTATAAAAATTATATTTAATTTATCTATTTTTTCAAAAAATTCTTTATACAACTCTTGGTTATTAATCAATTTACCCTTTGATGATTTATAATCATTTGTTTCTAATCTTTTTCTTCTATCTTCTAAACCTATTATATTTTGGCAATCCGTATAAACTTCTATAACTACATTTTTGTCGATGATTTCTTCCAAGCTACAAAGAAAAGTTTGAAGTTCTAATTTTGTTGAAGAGGTATTCTCAAATCTTTTTATTTTTATATTGTCTTTAAAATCTTCAAAAGATTCATTTTCATCATCTAAAAGTAAATAGGCACCAAATCCTATTTTTTCTTGAGGGTTTACACTTGAGTCTGTAAATAGTTTTATTTTTTTCATTAAGGATTGTATTGTCTTTTATATTACAAAATGACATCTTTTAGAAATCCTATAA
>ERZ724518.816-NODE-816-length-13881-cov-15.110372_pt1 | contig 13881 bp, 8 predicted proteins | sample MGYA00376051_ERZ724518 | MGnify/ENA primary metagenome ERZ724518 (study PRJEB28724, sample SAMN07190885) | wastewater metagenome | isolation source: influent of sewage treatment plant in Hong Hong | place: Hong Kong | collected 2016-03-17 ... | reverse complement strand
GAGACCGAACAGGATAGGTTTCAAAGGCTTGCATTTAGTTTCAAAGTGACTGATTTACTTGCAGTTACACATTTCTCCGTTTACCTTTGGTTTCATAAAGATTCACGAAAAGTACAGCTTTGTTGTCCCTATGTTGAACTTAAAATCAAGCAAAATGAACACGAGCATTAAAATTATTTGTAAAAAACAACCGCATGCTAACGGCCTCTACCCGATCTATCTCAGAGTGACTATTAATCGAAAATCAAAATTCTATTCCACACCGTTCACTTGCAAACTGACTGAATGGGATCATAAGCAGGGCGAATTCAAGTCTAAATATAAGAATCATTTGACATTTAACAAAACCTTGCGAAAACTTAAGGATAATGCTTCCGATGTGGTGAACCTACTAGAGCAGGATTACGAAAGCTATAACTTAATCCTGTTTGATAAATACTATTCTCGGAAAATGGACGAAGATATTTCTTTTAAAGAGTTTTTCGAGCGAGAAATTAAAAACTTATTAAACAACTCCCAAGTCAGTTACGCAAAATCAATGCAGAACGCACTTACAGCCTTAATACAATTTGAGGATAATCTAGGCAATTATAAGTTTGAAAATATTGATTTCCAATTTCTAACCAATTTTGAAAATTTCATCCGGAGAAGAGGCGGTAACGATGGCGGAATCGCTGTCTATATGCGAAATATACGCACAATCTACAACAGAGCAATAAATTACAAGATTGTTCAGCCACAATATTATCCTTTCCGGGATTTTAAAATTTCAAAATTCAAAAAAAAGAAAATAAAAAAAGCTTTGACAGAGGTCGAATTCAAAAAACTTCTGGATTTTGATATTGAAAAGATTCCCACCGCAAAAAATGCATTGTATGCCTATCTTTTCAGCTATTATGCGCGTGGCATGAACTTCACAGATATGGCAGAGTTAAAATGGTCTGATATGAATGGATACTCTTTTCAATATCATCGAAATAAAACAGATGCGCTCCTCAAGATTAAACTCCCAGTTCTCCCGATTATTGATAAAATATTAGCATTTTACAAGGTATATCGACCGTATGACACGCCGTTCGTCTTCCCAATCCTAAATCAAGATTCGCACGCATATACTAAAACCGAACTTATGGAAAGAAAAGACAATGTACGAATGTATTATAATAAGCAATTAGCGCTCATTTCGAAGGCTTGTGGTCTGGAAAAAAATATATATTTCTACTCAGCCAGACATACCTTTGCCACAGCTGCCCTACGAAACAATGTCAACATAAACATCATCAAACAATCTTTGGGTCATAAGCGGCTAAGTACTACTGAAAATTATTTGGAAGATTTTCATGACAATGAAGTTGATCAGGTTATTCTTGGGATTTTTTAGCCTAATTATGCTGTTGTCGCAATTTGTTGGAATGTGGGAAACTCCATAGCCGAGGCTTGGTTGAGTTTTCCATATTTCAACAAACAACCTGAATAATAAGCGATACACTATTTATCTTAAGTTGAAAAATTGACTATTTTAAAACCTACTTAAAGGACAAAACGAATATACCTATTATTTATAGAAAAAATGAAGTATCATCATGCATACCCTATTACTTTACGCTTTAAATAATATTAAAAAATCCGTCTCGCAATAGAGACGGATTTTACAAATAATATTTAATTTTAAAAATCAATGAGCTAAACCTAGTAATTTATCAATTTCAGATTGATTAATTAATGGATTTGCTCCTGGCTTGCTTGCAACAATAGCACCTACGGCACTTGCAAAATCCATCGCTTCTTCTGGTTTATTATTGGATAACAATTGAGCGATGAGACTTGCCAAAAATGAATCTCCAGCACCAACGGTATCAGATACTTCCACAGGATATCCCGAATGGTGATACATCTTTCCTTCCCATAACATTATAGAACCGTGTTTTCCCAAGGTTACACAAATCGAAGGTGTGTTGGTCTTTTGCGAGATAAATCGGATGTTTTCCTCGAGATCATCTGAATTAAATCCTAATCCGGAAGCAATTTCCAGAATTTCTTCATCATTGAATTTAATAAAATCCGCTTTGTACATTAATCTTTCAAGAAGTTCAATATCATAAAACGGCTTTCTAAGATTAACATCAAAAACCTTGAACATTTTCGGGTTGCTTTCCAGAAAACCGAAAAGTGTTTTTTGCGATACCTCATTTCGGCAAACGAGACTTCCGTAGAAAAAAGCATCTGCATTTTTTACGATGTTATTTGTCTTTTCATTGGCTTCAATGTAATCCCAGGCAGATGGAAATTTAATTTCATAAGTTGCCGAACCACGCTCGTTAAGGGTTACTTGAACAATTCCGGTTTCATAATCAAGAGTTGTATTGATTCCACTGATATCTACTTGATTTTCTTTTGTATAATCGCAAATAACTTTTCCATCTTCATCGTTGCCTACCGCACTGATCATCGCTACCGGAAATCCGAAAGAGGCAGTTCTAAGTGCAAGATTGAGCGGCGCACCACCAATTTTCTTGTCTTCTCCAAAAACATCGAAGAGCACCTCTCCGAAACATACTACATTTATTTTTTTATTAAGGAACATTTTCTAAGGATTTTTGATTTTAATATTCTTGAATGAAGCGTCCGAGGTTCCAAAAATACTCCATTTTCTGTTCACCACATCATAAACACGGTTACTGAATGCTGTCTGTAATTTATTAAATATTATTTTCATAAATCTTTAAATTTTAGTAACCATTATTTTGTTTGTACAGACCTTGGCTGAAGTTGATTTGAGCTAAAGGTATCGGGCAATATTCTTCAATTCCGTGGTCAAATCCTGCTTGAGAATAGTAAGTTCTTTTCGTTTTTTCACCGGAGTAGTAGGTATTCATCGTTCCGGCAGCAACTCCCCATCTCACAAGATCAAAGAAACGGCTGCCTTCCATTGCAAACTCCATTCTTCGCTCCCATCTTAGGGCTTTTCTTGCAAAATCTTGGTTCCAAGTACAGTTCACGCCTGGTTCATATTTGCTAATAAAATTGTTTGAGGTATAACTTCCCGTCAAAACAGTACTGTTTGCTGCTCTTTGTCTTACTTGGTTGATTAATGGCAATGCTTGACTTGCCTGTCCCAATTCGATCAGCGCTTCTGCTTTCATCAGCAAAACGTCGGAATAACGGATGATAATTCTGTTTTTAGAATTGCCATAAAATGGATCTATATTGACCGTACAGCCACATCCTACAGGAACATTTTCTTTTAGTGAAGCATAATAGCCATAGGTTCCCGGACTTCTGACCCAGCTTTCCTGATAGATTTTGTCTTCTTCATATTTCCATGGCAGTCCCGGCATCGCAACTGTATGGTAAAGCCTTGGATCCACTTTATAATTGTTGAGTTGCTTATAATCTAAATCCGCATCATTGTAAGTATCAAACATTGGCAAACCTTGGGCGTTCGTTTTGAAAGCATTGACCAGATTTTGACTTGGTTTATGGAAATCACAACATCCCAAACCTTGTGGCAAAGAAAGTACATCACCGTAGTTCAGCCTTCCGAAAAGCGTTCCGTCATTGTCGGAATATTGAATGGAGAAAACAGCTTCCGGACCATTTTCGTGCGTACCCGGAAGGAAATTGTACCCGAAATCGGATTCCAAAGTATAATTCCCAATTACCTGATTAGCAGCATCAATCGATTTCTGAAGTGTTACTGGATTAATTTGTTTAACGGTATAATTATCATCTTGTTCATACGCTTGGTACAATCTTACTTTTGCCAAATAAGCAAATGCAGCACTTTTCTTTGGTCTTCCAACTTCTGGCTGTATTGCCGGCAAATTGGCTGCGGCAAATTCAAAATCAGAAGCGATGGCATCCCACAATTGTTGGTCGGTTTTAGCTCTGTTTGAGATATTTGGGTACTCTTCTATTGGTGTATTTTCGTCAACATAAGGTACATACTTGAAAAGTGTTTTCAACAAAAAATAAAAATGACCTCTCACGAATTTCATCTCGGCAATTCGTTTCTGCTTATTCGGATACGCAGTTTCGGAAAGTTGGTTAAGTGCAGCAATCGCTTTATTACATCTACCAATTCCTACATAATTCAAATACCAAAGTCCGTCTAATTCACCAAAATCCGGGCGAATATTATTAGAAATTTCAAAGAAGTGGAAAGTTTGGATATCATTTGTCCCACTGCCTCCTTTGTATGCATCGTCTGAACGAACATTTCCATAAGGCCAAAGGCTGAAAGGAGTATCATAATGATCATTTCCAAGTGCTGCATAAGCCGCTATCACAAATCCATCCACATTCTGGGGTGTTACCACATCGGTTTCGGAAAGTACGCCTCTTGGCTCATTATCCAGAAAATCATTGCAGGAAGTTGTTCCTAGCAAAAAAGCAAAGGCGATTGTAAATAATATATTCTTTTTCATTATTTTAATATTTAAAAGTTTAAAGTGATAAATTAACTCCAAAATTGAAAGTCAGAGGAAGCGGATAGCCATAAGCAGGGGTTTCCGGATCGACGCCTGTAAAGCTTTTGGATTTTATGGTCAAAAGATTCTGCCCACTCACATAGATTCTGAAATTGGAAATCTTGTATTGTTCAAGAATATCTTTAGGAAGGGTGTAACCAAGTTGTAAAACCCTCAATTTCAAATAACTTCCGGTTTCTATATAGTAAGTAGAAAACCTTGATTCTGCATTGCTATCCACTGTAGTTAGTGACGGAATATCAGAGTTCGGATTCTGAGGAGACCACGCATTTAAAAGTCTTGTTCCTTTATTGGAACCTATATCATCCACGCTCCAGAAATCGGTTTGATATTTTTTTGAATTAATTACATCCACATCGCCGATACCTTGCCAGAAAGCAGATAAATCAAAATTTTTGTAGGAAAAATTGAGATTTACACCATACATAAAGCCTGGGTTCGGATTTCCGATCCATGTTCTGTCTTTGTCATTGATAATTCCGTCCGAGTTTAAATCAGCATAACGGATTCTTCCCAAACCTTTACCTGGCTGTGCGGCAGAATTATCTACTTCCGCCTGAGTTCTGAAAAGTCCGTCGGCAACATAGCCATACATCGAATTGATCGGTCTTCCCAGAATATTATCGGTAGTTCCGTTTCCACCATAATTATTGACAACTGATTTAGGTAATTCCGTTATTTTATTTCGGTTCATCGAAAAATTTCCTGAAATTTCATATCCAAAACCACCTGTTGTTTTATTCTGATAGCCTAGTGCTACCTCTATTCCTTTGTTCTCCATTGAAGCACCATTGATCCAACGGTTTCCGCCTTCGCCGATTACGCCTAGATAAGGTGGCAATACAAGGATATCCTTTGTATCTTTTTGATAAACATCCACACTACCTGTCAATTTTTGATTAAAAAACCCAAAATCCAAACCTAGGTTAGTTTGTGTAGTGGTTTCCCATTTTAGATCATCATTTTTTGATTGAGTAGCGATAAATCCGGATGGCAGCAGACCACTTCCTACACCTGAAATATCGTAAGCCGTTCCGTATGAAGTAGCCCAAGTCGGATTACCTCCTGCATAATTGGCGATGTAAAGCGAGTAAACAGCAGAATTGCTGATTTCTTGGTTTCCGGTTTGTCCCCAGCCTGCTCTTAACCTTAAATCTGAGAAAAATGGAATCACTTGATCTGCAAAATCTTCTTTGTTAATTCTCCAACCTAATGAAAAAGCTGGGAATGTTCCGAAACGGTTATTTTTACCGAATCTTGAAGAGCCATCATAACGAAGCGTTGCAGAAAACAGATAACGATTGTCATAATCATACGAGAGTTTTCCGAAGTAAGATAACAAACTATAATAGGTTGAACTTCCACCGTTGAAGGCATCGCCGGTTCCGGCATCTGGATACATATAATCTGGATCTTCAATCAGGAAACCTTCTTTTCTCAGCCAAGTATTGTTGTAGGTATCTTGATACATTTCCATTCCTCCGAGTAAATCGAAATGGTGATTTCCTGCTTTGGCGGTATACTGAGCAGTATTGGTCCATGTCCATTTTTCAGTATCGGACTGATCAATATTTACAGCATTCTTATTATTCTTCAAATACCCTGAAACATAACTTCTTTGAAGCATTCTTTTGTAATAATTGGAAAAATCAATACCAAAACTTGATTTTAAAGTAAGGTTTTTTACAAGCTGTAATTCAGCAAAAATATTTCCAAAAAACCGTTCGTATTGGTATCCATTATCTTTATTATATTCCAAAAGCCGAACAGGATTCTGCCGGTCATTCATTCCTCCAACCGGACCACCCCACCCGATTCCGTCCACTGTATGAACCGGAATAATCGGCAGTGCCCTCAAAGCCGGATCTAAAACTCCCGGATCAACCAATTCATTGGTCTTATTGAAGGTAAAATTTTCACCAATTTTCAATTTGCCTTCGAAGAAATTGTAAGAGGTATTTACACGGGCAGATAATCTTTTGAAATTGGTCAGTTTCACAATTCCCTCATTGTCATAATAGCCCATTGAAAAGAAATAAGATCCTTTATCTGAAGCACTTGATGCAGAAACATCTAGTGAATTAGCCACGCCAGTTTGAGACACTTCGTCATACCAATTGGTATTGGCGGACTTAATGGTTTTCGCTGCATCTAAATATTCCGGCACGTAGCTGTTGTACAAAGTCGGAACACCATTCTCAACGCCCCAATCGAAGTTATAACTAAGATTATTAGCATTCGGATTCAAACCATCATTAATATTGGCTTGCCAAAGTACTTGCCCAAATTGTTTTGCGTTGAGAACATCAGTTTTCTTAGCATATTGCGAATAGGCTGTATAATAATTCAGGTCGATTCTCATTCTGCCTTTTTTCCCTTTTTTTGTGGTGATGATAATGACACCATTTGCCGCTCTAGAACCGTATATACTTGCCGAAGACGCATCTTTTAGCACTTGCATAGATTCAATATCGCTTGGGTTTAATTCATGCATGCCAGCTTTTGTAGGCACACCGTCTATGACATAAAGTGGGTCGGTATTATTAAGCGTTCCCACCCCACGAATCAAAACTTTGGTATTCCCTCCAGAAGGCGAACCATCAGTTGAAATATTCACCCCCGCAACTCTTCCTTGTAAAGATTTTACGGGATTTGGTTCTCCTTGTTTGTTAAGGTCTTTCATCTCAACAATAGACACCGCACCTGTGATATCGGCTTTTTTCTGCTTCGTGTAACCGGTCATTACAATCTCATCGATATTCTTCACTTTTTCAGCAGCCAAAATAATGTTGAGAACTGTTTTTTCATCGACAATAATTTCCTGCGTAGAATAATCAGGATAATTGAAAATAAGTGTATTTCCTTTGTTTAAATCATTCATTTGAAACGAACCATCATAATCGGTGGTCGTGCTAACACCCGTTTCTGAAACGGTAACAGTAACGCCGCTTAACGGCTTTTGGTCGGGAGACAGTACCTTTCCTTTGACGGTTTCCTGAGCGAAAATACAGGAAAACGGAAGAAGACAAAAGGCTACTGCAATTTTACATTTTTTCATAAAATAGAGTTTTTTATTTAATATTAAGCTGATGACCACTGATGTTCAAGGTACTTCCTTTCGTATCCGTTGATAAGTAAAGTTCCGAGAAATGTTCGCTAGGAAAGAAAATTTCGGTCAGTACTTTTTCTCCATCATTAAAGAAGATTTCGATGGAAGTTTTGTCGATGACCAATTTTAGTTTTACATTCGAATAAAGCTTATCCAAAGGCGCCTTAGTATCAGCGGTTGCGTATTGGTTTCCGAAATCTGTTTTCCCGGATTTGGAACGGTCGATGAATAATTCTTTCGTAGTATTATCAATCCCGAAAGTCAGTTCTTCTCCCAAATCATTTTTCAGCGCGAAAGTGTATTTTCCGGAAGTCATTTTTTTCAAATCTAAATCTACAACTGCCTTAGTAAGATCTAGTTGAGATTTTGCAATCAGTTGATTTTGCGCTTTTACCTTAATTGTTTTTCTGGTAGATATTCCTTGATATTTTTTCAGTTGGGCAACAGGAATATTTTTGAGAATGTATCCATCTTTTGTTTTTTTGAGTGAAACTTCTCTCGCCACAGTCATACTGCTTCTCCACGCTTGTGTAGGAACTTCCTGCGCATAGTCCCAGTTGCTCATCCAACCGATAATAACCCGTTTTTCCTGTGGAACATTATCAAAAGAAACACTTGCATAGTTGTCTTTGCCCCAATCTAACCAAGCAGCCTTTTCTCTTTTAATTTGTTGGCTAAAATGTTCATCTACAGTGAAGGTCTTCCCGTCGAAATCTCCGACGAAATATTGTCCTGCAGAACCTTTATTGGGACCTCCCGGATTGATATTGACAATCATCACCCATTTTTCTTCCTTCGAACCTTCTACTTTTAGCGGAAACAAATCGGGGCATTCCCAAACGCCACCGTGACCGCCCAAATCTTTTCCGAATTCGGATTGAAATTTCCATTCTTTAAGGTCTTTCGATTGGTAGATATGAACTCTATCCTGTGCAGCCAAAACCATGATCCATTGTTGTCTTTTTTGATCTCTAAATACTTTCGGATCACGAAAATCTCGGATTCCTGGGTTTTTCAGAACTGGGTTTGCGCTATATTTTGTCCATATTTTGCTGTTGTCTAAAGAATAAGCAATTCCTTGGGTTTCCACATCTATTTGCTTTGCTTTTTCCTTATCCATATTATGATAAGTAAAAATTGCAACAACAGGTTTATTTTTGGCATCTCCGAAACCCGAGGTATTATTCACATCCACCACTGCACTTCCGGAGAAAATGTATCCTAACTCATCAGGATAGAGGGCAATAGGTTGCTCATCCCATTTGATGAGATCTTTGCTTGTAGCATGTCCCCAATGCATCGGTCCCCATTTGTTTCCGTGCGGATAATACTGGAAAAACAGGTGGTAAACACCATCTTTGTAATAGAGTCCATTCGGATCATTCATCCAACCGGTTTTCGGAGTGAAATGGAAGTTCGGTCGGTAAAGTTGCTCCTCAGAAGGTTGAGCTATCGACTGAGCATAGATTGCCGAATTGCAAATAAGCGCTACTACGAGTGTTGAAATATACTTTTTCATTGAAATTATTTTGTTGTTGTTTTCTGGACTATTAGACCATATGTAATGTCCGACTATTTTGATAATGATTTACTTAATTTTTCAAGGGTAGTACCTTTTGTTTCTGGCATCATGAAAATGACGAAAAGCAACTGGAAAACCATAGCGATAGTAAACACAAGGAACACTGTTCCTGGCCCAATGGTAGAAAATAGGGTTGGGATAAGCGAAGGGATAATTGCAGCGAGTACCCAGTGCGTAGAGCTTCCAAACGACTGTCCTGATGCGCGGAGATGATTCGGGAAAATCTCCGATATAAACACCCAAATTATAGTTCCCTGACCAATCGCGTGAGATGCAATGAACAGGAAAAGGAAGATTGGAATCGCCAAACCGGTCCAATGAAAGTAAAATGCCATAGACACTAATCCCAGAGAAATAATATATCCTATGGATCCAATAAACATTAGTTTTTTTCTCCCTACTTTGTCAATCAGATTCACGCCAACCAGAGTAAATACCATATTTACAATACCTATTCCGATACTACTGAGAAGTGCCGTTTTCTCACCTAGACCTGCTTCACCAAAAATCCTCGGTGCATAATACAAAAAGGCATTAATTCCCGACATTTGATTAAAGAACGCCACAAGAAACGCCAGCGTTAAAGGAAAGCGATATTTTTTCATAAAAATATTTTCCTTTGGTGCGTCTGCATAATCTTCCTCCATTTGTGTGGCCAGCAATTCTGAATCCTGATCCGGGCTTATAATCTTCATTACTTTTTTGGCTTCTTCCACTCTGGATTGTGAAATCAACCACCTTGGACTTTCCGGAATGGTGATGACAAAAAGCGTGTAGATTATCGCCGGAATTGCTTGTACTCCCAACATCCAACGCCAGTCATTATCGCCAATTCCGCTTAATAAATAATTAGAAAAAAATGCGACCAAAATTCCCAGAACTATATTAAATTGATATAATGAAACAAGCCTTCCTCTATCTTTTGCAGGTGCGATCTCTGAAATGTACGCTGGTGCAGCAATCGTAGAAGCTCCTACACCCAGACCTCCCATAAACCTGAAAAATGCAAAAACATAAGGATCATTTGAAAGTGCCGAACCGATAGCGGAAAGTGCATATAAAACCCCTATTGTTAAAAGTGTTTTTTTTCGTCCCCATCTGTTGGTAGGTATGCCACCGAAGATGGCCCCAATTACTGTTCCCCACAATGCCATTCCCATCACTACTGCTCCGTGGAAGGCATCCGAACTATTCCATAACAACTGTAGTTTTTTGTCGGCTCCGGAAATTACCACAACATCGAATCCGAATAGAAATCCAGCCAAAGCTGCAGTAATAGCCCACATCATTATTTTGCTCATCTGTTAAAAATATGTATTTGTTTGTGGCTAATATATTCCTAGATGGCAATTCAGGTATCTAATTATGTAACAAAAGATTAAGAGATGGTTAACTATTTGTTAATTAATTTTAATTAACTTAAAATCAAATACTTAAATAAAAAATCTGTAATGAAAATTTTGATCGTATTTCGAAAATGTAACATCATATTATAAAATTGTTACAGGTTTTTAGGCAAGATCAGATGCATTAAAGAATAATGTTCTACATACTTATCCCTAAATTGATTATACAGCTACTAAATTTAAAATTAATAGTCGGAGGTATTTTTTTCAGAGCTCAAGGAAACCATTAGAAATAAATAAAAATTACATCAGGCATTGCGTAAATGATGATATAGTTAAAGTTGGCGGTACCATCGTAGAAATGTGATAGTAAAGAAAGAAGAATATCTTTTTTCGATTTTCTTATAAGTATAAAATCGGCTTTAAAAAAAATAGTTACTAAACTACTCCTTACCCACACTTTTCCTGAAAGCGTTCGGCGACAATCCAAACTTATTCTTAAATACAGTTGAAAAATAATTTGGTGATGAGAAGCCGTTCTTATAGGCTACTTCCGAAATCGTAAGTTCAGGATTTTGCAACATCGATCTAGCCTGTTCCAAACGGATATTGTTAATATAATCGCTTACATTCACATCAAAAATCGCCTTGATCTTTCTGTAGAGCTGGATTCTGGATATATTGAGATAATCTGCTAGGTTTTCTACTGAAAAATCAGCATTATCAATGTTGTCTTTTATGATTTGATTTAATTTATTAACAAAATTCTGTTCGATACTTCCAAACGACTTCCTGTCGATAATATTTCCAATATGATGAGTATAATAATAGCGCAATTTTTCACGGTTGTAGAGCATAGCTCGAAGAGATTGTACTAAAATTGGATAGCTGAAAGGTTTGGTAAGATAAAGATCAACTCCTGATTTCAGTCCCTGGAGATAAGATTCTTTATTATCAAGAGCTGTGAGCAAAATAATCGGGATATGCGATGTCCTTAAATCGTTTTTAAGAATTTCGCAGATTTCAAATCCATTTTTATCCGGGAGATTCACATCGCATACAATAATATCTGGAATTTCTCCGACGGCTTTTTTAACAGCATCTGTTCCGTCGGATGTAATGACATCAAATTCTTTTTTCAGTTTATTACACAAGAAAAATGACAAATCAGTATTATCTTCTATTAATAGCAATGAATAACGCTCTCCATTACCCTGCACTGACTCTAAGACCTCTTCTTCCAATCCCGTAAAACCAGAATCTTTCGCAAGTAATTCGGCATTTATAACGCTGGCTTCTTTTATCATTTGGTCTTCATTGAAATGCTTATTTCCTTTGAAAAGACTTATAACAAACTCAGTTCCCTGAAAAGAGTGAACTTCGATTTTTCCGAGATGTAAATCAATGAACTGACGACTAAGGTGCAACCCGATTCCCGAACTGTTTTTTCGGTTGTTCGATCCTTTAAAATAGGGCTCGAATACACTGCCAATTTCTTTTTCCGGTATTCCTATGCCGTTATCTTTAAAGATAATGACCACCTGATTTCCCTTCTCCTGAATGGATATTTCAATTTTTCCGTTGTCTGGTGTAAATTTAAAGGCGTTGGATAAAAGGTTGAAATAAACCTTATCCATCAAATTGCGATCGATATAAAGCTCTATTTTTTTATTGGAAGCGTGAATTTCAAACTTGATATTTCGTTTTTTGGCTTCATTCTCAAAATCCCTAAAAATACCAAAGGTAAAATCATAAACATTGGTTTTTGAAACCCGAAGATTAAAAGTTTTGTTTTCTATTTTTCTAAAATCCAAAAGATTATCGATCAAACGAAGCAATCTATTAGAATTTTTACTGATGAGTTCTATTTCGTAGGATGGTTTGGATCCTTTTTGGATAATGCTTTCTTTTAAAGATTCCAAAGAGCTCAAAATCAGCGTTAAAGGTGTTTTGAATTCGTGGGACATCCCGGTGAAGAAGTTCACTCTTGCCTCGTTGCTTTCCTTCAGTTCATCTGCAATTTTTTTAATCTGATTGCGCTGTATGGTAACCCTGTCATTGGTTAAAATAAGTTGCTTATTTTTAATTTTAATGGCGTAGATTAGATAGATTGCATAAGCGATAAGACAAAACATCAAAGTCAACAAAATTACCGACCACCGAAACAATTCTTTTTGCGAAGAATAAAGTTCCGTCTGTTTTTTTACAGCATTCACTTGGTTTTCGATCACCCCTTGTTGTTCAATAATCTTATCAAACTGATTACGCATAATCTCTGCATTAAACCTGTCAATTACGGTCGAGTTAAGTTTGATTCTTTTGGGAGGTATTTGTCCATCAAAGATTTTTATTGCGGTTTCAATAGCTTCTGGTCCTCCAGTCGGATATAAAATAGTTGCGTTGAATTTTCCATCCAAAACCATCTGTATGCCTCCGTCCTTAGTATTGAGCCCATCGACACCAATAAACTTAATCTGATTTTCTAAGCCTGCATTCCGAGCAACCTGCCATGCAATAGCTGCAAGTTCATCATTAAAAGCAAAAACATATAAACTTTGATTCCCTAAGGAATCCAGCGTTTTTCTGAATGAGTCTACAGGAAGTCCTTTGAAAGATTTTATAAGATGGGTATTGGGATTATTTCTAATAGTATTTTGAAAGCCTCTACTTCTTTCTACCGTTGGAGAGGAGTTATCATCACCTTTGATTTCAATAACCATTTTTTCGATTTTCGAATCAGAAAGAATATAATTGGCTGCTTCTATTCCAATTTCCTCATTGTCAGCTCCAATATAGGTAGTGTAACTTGAAGAATTTATTTTTCTATCCACTAGAATTACCGGTATTTTTCTAGCGTGGGCTTTTTTAACAATGGGAACAATCGAATCAGGTTCGATTGGAGAAATAATAATGGCATCCACATTATCATTTATCATTTTCTGAATATCCGCAATCTGTTTTTTTACAGAATTTTCAGCTTTGGATATCTTTAAACTTACATTAGAGTGTAGAGAGGCCTGAATTTCCATAGAATGGTTCATAGCTTCCCGCCATGGATGATTGCCCAACCCTTGTGAAAAACCTATAACAATGGTATCAGACTTTTTTTTGCCCTCCTCTTTACACGCCGTCATCAGAAAAAGCAAAAGAAATATCACTCGGAAAATTTTTCCCAACCCTAACTTATTGAAATCTTTTTTTTTCGACATACTAACGCAATATTAATAAAGATGTTTTACACACACAAGTAGTGATGAGAATTTTTAGGAACATATGGACTTATCCTGGTGCGTATTAAATAGTCGTTCCTTAACAAAACCCACTATTTAATTTATTTTTAAAAACAGGATTAGA
>ERZ724518.809-NODE-809-length-13940-cov-14.206914_pt1 | contig 13940 bp, 12 predicted proteins | sample MGYA00376051_ERZ724518 | MGnify/ENA primary metagenome ERZ724518 (study PRJEB28724, sample SAMN07190885) | wastewater metagenome | isolation source: influent of sewage treatment plant in Hong Hong | place: Hong Kong | collected 2016-03-17 ... | reverse complement strand
TCGTACTATTATCTTTGGCTTGTGCAACAGCACTAAGTGCAAATACAATAAAATCTATAGAATTTAAAGACGTAAATAAACTGTCGCCACAAATTTTGAATGAAACATTAAATATGAATATTGGTGATAAACTTGATGAAAACAAATTAAACGATGCTGTAATAAATTTTTATAAGCAAGGTTATTTTGAAGATATTAAAGTTATAAATGAAAATGGTAATTTAAAATTAATTTTTAAAGAAAAACCCTCGATAGCAAGTATTGATATAAAAGGTTATAAATCAAGAACTGAAGATATTGATACACTTAAAACCGTACTTAAACTTAAGAAAGGTTCAATGTATACAGAAAAAAGAGTTAAAGAAGCAAAAGATAAACTTCTTAGCATGTTAGAGAGTGAGGGTTTTATAAATTCAGTTGTTGAAACTGAAGTTGAAAAAATCAATGAACAATCTTTAAAACTTACTTTTAATGTAAATAAAGGTGATGAAATTATTATCAAAAAAGCAAATTATCATGGTTCTGATGTTTTAGAACAAGATGATTTTGACACTGTAACAGCAAATAAAGAAATAGAGTTTGCTTCTTGGTGGTTTGGACAAAACGATGGTGAAGTTAAAATTGACCAATTAAAATATGATGCAAGAAGAATCAATGACCTATATTTTGAAAAAGGTTATTTAGATGCTCAGGTAAAAGAACCTTTTTTAGATATTGATTTTGCTTCTAATCAAGCAAAATTAGATTTTTTTATTACTGAAGGTGAAAAATATACAACTAACAGTATAAAAATCTATTTGGACTCATCAATTGTAGACCCAGCAACAATATATCCTGAATTAAAGTTAATTGTAGGAAATAGTTTTAATATTAAAAAATTGAGACAAGATCAAGAATATATCAAAACACAAGTCGCAAATAAAGGTTATGCATTTGCTGATATTAGATTTGATTTAAATAAAAATGAAAAAGATAGAAAAGTTGATGTTGTTTATAATGTAATTCCTGGAAAAAAAGTTTATATTAATGATGTAAAAATTTCAGGAAATAATAAAACTTTAGACAGAGTTGTAAGAAGAGATGTATATTTAGCACCAGGAGATTTATATAATTTAACAGATTTTAAAGACTCTACAAGTAAATTAAAAAGATCTAGATTTTTTGAAGATATTCAAATTGAAGAAAAAAGAATTGCCGATGATAAAATGGATATTATTGTAAAAGTAACAGAAGCAGCAACTGGTTCATTAATGCTAGGTGGAGGTTATGGTTCTTATGATAAAGTAATGGTAAATGGTTCTATTAGTGAAGTAAATATGTTTGGTTCAGGACTCGCACTAGGATTGAGTGCTGATTTATCTGCTAGAACTAATAGATTTGAATTAAGCCTAAAAAATCCTGCAATCAATGATAGCGATTATAATGGAGATGTTGAAGTTCATAGTACAGAATCTGAAATAAATAGAAGTACTTATGATTCAACTATAGAAACAAAAGGGTTTTCAACTGCTGTTGGAAAACAGTTATTTAGAGATTTCTACGCAGGTGCTAGATATAGACTCGATTTTGTAAGTGAAGATTATGATTATGACTCAACGAATACTGTATCTGAAGATAAAAGATATAAATCTCAAGACTATGTATCAAGTTCAATCACTCCTTACATAAGTTTTGATAATACCGATGATTACTACTTCCCAAGAGAAGGATTTAAAGCTGGTACCTCACTTGAGTATGCTGGAGTTGGTGGGGATTCTAAATATTTAAAACCAAGTGCTTATTTAAAATATTTCTATTCACTTGAAGATTTAACAGAGCTAGACTGGGTTATAAGATTAAAAACTCAAGCAAAAATATTAATTGATGATGGACAGATAAACCAAGGAGATTCTTTATATTTAGGTGGTCCTAAAACTCTAAGAGGATACAAATCTTATGCTTTCCCTCAAAATGAGACAGGAGAAGTTGTAGACCCATATAAAAATATGTGGGCAAATTCAGCAGAAATGAGTTTCCCATTGATCCCAAGTGCAAAGATGAGATGGGGATTATTCTATGATTATGGAATGATAGGACAAGATTCATTTGATGAAATTCAAAGATCAGGAACAGGTGCATTATTAGAGTGGATTTCTCCTATGGGTCCATTACAGCTAATATTCTCAAGAGCACTTGATAATGAACCAGGAGATGATACTTCATCATTTGAATTCTCTTTAGGTTCTAGTTTCTAATGGTAAAAAAAATGCAAATTGATTTATCAAAAAGATTAACAAATCAAGAGGCTTTAGATTTGATAAGAAATGCCTCTTTATTGGAATTAGGAGAGATGGCTAGTGCAAAAAAACTTCAACTTCACCCTTCTAAAACCACTTCTTTTATAGTTGATAGGAATATTAACTATACAAATGTTTGTTGGGTTGATTGTAAATTTTGTGCTTTTTATCGACATGGACGTGATGAAGATTCTTATGTTTTAAAGTTTGATGAAATAGATCAAAAAATTGATGAACTTTTACAAATAGGCGGAACACAAATACTTTTTCAAGGTGGAGTTCATCCGAAATTGAAAATTGATTATTATGAAGAACTAGTTGAGCATATCTATACTAAATATCCACAAGTTACAATTCATGGATTTTCTGCTATTGAAATTATTTATATAGCAAAAGTATCAAAAATTTCTATTTTAGAAGTTTTAAAAAGGCTTCAGGCAAAAGGTTTAAGTTCTATGCCAGGAGCTGGTGCTGAAATTTTAAGTGATAGAGTAAGAGATATAATTGCTCCAAATAAAATGGATAGCCTTGAATGGATAGAAGTTCATGAACTTGCTCACTCAATTGGTATGAAAACAACTGCTACTATGATGTTTGGTACAGTTGAAACTGATGAAGAAATTATTGAACATTGGGAATTACTACGAAATCTTCAAGATAAAACAGCTGGATTTAGAGCATTTATTATGTGGTCATTTCAAGGTGCAAATACACAATTAAAAGCTGAATTTCCTGATATTAAGCCTCAATCTTCGAATAGATATTTAAGATTATTAGCTGTTTCACGGCTATATTTAGACAATTTTCAAAATATGCAAAGCTCTTGGGTTACACAAGGTTCATATATCGGTCAACTTGCACTTAAATTTGGAGCGAATGATTTAGGAAGTACAATGATGGAAGAGAATGTTGTAAAAGCTGCAGGTGCTGTAAATAGAATGAATCAAGAAGAGATGATAAGACTTATCAAAGATGTTGGTGAAATTCCAGCAAAAAGAAACACAGCTTATGAAATTTTAGAAAGGTTCTAATTTTGAGAAAAATAGGATTTTATTTTTTATTAATAACAGCTATATTACAAGGAAATTTAATGAGTGCTACAATAAAGCATATTGATATAAAAGGTGTTCAGATACCTGTAATTTTTGAAGAACAAAAATCTTTACCAATTTTAAATTTACAATTAGTTTTCCAAAATTCTGGATATATTCAAGATAATAATAAAAGTGGTTTAGCAAACCTATCTTCAAAACTTTTAAATGAAGGAACTAAAGAACTAGGTGCTACAAAATTTGCAAAAATTTTAGATGAAAATGCAATTACTCTTACAGCATCAAATGGTTTTGAAACTTTTGTAGTTGAGTTATCTAACTTAAAAGAACAATCTAAAATGGGAATTGAACTTTTAACAACTCTTTTAAAATCACCGAATTTTACACAAAATAGTTTGGATAAATTGAAAACTATGCAAACGGGTTCATTGAAAAGAAAAGAGAATGATTTTGATTATGTTTCAAATAATCAGTTAAAATCAATACTTTTTAAAGGAACAGCTCTTGAAAATCCATCTTCTGGAACTATTGAATCTATTTCTAAAATAGAGTTAAAAGATATAGAAAATTTTATACATCAAACAGTTTGTTTAGAAAATTTAATAATTGTTGCAGGTGGAGATTTTGAATTAAAAGAGTTTGAAGAACTAATTAAACCCCTTTTAGAATCACTTAATATTGGTAAAAAAATTGAACTAAAGAAAGTTGAATTAGTCTCTAAAAAAGAAGAAAAAACTCTAATAAAAGATACTAAACAAGCATATATTTATTTTGGAAGTTCATTTAATATTGACTCTAAAGATGAAGAAAATTATAAAGCAAAAGTTGCTTCATTTATTTTAGGTGGTTCGGGTTTTGGTTCAAGATTAATGGAAGAAATAAGAGTAAAAAGAGGATTAGCTTATAGTGCTTATGGCTCAATATCAATAAATAAATCTCACTCATATTTTAATGGTTATTTACAAACAAAAAATGAGAGTGCTGATGAAGCTAAAAAATTAGTTAAAGAGATTATTCAAGATTTTATTGAAAAAGGAGTAACTCAGGAAGAGTTAACTGCTGCTAAAAACTTTTTAACAGGAAGTGAACCTTTAAGAAGTGAAACCTTATCTCAAAGATTAAACATAGCCTTCACCCTATATTATAGAGGCTTAGAACCTGATTATTCTAAAAAAGAACTAGAAAAGATTCAATCCTTAGAATTAACTGATTTAAACAAGTATATAAAATCTCATGATGAGATAAATAATTTAACATTCTCAATAGTAAGGAAATAATTTGTTAAGATTTGCCCCAAGCCCAATATGTGACATGCATATTGGAAATTTGCGAGTTGCTATTTTTAATTATATAGTTTCAAAACAATTAAATGAGGATTTAGTTATAAGAATTGAGGATACAGATGTTGGGAGAAATATTGAAGGAAAAGATAAAGAAATTTTAGAGATTTTAAATCTTTTTTCAATAGAGTATAAAAATGTAATTCATCAAAGTGATTCTTTAAAATATCATCAAAAAATAGCACTTCAATTGATGACTCAAAAAAAAGCATTTGCTTGTTTTTGTAGTGATTCGAAACTTGATGAGTTAAGAGAAGAGTCGATAAAGAATGGAAAAACATTCGGATATGATGGATTTTGCGAAACTTTAAGTGATGATACTGTTTTAAACATAAATGCACCATTTACTGTAAGAATTAAAAAACCAGAACATAATATAAAATTCACTGATTTTTTAAAAGGTAATTTGGATTATGAAGCTTTTGATGTTGATTCATTTATTATTTTAAAACAAGATAAAACACCAACTTATAATTATGCTTGTGCAGTTGATGACATGATTATGGATATTTCGATTATTATTTGTGAAGAAAATCACATTTCAAATACTCCAAAACAAATACATGTAAGAGAATCTTTAGGTTACACAAAAGAGATTAAATATGTACATTTACCAATTATCTTAAATGCACAAACAGATAAGAAAATATCAAAAGAAGATGATGCAAATAGTGTTAAATGGCTTATTGATCAGGGTTTTTTACCAAGTGCAATAGCAAATTATTTAGTTTTAATGGGAAATGAAACCCCAACTGAAATATTTACCTTAGAGGAAGCTATCTCATGGTTTAAAATAGAAAATATTTCAAAAAGTACTGCTAAGTTTGATATTGATGAACTAAGATTTATAAATAAAAAACATTTAGAAATTATTGATGATATGAGATTATCAAAGATTTTAGGATTTGCAGATACCGATATAGGAAAACTTGCTAAAATATTTTTAGAAGAAGCTAATACAATTAAAGAGATAAAGGAAAAAATTGCTCCGATATTTGCTCCTAAAATATCTTGTGAAGGTTTTGAGAAAGAGTGTTTAAAACTAAAAGAGTGTTTACAAAAGGCACCATTTTTCAATGAATATGAAGATTTAAAAAATTATATTATTGAAAAAACAGGATTAAAAGATAAAAGTCTGTTTAAACCATTAAGATATATTTTAACAGGCGTAGATAATGGACCAGATATTTCAGATATTTATCCATTAATTAAAAATTATTTAGGAGAAATTATAAAATGATAGATGCTTTAGTTACATCCATTTTAACAATAGTTTTAAGTATTATTTTTTTGTATAAATGGGTTATAATCATTTCAGCTATTTTAACTTGGGTTAGACCAGACCCATATAATCCAATAGTTCAAATGCTTTATAGATTAACAGAACCTGCTTATGCTTTAGTTAGAAGATACATCCCGACTGTTATTGGAGGAATGGATTTATCTCCACTTATTTTAATTTTTGCACTAATTTTTTTAGAGACATTTTTAAAAAATTTATTCTTTTAAAAAATTTTGCTATGAAAAAAAAATTACTTAGATTGATTGCTATTTCTTTATTGAATTTATCCGCTGGTGCTAATGATTTAGCATCCACGGATTTCCTACAAAAAGATTTTGAAATAACCTTAGAATGGCTTGAACAAAAACCAAAATCCTATGCAAAAGATTTTTTTATTTTACAATATTTAAATCAAGAAAATTTATCTTTTGAAAATGCAAAAATTGCCTATGAAATGGGAAATAATTCTAATGGTAATTTGAAAAAAGTTTTCAATGATAAATATAAAAAAACAGTTCCTATTGATTTAAAATGTTATAGAGCATCTATTGAACAACTAAAAAATGAAGACTCAAAATGTATAGCACTTGGGTTATCATTACAAGAAGCTAGTGAATTATCAAAACATGATCTAAAATTTTTTATCAATAAATTAGAACCCTATCCTACTTTAAAAAATGATTTAATAATTATTGCTTCAAATGATCCCTTTACATCACTAGTAAATTCAGATACAAAAAGATTTTTAAGATTATTCTTCGATTTAGGAGAAGAATATCGTAGTAAATTTTTAAATAAAAATATGAAATCCGAACTTATTAATAAAATTTCTAAAGAGAAAGATTTTGAAAAGTTTCTCAAATATATAATTTTTGATAATAAACTTACTAATCTTCAAAAATCATTATTTATACTAAAAGATAATAAAGAAATAGCTTCTGATTTACTTTTTTTATTGGGAATAAATGCAGTAAATAACAATAATATGGATATTGCTTATAAATTTTTTTTAAATTCTTATGATAAATCTTATTCAAGAACAGATAAAGATAAATCCCTTTTTTGGTTATATTTAGTTACCCAAGACAAATCATTTTTAAATGAATTAACAACAAGTTTTGATAATAGTATTTATAGTTTATACGCAAAAGAATTATTAAATATAAAACCTAATAATATTATTTATGAAATTCAATTAAAAAATCAAAAGTCATCCTATGATATTTATGATGCTTTCAAATGGATGGAAGTAACAGAAGATACCAAAAAAAATCTTGATGAAAAAAAGTTAATGAAATACTATAATATTTTCACAGATGAAAATACTTTACCTCATATGGCTTTTGTTTTACAGCGGTATTATAAATATAAAACTCAGTATTATATTACTCCTTTTAGAAATTTGATAAGACACTATGATATTTATAAACAAGTTCTAATATATTCGATTGCTAGACAAGAAAGCCAATTTATACCTGCTGCAATATCTTTTTCTTCAGCTCAAGGAATAATGCAAATAATGCCTTTTTTATCTTTTGATATTTCAAAAAAACTAAATGAAAATTATAATATTTACGAACAATTTATTCCAAGTAAAAATATAAAATATGGAAATTTTCACCTAGATACTTTGATAGGACAATTTGATAATAATCCTTTATTCATAGCCTATGCTTACAACGGTGGAGGTGGATATACTAGAAAACAATTAAAAAAAGGACTATTTAAAAGAAAAAATAAGTTTGAACCATTTTTAAGTATGGAAATGATTTCATACGAGGAAACAAGAGAATATGGGAAAAAAGTTTTAGCGAACTACTATATCTATAATAATTATTTAAATTCTAAAAATCAAACTTCTTTATCAACTATTTTTCAAAGTTTAGTATCGCCTTACTAGACTTTTGGTTAGTTAATTCCAAATTTAAATTATAAATATTTTCTAAAAAATCAAATTTTACTAAATAATAATTTCCCCAATAGTTTTTTAACATTAATTCTTTAAATCTTTCATCATTTTTTTCAATTTTTTCAATCCATATCGCTTCTTTACCATTTAATAAAAATTTATAATTATTTTCTCTTATACTTTGTATTTCATTATTCGTAAAAAATGTAGATATCAAAAATACTTCATTTTTTGTATCCGAAATTTTCATATCAATTTTATTCAAATAAGTTGCCATAAAAATTATATCAACTTCATTTTCTTTTAAAATATCAATTTTTTTTGTAAACTGAACGCCTCTTGTTTCAATATCTTTTTTTTCAAAATATGTAAATGCACTGTTTCTAGGACCACAAGAAACAAATAAAAATGGAATAAAAATAAACAATAAAATTTTAGGCACGAGTCTCTCCAAAGTTTAATTAGCTTCAATTTTACATTAAATTTACTTTAACCATGATTTAGATAAAATCCCAGTTATGAATAAGAAAAGATTAATAGTGGCTTTTTCAGGGCCTTCAAATAGTGGTAAAACTACTGCCATAGTAAAAGTTGCAAACATACTTCAAGATAACAATTTTAAAGTATGCATTGTAAAACATGATCCAAAAGATAAAGCTATTTTTGACAAAGACGGCAAAGACTCTTTTAAGTTCTCACAAACAGGTGCAGATGTAGCAGTCGTAAGTCCTAACAGAACAACTTTATTAAAAAAAAGCACATCAAGTATCGATGAATTAATAAACTTATTTCAAGATTTTGATTATTTATTAGTCGAAGGATTAAAGACTTTGGAACTTCCAAGAATCTCAATTTTTAGAAACAAACTTGATGAGAGCTATTTTGATGTTACAAATGCAATTGCATGTGATGAAACAATAAATAAAAATGAAATCCCAAATAGTATTGATATATTAGATTTAAATAATCCAGAAGAGTTAATTCTATGGATTAATAAAAATGCAAAGAGAGTATAAAATGCAAGAAATTATTAAAGCAATTGAAGAATCAGCAATTAAAATAAGAGATTTAATTCAAACTGGTGATACGGGGAAAAGTGAACATGAAAATTCGACTGGTGATACTCAACTAAAACTTGATATTGCAAGTGATGAAATTATCGAAGATATTTTTAAAAAAATTCCATCAATTAAAGCAATTGTCAGTGAAGAGCAAGAAGCTATTGTAAATTTACATGAAAATGGTAAATATTTAATAGCTTATGATCCACTTGATGGTTCTTCTTTAGTTGATGTAAATCTTTCTGTTGGTTCTATTTTTGGTATTTATGAAAATGAATTTAATGCTGCTAATATAGTTGCTTCTGTATATGTTGTATTTGGTCCAAGAGTTGAAATGGTTGTTACAACTAATGATGTAAAAATGTATAGATTATTAAATAACGAATTTAAATTTATCCAAAACATAAAACTAAATGAAAAAGGTAAATTAAATGCACCAGGTTCAACACAAAACTGTTGGGCACCTTTTCATAAACAATTAATTGATGATATTTTTAATGATGGTTATAGATTAAGATATTCTGGTGGAATGGTTCCTGATTTACACCAAATTTTATTAAAAGGTGGAGGATTATTTTCATATCCTGGAACTAGTGATAAACCAAAAGGAAAATTAAGACAACTATTTGAAGTATTTCCTTTTGCTTTAACTTATGAAAAAGCTGGTGGTGGTGCAGTTGATGGATTTAATAGAGTTTTAGAAGTTCCAACTACCCATATTCACGATACAACAGCATGTTTTTTTGGTTCAAACAGTGAAATAAAAAGAGTTTTAGAAGTTTATAAAAAAAATGGCTAATCACGAAGATTTAGTTATTGATGAATGGGATATAAAACTAGATGAAAAGATAGTTGAATTAAAAGCTTGCCAAGAATCAAACAGTTTAAAAACTTGTTCAGATTGTAGCAAATTTTTCGAATGTGAATTAAGAAAAAGATATGTAATAGCCGTTTATGAATCTATGAATAAAGGTGCTGGCGGTGGATTTGAATTTTAATATAATTATAAAAAAGAAAAAGAGGTAACAATGGAAGAATCTTGTAAAAATGTTTATATAACAACACCAATTTATTATGTAAATGATGTAGCTCATATTGGTCATGCATACACTACAATTATAGCTGATATGTTAGCTAGATATTCAAGATTAACTGGTTTAAATACTTTCCTTTTGACAGGAACTGATGAACATGGACAAAAAATTGCTCAAAGTGCAGAACTAAGAGGAAAAACACCTAAAGAATATGCAGATGAAATTTCAGGTAAATTTAAAACTTTGTGGGATGATTTTGATATAACTTATGATAAATTCATTAGAACTACAGATGTTGAGCATAAATTAGGTGTTCAAAAAGCTTTTCAAACTATGTTTGATAAAGGTGATATTTACAAAGGTGAATACGAAGGTTTTTATTGTGTATCTTGTGAGACATTTTTTACAGAAAAACAGTTAGTTGATGAACAATTTTGCCCTGATTGCGGAAGACCAACTTCTATTGTAAAAGAGGAGAGTTATTTCTTCAAATTATCAAAATATGAAGATAAATTAATCAAATGGTATGAAGAAAACGAAGACTGTATCTTACCAAGAGCTAAAAAAAATGAAATTTCTAACTTTGTAAAAGGTGGATTAAGAGATTTATCTATTTCAAGAACTTCATTTGATTGGGGTGTTAAATTACCTGATTCTATGAATGAACCAAAACATGTTATGTATGTTTGGTTAGATGCTTTAATGAACTATATTACAGCACTTGGATATGGAACTGATGATAAAAACATGAATTTTTGGCCAGCAAATGTACAATTAGTTGGAAAAGATATTTTAAGATTCCATGCTATTTATTGGCCAGCATTTTTAATGTCTTTGGATTTACCTCTTCCAAAACATATTGCTGCTCACGGATGGTGGACAAGAGATGGTGAAAAAATGTCTAAATCAAAAGGAAATGTTGTCAATCCAAAACAAGTAGCTGATGCTTATGGCTTAGATGCATTTAGATATTTTATGTTAAGAGAAGTTCCATTTGGTCAAGATGGAGATTTTTCTCAAAAAGCATTAATTGATAGAATTAATTCTGATTTAGGAAATGATTTAGGAAATTTATTAAATAGAATTTCTGGAATGAGTGGAAAATATTTTGATTATAAAGTAAGTTCAGTTGATGTTGAAAAATTCCATGCAAAAGAATTGGCAGAAATTGATGCAATTTTAGAAAATGTAGAAGCTTATATTTTTAATATGCAAATAAATAGATATTTAGAAGATTTATGGAAAGTATTAACAATTGCAAATAAAGCAATAAATGACTATGAACCATGGAATTTAATGAAAGATGGAAAAGCTGATGAAGCTATGGCATTAGTTGCATTAATTACAAATATCATGGCTAAAGTTGCCCTACTTTTAGATTCTGTAATGCCTGAAAAAATCTCTTTAATTGCACAATCTTTAGGAATAAAAATTGATACAGCAACATATAATTCTTTAATTAAAAATAAAAATTTAATTCCTGATACAGTTATTACAAAAGTTGTTCAATTATTCCCCCGAATCGAAGACATTTTATTAGAACAACCTGCTTCTTCAGATATTACTAAATCAGAATGTGAAATTAAAAATGAAAAAACAAAAGAAGTAATAGTTGAAGATGATAACTTAATTACAATTGATCAATTTTTCCAAACAACTTTAAAAATCGGAACAATAGTAGAAGCAGAGGAGGTTCCAAAATCAGCAAAACTTCTTAAACTTCAAATTGATTTAGGAGAAGGAAGAAACAGACAAATTCTTGCAGGAATCAAAGAATATTATTCTGCACAAGAACTTGTAGGAACTCAAGCTTGTGTTGTTGCAAACTTAAAACCTGCAAAATTAATGGGAATGTTAAGTGAAGGTATGTTGATGGCAGCTAAAGATGAAAATGGTTTATCTTTACTAAGACCAGAAGCACCTAAAAAATCTGGAACAAAAATAAGCTAGTGCAAATCTCATCTATTTTAGATATTGTTGATGGAGAGTTATTAAATTCTCCATCAATCTCTTTTATTTATTCAATCAAAACAAATGCAAAAAAAGTTAAAGAAGGTGATTTATTTATAGCTAAAGATTTAAATAGTCTTGAATTAGCTGTAAAAAATGGTGCTTTTGCAATTATTTCAGATATAAATTTTCCAATAATTGACAATGAAATAGCATGGATAAAAGTAAAAGAATTAGAAACAAGTATAATCAAACTTATTAGATACAAATTGTCATCTCTAAATTTAAATGCTTATTTTTGTGATAAAGTTACTTTTCAACTATTAAAACTTTATTTTGTAAATTTTTCAAAAGATATTAAATTAATTCCAAATAAATTAGAAAATTTATTTAAAACTATCGATGAAATAGAAGATAAAAATATAATAATTTCTTCAAATCAAAATGTCTTAACCAAAATTTATCCACACAACCAAAATTTCAATGATATTTCAACTAATTTAATAATAGAAAATTTAATAGAACACTCATTATTTGAAACATCTTTTTCATATAAAGGAACATATTTTTCTAAAATAAAAATTTCTAGTTTGTATTTAGCTCAATTTTTAAGGATTTATAACTTTTTAGATGGAAATTTAGATTTGGGAAAATTAAAATCATTTTATAATCTAAAACCTCTTTTTATAGATAGAAATCTAAATTTAATAGAATTTGGAAAAAGTGATAAATTTATTATTTGTCAAGATATAAAAGGTTTATATGAAAATGAAATTTTATATATAAAAACAAAATATAAATATGCAAAAACTGTTTTTATTACATCTGAATATATTGAGTTTTTAAAAACAGATGAACAAATTGTTATCAATAATCTTGATGAATTAAAACCTATGTTAAGAAAATCAAAATTTAATGCAGTATATTTAATAGGTTTTAATTACAATCAAGTTCAAGAATATTTTTTACAAACTGAAAAAACTTCAACTCTCTTTTAATATACCATACCAAAAGAGCTTATAACTTTCCCTAATATTTCAAGTTCATTTTTATTCAAAATTTGAGATGGATAATCTTTATTATCAGAAATAATATCTAACTTTCCATCAACTCTTCTTTGAATTCTTTTTACAAATAAACCATGAGTTGTTGTAAAAGCGTATATTCCATCTCTTGAAACATCTTTTTTAGTTTTATCTATAAATATTATATTATCACTATTTAAAGTGGGTTCCATCGAATCTCCTATTACATTTATAGCATCAATATTTTTTAAATTTTCTTTTCCTCCCAACATATCTACAAAATAGCTTGGTATCGGTAAGGATTCATAATCATCTTGTGCCTCATATGCTCCTCCTCCTGCACTTACTGTAATAGAAGGATAATATTTAATCCAATATTTATCAGTTGTATCTAATAATGAATCTGGGTTTTGGTCATATAATAGCCAATTTATAGATATTTTCTTTTTTGCACAAAAATTTAATATATTTGAAAAAGGAATCTTTCCTCTATTTTTCATCGTTGCGAAATTTGCTTGACTTAATTCAAGTGAATTAGCTACATCTTTATCAAATACTTTACCATATTTCCCATCCGTACTTATAATATCTTTCAATTTTTCAATAATTTCATCAACTATCAACATTTTAACTCCTATTCGAAATAAATATTCACAATTATATTACAAAATGAAATATTTTTCAAGTAATCTGATTAGATATATTAAAATTAGAGATATTTTTGAAATAAAGGTGATATTGTGTCAAATAAAATAAATAATACTAAAAACAATGTTATAAAATTCCTAAAAAGAATTGATAATCTTATTTATGAATTTGGTGAAAAAATTTTATAAAAATTAAATTAATATAAAATTCTTAAATTTTATAAAAATACATTATAAATATAAATATTACTAAAGCAAGTTTTATATATTATTACGGTGGTAATTATAAGTCATAACCATGGAGAAAAATATGGAAGTAAACTTAATCGCAGAATCAATAAAGTTCATGTTTTTAGGGATGGGA
>ERZ724518.808-NODE-808-length-13943-cov-9.506840_pt1 | contig 13943 bp, 17 predicted proteins | sample MGYA00376051_ERZ724518 | MGnify/ENA primary metagenome ERZ724518 (study PRJEB28724, sample SAMN07190885) | wastewater metagenome | isolation source: influent of sewage treatment plant in Hong Hong | place: Hong Kong | collected 2016-03-17 ... | reverse complement strand
TACAAAGCCTAAAAAAATCTTAAGCCAAAGACTTAAGATTTATTATGAATAAAAAATTTATTAAAAAACAAATTTCTACTTTTTACTTATCAGTTCCATTCCAAGCAATTCTAGGTCTTCCATCTTCAAATTCAACAGCTGGCATACCCATAATATTAAATCCGCTATCTACATAATGAATTTCTCCAGTTACTGCACTACTTAAATCACTTAAAAGATACATACCAGAATTTCCAACCTCATCGATAGTTACATTTTTCTTTAATGGAGAATGAGCTTCATTCCATTTAAGCATAAATCTAAAATCACCAATTCCTGCAGCTGCTAAAGTTTTAATTGGTCCTGCACTAATTGCATTTACTCTAATTCCATCTTTTCCTAAATCTTCAGCCAAATATTTTGTTGTCATATCTAAAGCTGCTTTTGCAACTCCCATAAGATTATAATTTGGAATATATTTTGCACCACCATAATAAGTTAGTGTCAAAATAGAAGAGCTAGAAGATAAAAGAGGTTTTAACTCTCTTGCTACTTCAATTAATGAAAACACTGATATATCCATTGCTATGTCAAATGCTTCTTTTGTAATATTATGAAATCTTCCACTAAGTCCTTCTTTTGGAGCAAAAGCTATAGAGTGAACGATAAAATCAATTTCTCCTAAATCTTTTTGTAAAGACTCTCTCAAAGCAACTATTTCCTCAGGTTTTGAAACATCACAAGGATAAACCAACGCTTCACTACCAAACTCTGCAGCAATTGGTTCAACTCTTTTTTTAAGTGCATCATTTAAGTATGTAAAAGCTATTTTTGCACCTTGAGCAGCACATGCTTTTGCTATACCATAAGCGATTGACTTATCGTTTGCAACCCCTAAAATAACACCTTTTTTCCCCTTCATTATCATTTTATATCCTTTGTATTTTCAATTATTTGTATAAAGTCGTCTACTTTCCATGAAGCAGTTCCTATTAAGGCTCCATCAACATTTGGTATTTCACAAATTTCTTTCACATTTTCAACTTTTACACTTCCACCATATAAAAGTGGTTTTGAAATTTTATCTTTTATAGCTTTATGAATATTTTGTATATCTTCATTTGTTGCTGTAACTCCTGTTCCAATTGCCCAAACAGGCTCATAAGCAAGAATTAAATTTTCATAATTTGTATCAATACCATTAAATTGCTCAAAAATATATTCCAAAGTTTTATCTAAACCTTGTTTTTTTATTTCTAAAGGTTCTCCAATACAATAAACAATTTTAAAACCTAAAGTTTTATAAAATTCATATTTTTTTGCTATCTCTTCTTGAGTTTCATTTAGTATATGTCTTCTTTCACTATGTCCTATTAAAATAGTTTTTATACTAAACTCTTCAAGTTGTTCTAATCCAATTTCACCTGTAAAAGAACCGTTTCTAACAGCATATGCATTTTGAGCCCCAACTTCAAGATTTTCTACACTTGAAAAGTCATTTAAAGAACTAGATGTTGGAAATACTAAAACTTGAGTACTTATACTATTTTGTTTTAAATGGTTATTTAATTTTTCAATATACTCTTTTGTACTTTTTCTTGTGTGATTTGTCTTGAAATTGCTTGCAATTATAGGCATTAATTATCTTCCTCGATAACTAACGCTTTAACACCTGGCAAAATTTTTCCTTCGATTAACTCTAAAGATGCTCCTCCACCAGTACTAATAAATGTCATATCAGCTTCATCTCCAGTAATTCTTACTAAATCTGCTGTATCTCCTCCACCAACAACTGTTGTTGCATAAGAGCTTGCAACTGCGTGAGATATTTTTGTACTACCTTTTGCAAATTTCTCCATTTCATAAACACCCATTGGTCCATTCCATAAAATAGTATTTGCATCACTTAAAACTTCACTAAATAATAAAGCAGTTGCAGGTCCAATATCAAGCCCCATCCAAGATTTTGGTATCTCTTGAACTGGAACAATTTTTGCTATTGCTTCAGCATCAAAAGCTTCAGCAGCAACAATATCAACTGGTAAATAAAGTTTTACACCTTTTTGTTTTGCTAAATCCATTATTTTTATAGCTTCAGGTATTAAATCCTCTTCGACCAAAGATTTTCCAATCTCATGACCTAATGCTTTTAAGAATGTAAATGCCATTCCTCCACCAATTAAAATTTTATCAACTTTTGGAACAAGATTATAAAGAGCTTCCAGTTTCCCTGAAACTTTTGAACCACCAACTATTGATACAAATGGTCTTTTTGGATTTTCTACTATATGATGGAAAAATTTAATCTCTTTTGCTAATAAAAATCCTGCTGCTTTGTGATTTTCATCAAAATATTTTGCAATTCCTTCAACTGAAGAGTGAGCTCTATGAGATACTCCAAAAGCATCATTTACGAAAACATCAGCCATTGATGCTAATTTTTTGCTAAGTTCTTCATCATTTTTTGTTTCACCTGCTTCAAATCTCATATTTTCAAGAAGCATAATTTCACCAGTTTTTAACTCTTTTGCCATTTTTAAAGTATCTTCGCAAACAACATTTGGTGCTAATTTTATTTCTTGTTTTAATAAAATATGAAGTCTTTTAGCAATAGGTGCTAATGAATATTTTTCTTCAAACCCACCTTTTGGTCTTCCAAAATGACTTGCCAATATAACCGAACAATCATTGTCAATACAATATCTAATTGTATTTAATGCACTTCTAATTCTTCTATCATCTGTTATATTATTATACTCATCAACTGGAACATTAAAATCGCATCTAATAAATACTTTTTTACCAGCAATATCAATATTTTTTATCTCTTGAAGTTTCATATAATTCCCTTATTTTTTCGCTACATAAACTGCTAAATCAACTAATCTTGCTGAATATCCCCACTCATTATCATACCAGCTCATAATTTTTATCATATTTCCACCAATTACTTGCGTTAAATCACTAGCTATTATTGTTGAGTTCGTATTTCCAACAATATCACTTGAAACCAACATATCATTATCAACAGCAACTATTCCAGCTAAGTCTTTTGATTTTTGAGTAAATAGTGCATTTATCTCTTCTTTTGTTGTATCTTTTTTTATTACAAAGTTAACATCAACCATTGAAACATTTGGAGTTGGAACTCTCACACTTTGCCCATGAAGTTTACCTTCAAGTTGTGGCATAATTAATTTCATAGCTTTTGCTGCACCTGTACTAGTTGGAATCATGTTTTGTGCACCAGCTCTTGCTCTTCTTTTGTCAGATTTATGTTTTACGTCTAAAATATTTTGGTCATTTGTATATGAATGAATTGTTGTCATTAAACCTTTTTCTATTCCAAAAGCATCATCAATAATTTTTGCAATCGGCCCTAAACAGTTTGTTGTACAAGAAGCATTTGAAATAATTTTTTCACCATCATAAGTGTTCTCATTTACACCCATAACATATGTTTTTGTATCATCTTTTGCAGGGGCACTCATAACAACTTTTTTTGCACCATTTTTTATATGAACTTCACAAGACTCTTTTGTTAAGTATGCACCTGTACACTCTAAAATAATTTCAGCTCCACAATCTTTTGTAAATGTTAATTCATTTGCATCTCTAGTTGAATAAAGTTTTGCATTTACTTTACCCATTTTTAAATAACCATTTTCAACTTTTACGTCACCTTCAAAAGTTCCATGAATTGTGTCATATTTTGTAATATATTCAAGCATATCTGGTTTTGCTGTATCATTTATTGCAACTAATTCAACATCATCTCTATTAGCAATAATTCTAGCTACACATCTTCCTATTCTTCCAAATCCATTTATTGCAACTTTAATAGCCATTTATTCCCTTTATATAAATCTAAAATAGCAAATATTTTATCCAAAAATTGCTATAATAATATTTAATTAAAAAACAAAGGCAAAGAAATAATTGAAAATTGCAATTTTTGGTGGCAGTTTTGATCCTGTTCATATAGGACACAAGATTATAGTTAAAGAAGCTCTAAAAGTACTAAATATAGATAAATTAATCATAGTTCCTACTTACTTAAACCCACTTAAAAAAGATTTCTTATTCGCTCCAAAAACTAGATTTGAACTATTAAAAAAAGTTTTTAAAGATAATTCAAAAGTGGAAATAAGTGATTTTGAAATAAATCAAAAAAAACTAAGCTATACTTATGAAACAATAAGATATATTAAAACCTTATATAATCCTAGTAAAATCTATTTTATTATTGGTGAAGACAACTTAAGATCTCTTCATAAATGGCATAATATTGATGAGTTAAAAAATAATTTAGAGTTTGTAGTAGCAAAGAGAAAAGGCTATAACTTACTAAGTGAAGAATTTAAAACACTAGATGTTGATGTAGATATTAGTTCTACAAAACTAAGAGAAAAATTAGATTTAGAGTTTATACCAAAAGTAATTTGGCAAGATTTAATAAATTTACAAAAAAAGGAAAAATTTGAATAGTAGAATACAAAACATTAAAGCAATTTTAGAAGATAAAAAAGCTGATGACGTTGAAATCTTTGATTTAACATCAAAAGATTATTTAGTTGATTATGTTGTAATTGCTACAACATTAAATCCAAAACATGCAAATGCATTACTGGATTATTTAAAATTAGACTTGAAACCAAAAGGTGAAGAGTTTTTAAGAGTTGATGAAGATGACAATTGGACCGTTATAGATTTAGGGGATATTTTTGTTCATTTGATGAGTGAAAAATATAGAGAAAAATATAATATAGAAGAGTTTCTAGAAAGTTTTGCAAAACAAAAAGATTAATTTTTCTAATTGTCTTAAGCAAAAAAGATTACATAATCTCTTTTGCTTCTATTCCAAGCAGTTTAAGCCCTACTTTAAGGCTCAACTTTGATATACTTAAAACCTTTAGGTAAACTTTTTCTTCATTACTTCCAACTATTTTATGTTCATTATAAAATTTATGAATACTAGAAGCAAGGTTATATAAATACTCAGTAATTTTTTGCATATCTCTTTTTAAAAATGCTTCATTTAAAACTGATTCAAGAAGAAGTGATTCATAAACTAAATTTAAAGCATCACTATTTAGATTCTCAAAACTCTCACTTACTATATCGTCCAAGCTTAATCCTGATTTTACAAAAAGTTGATTAATTCTTGCATGAGCATAATTTATATAAAAAATTGGATTTGATGAATCTTGATTTTTTAACATATCAATATCAAATTCTAAATGAGTATCACTCTTCTTAGTTAGGAATATAAATCTTAAAGCATCACTTCCAATTTCAGCAGTAATATCTGACATAAGTATTACATTTCCAGCTCTTTTACTCATTTTATATGGTTGTCCACCTTTTAAAAGCTGTACCATTTGAGATAAAATTACCTCTAATTTTGAAGAATCATTTCCTAAAAACTCAATTGCTGCTTTAACTCTTGAAATATATCCATGGTGGTCTGCACCCCAAATATTTATATATTTATCAAATCTTCTATCAAATTTATTTTTATGATAGATAATATCCCCAGCAAGATATGTTGGAATTCCATTATCTCTTACAACAACCCTATCGCTATCATCACCATATTGCGTTGATTTTAAATAAATCTTGTCATCTTTTGGATATAAAGAACCATTTTTTTCTAAAATTACTTTTGTTGCATCCCAAGAACTATATAAAGATTTTTCAGATACAAAATTTTGAAAATTAATTCCTAAATCACTCAAATCTTTGATAATAATTTGAATAACTATATCTTTTGCAAAAATTGCCATCTCATCAAATCTTGCTTCATCATAAATAATATCTTTTCCATATTTCTCTATAATCTTTTCAGCAATTTCTATTAAATACTCACCTCTATAGTAGCTTTCAGGATACTCTACTTCTTCTTTGAAAATAAAATCTCTTGCAGCAAGACTAACAGAAATTCCAAGCAATTGCATTTGAGCACCAGCATCATTTATATAATACTCAGTAGTTATATCGTATCCTAAGTACTTTCCTACTTTATATAAAGTATCTCCAAATACAGCACCTCTTGCATGACCTATGTGAAGTGGTCCTGTTGGATTTGCACTCACATACTCTAAAAGGATTTTATCACTTTTTAGTTCACCTTTTGCAAAATCATCTTGTTTTTTCAAAGCCTCATTTGATAGTTTCTCTATAAATTTTTTTGAAAGTGTAAAATTTACAAAACCCTTTACAGCTTCTATTTTCTCAAAAAGTTCTGTATTTTGAAGTTTTAAAACTAACTCATCAGCTATTTGCATTGGAGACTTTTTTAACTCTTTTGCTAAAGAAAAAGCAATTGGAGTAGCAAAATGTCCCAAAGAGATATCCTTTGGTTTTTCTAAAACTATCTCTTTTTCTAATATCTTTTCTATGTACTCTTTAATAATATTTTGCAACTGGTCACTCTTATGATTTCTTGATTTCTTGATTTTGTTCTGTTGGAACTTCAGCTTTTTTTTCTGTATCTTCAATTTTTGTAGCAGTTGAGGCAGTTGCTGTTTCTTCATCTTCTTTTACTGCTTTTTTGAAGTTTCTAATACCACTTCCCAAACCTTTTGCAAGTTCTGGAATCTTTTTTCCACCAAATAAAATTAACACAATTAAAACTATTATTAATAGTTCCATTCCACTAGGCATACTCATATAAATCCTTTAATTTAAAATTATGATTGTTTTGTTTCGCTTGCTTTTATATCGACTTTTTTATCATTATCATCTAATTTTGAAGCAGTTGCAACTTCCTCTTCATCCTCTTTTACAGCTTTTTTAAAGTTTTTAATTCCACTTCCTAAGCCTTTTGCTAACTCTGGTATTTTTTTACCACCAAACAAAATTAACACAATTAAAACAATTACTAATAATTGCATACCACTTGGCATATGCATAGCTATTCCTTATTTTGATATAAAATTATTATAACCAAAAAAACTTAAAAAGTTTTGACTATTGTCATTTTATTAAAAATATAACTAACTTGAAACCTACCATAACAAGGAATATTGAACCAAATAGATTTAAAATTATATTTAAAATGGCTAAATTAAGTGAACTATTAAAAAGTAGAAAACTATCTAAAGCAAATGTAGAAAATGTAGTCAAACCACCTAAAAATCCTGCAGTTAAAAATGCTTTATATACTGTTGGAATTTCATGTGTAGAAAAATAAGCATATAGCATACCAATAATAAAAGAGCCTAGCATATTTACAAATAATATCCCAAAGGGAAAACTATTTGTCCCTAGTTTATGTATATAATCTACAGCATAAAATCTCAATATTGAACCCAATGCTCCACCTAGTCCAACAGAAAAAATAATTTGTAAATTATAAGACATACTTCTTATACTCTTTTTCGAAAACTTCCTTCATATTCTTTTCCGTATCTTCATACCATGAAGTATCTTTGCTAGCTTGAACTGGTTCTAAATAAACAACTTTTACAATTCCTGGAGAAGCTTCAACTTTTTGAGAATTTACTATATTTCTTGTATTAAACATAATAACTGGTTGAACTCTTAGATTAAATTTGTTACCAACCATTTTAGCTCCAACTTTAAACTCTCTCATATAAGTTCCATTACTTCTTGTTCCTTCTGGAAACATTGCAATTGGACGACCTAAATCTAATCTATTTTTAACATCTGCTAAAAGTTTAATAAGCCCTGCTTTATTTTCTCTATCGACACTTATCATTCTTGGAGCTTTTATAATGTGACCAAAAAAGAATAAATCTGTAATCTCTTTTTTTGCAACCCAAGCTATATTTCTATTATGAATGTGTTCCATTACAATTATATCTAGAAGTGATTGATGATTTAAAATAATCAAATCACAGCTTTCATCAACTTTTCCTTCAACTTCAAGCTTAATTCCAAGAAAAAACATTTGAACTTTCATCCAAATTTTTATAACTTTATGAGTATGATTTCTAAATAAATACATAAAAAATACAACTATCGCAACAGTTATTGAAAATTGTATAAATACAACGATTCCTCTAATTTTTTTCAAAACTATCCTCCTTTATCCAACCAATAAAGCCATCTTCAATTCCTAAAACCTTTACAAATTGTCCTTTTTTTTCTAAAACTTCAACTTCAAGCTCTTTATCAGATTTAAAAAATACTGTTGAATTTTTTGTTGGTAAAATGTAAACAAAAGATTCTGTTTTTATTTTTCCCTTATCATTTGGAAGATTATAAATTAAGGCAAAAATAAATGTTACTAAAACAAAAGGAATTAAGATCTTTTTTCTTTTCCAAATAAATAATAAAAACAATAGAATAAATACTATAGCTGATGCAACTTTTTTATATTTTTCAAACGTTGAATCATTTGGATTTAAATCTGTTTGAGTACTTACTAATTCATTTTGTAAAATAAGTGGTACCTTAACTTCTTTAAAAGAGTTTGTAGTTGAATTAAAATAGGTAAAAGTTATATTTTTATCATAAATCGGTGTTACAAAGTAGTAAACTAAATTTTGAATATTTTCCCATTCTTTTATATTTGACACACCTTGTTCAACAACATTATCTAAATTAAAATCTTCCAAATTAGAATTTATCGCATCAATATCTATTATTGTTAATGCTTCTTGATTGTTATATTGTTTTGTTTTGTAGGCTTTTAGTATTATATTATCTGCTATTACTTTAGAAAATCTATCATCGCTTTTACCTATATTTGAAAAATTTATACTTCCTGTTTCAATGGTAGTTACATCAATAAGAGAGTTTGAATTCCATAATTTAACTTCAATTGTTGGTAGTTTGAAATTTTGTGATTTTACTTTAAAATAAAAACTATTTTCATAAGTATCATTTGTTATTTTTTTCCAAGGTGAACTTGGATTTAAAACTGTAATATTTGATTGATTTGAAAAATTTGTTGTAAGAGATGTAAAATCATTAGTTGTAACTAATGCTTTAACTTTTATTTCGAATTTTTGATTTTTATAAACACTTTTTGGTTCTTTTAGTATATTTAAATATAAGTTTTTCGCTGCTGATAAATTTAGAGTAAAAAGTGTAGAAAGTGCAATTAAAAGTAAAAATACTTTTTTCATCTTGTTTAAAATAGAAGAAACTTCTATTTTAAAAATCCTTTCAACATATTAACACCATCTGTAGAACCTAAAATTTCTTCAATAGCACGTTCTGGATGAGGCATTAAACCAAATACATTTCTCTCTTTATTACAAATTCCAGCAATATTAGAAACACTTCCATTCATATTCGCTAATTCTCCATCTTTTGAACAATATTTCAATAATATTTGATTATTAGCTTCAAGTTCTTTTAATCCATTTTCATCAATATAATAATTTCCATCATGGTGAGCTACAGGTATATTTACAACATCACCAACTTTTAAAAGTTTTAAGAAATCATTTTTATTATCTATTACTTTTAAATGATGATATTTTGAAATAAAATGTAAAGTATCATTTCTTTTCATAGCACCTGGTAAAAGTCCGGCTTCAAGTAAGATTTGAAAACCATTACAAATACCTATAACTTTTCCACCATTTAAAGCAAATTTTTTTACATCTTCCATAATATTTGCAAATCTTGCAATTGCTCCACTTCTTAAATAATCTCCATAAGAAAATCCACCTGGTACAACTACTAATTCTGTATTTTCTGGAAGTTTATTTTCTTTGTGCCAAACAACTTCTACATCACAACCTAGCTTAGAAAATGCATATTTTGCATCAAATTCACAGTTTGTTCCTGGAAATTGTAATACTGCTACTTTCATAATTAACCTACTATTTCAACGCTATAATCTTCAATAACTGTGTTTGCTAAAAGCTTTTCACACATTTTTGTTACTTCTTCTTTTGCTTTTTCTTTATCTGTAGAATTTAATTCAATAATAATTTGCTTACCAACTCTAACATCTGAGATTAAATCTTTAAATCCCAAAGTTCCTAAAGCATGATTAATCGCTTTACCTTGATCATCTAAAACACCTTTTTTCAATCCTACATTTACAATTGCTTTCATATTTTCTATACCTTTTATAATATTTTTTGTTGATTATATCTAAAAATTTATTTGCCTAATCTTTCTAAAATTGTGTTGTATCCATTCAAAATTTTATCTTTTATTTCTTGAGGAACATTAACTTGAAGTTTCTCTCCAGCCCTTAATGATTTTGATTGTTCTTTCCAATTCTCTTTCTTACCAAAATCTCTTAAAATTTGTTTATCCATAGAGATAAAGTTACCTTTTTCAAAATCTTCTAAAGCAATAAATCTAGAGCTTTCAGGAGTTAAAACTTCATCTCCTAAAACCCATTCACCATTTTTATCTACAAAAATCTCAAATTTTGTATCAACTACAACTATTCCTCTAGTTTTTGCAAAAACTGTAAAATCATTAAATAATTTTTCTAAGCTAGAAATAATTTCAGGAAATTTTTCTTTGACACTACTTGCTTTTAAAGGTTCATCTTTAACACCTTTTGTTGTAGGAGTGAATATAGCACTATCAAACTTATGCCATTCAGTTAAATTTGAAGATAAATTTAATCCATAAGGATCAATTCCATTTTTAATTGCTTCAAATAATGAACCTGTTAAATAATTTCTAAAAATCAACTCAAATTGTACAACTTCACCATCTATCTCAGCTTCCAAAGGTTTACAAAGCTCCATCATTTGGCATCTTGCAAATTCTTTTACACTGCTTGGTACATTTTCATCTAAAATTGCTGTTCTAATCCCTGCCTTTTTTGCAAAACTAGCACCAAAATTTGAAATAGCAGTTTGAACTTTACCTTTTCCTTCTATTTGCAAATTTAAAGGTATATCAAAAACAGATGTTCTATCACTTCTTACAAGTAAGACCTTAGCATCTTCACCTGGGCAACTATATAAATCTGCATTTTTACCAATATAAAAAAGGTTATATCCCAAGTTTTCCAACTCTTCTAAACCTTTATTTGTTGTTGTTTTTTTACTGTCTGGCCAAAGTCCTAAAGCTTTAATATTTTCAATATTCATCTATTTTTCCTATTATTTATTCATTATGATTAAACTTTTTAAAATTGCTAAAGAAGTATTTAATTGATTATCTTCCATTAAATCATCTTTTGAAATAATTTTTTTAGTTTCATCTTTTATTGCTTTTTCTTCTTGTTTTATTTTGTCATCAACTTTATTTAATTCACCTTCTAGGTGCTTTTTAAGATCTGCTTCTTTTATTTTTATTGTATTTTCATCGCTTTTAGTAACTTTACCAGCACTTGCTATAACATCTGGTGTAACACCTTCAGCTTGAATAGTTCTTCCGCTTGGTAAGTAATATTTTGCAATAGTAAGCTTGATATTTTCTGTTTTCTCATTATCAATTGGTAAAACAGCTTGTACTGATCCTTTTCCAAAAGTTTTTTCACCAATTATAATTCCTCTTTTATGATCTTGTAAAGCACCACTTACAATCTCTGAAGCAGAAGCAGAACCTTCATTTACAAGAACTACTAAAGGTAAATCTGTTTTATATCCAAGTTTATTTGCTTCAAATTTCTCTTCATCCGCAACATCTCTACCTTTTTGAGAAACAATAACACCATCTTTAACAAATAAATCAACAACTCCAATAGCTTGATTTAGAAGTCCACCTGGATTATTTCTTAAATCTAGAATTATTCCTTTTGCGTCTTTATTTTCTTTTATTGCTTTTTCTAGTTCAGTTGATACTTTTGTATCAAAACTTGAAACTCTTAGATATAAAACATTTTCACCTTCAAGTTTTTTAGCAAAAACAGATTGTACTTTTATAATATCCCTTTTCATTTTTACTTCAATTGGTTTTGGATCACCTTTTCTGACAAGAGTTAGCTTGATTTCAGTATTAGGCTCCCCTCTCATCATATTTACAGCCTCATCTAATGTAATTCCAATAGTTGAAGTTTCATTAATTTTTAAAATAATATCTAGTGATTTTACACCCGCTTTAAATGCTGGAGTATCATCAATTGGTGAAATAACTGTCAAAGCTCCATCTCTCATACCAACAGTTATTCCTAATCCACCAAATTCACCTTGAGTTTGAATACTCATCTCTTTACTAGCTTTTTTATCCAAGTAACTTGAATGAGCATCTAATTCTTGCATTAAACCTTTTAATGCTTTATCAACAATCTCTTGTAATTTTATATCATCAACGTAGTATTTTTCAACAGTTCCAATAACTTTTGTTAATTTTGACAGTGATTCAAATCTTGTTTGTGTAGGTTCCTCTACTTTTTCTTTTGCAAATAAGTTTGAACTTAGCACAAATGCAATAGAAGTAGCAACTAATAATCTATTCATAATTTTTTCAACCTTTAAAATTTATAGCCCAATATTATACAAAAAATTTGATAAAAGTAATATTTTATTAAAAATTTTGTAATATATCAATTAGTTTTAAAAAAGGTTAATTAAATGAGCATAAAAGAGAATGTTGATTACATAAAATCTGAATTAAGTAGCGAAGAAAAACTTCTTGAAGGTTTCGTAAAAAGTGAAAGATTTTTCAAAAAATACAAAAATCTACTTATTGCATTAATTGTAGCTATTGTGATTGGTTCAATTATTTATTTTGTTAAAAAAAGTTTCGATGAATCAAATAAATATGAATCAAATATACTTTTAAATAACTACTTAGAAAAAGGTGATGAAAAAGCACTTCAAAGCTTAAAAGATAAAAATAACAGTCTTTATCAAATTGCATTATATTTAAAAGCTCGACAAGATGGTAAAAGTGCAGAAATATCTTTGCCAATTTTAAAAGAACTTTCAGAATTTGAACTTGCAAAAGATAAAAATGATATTGAAGCTTTAGATAAATTATCTATGAAGGGTGATTTTTTACTTAAAGATTATGCACTTTTTAATAAAGCTCTTATCTTAACAAATGAAGGAAAATATCAAGAAGCAAAAGATACAATAGCAAAAATATCAAATGATTCAAGAACTATTGAATTAGTAAATTTATTAAACCACTATCTACTTACAAAATAAGGAAAAATATGAAATCTATATTAATTTCAACACTTGCTTTAGTTTTATTTACAGCTTGTTCTGGTAAAAAATATTACGAGCCAAAAGAAACAAGCAGTAATATTGAGCTAAATGAGAGCTCAATTGGTTCATCTATAAAGTCATTTAACAAAGTGGGAGCAACTTTAGAAGATAATAAATTTATTACAAAATCAGGTGTTTCAAAAATCGAACTTCCTGAAGGTTTTGAATTTTTAAATACAACTGAAGATGGTAAAGTTATTGCAACAAACTATATTGATAAGATTTTAATTGGAAATGAACAAAAACCAATGAAAGATCCTATTGTTGCTGCATCTGTTAAAGACAATAAATTAGCTATTGTGCATTCAAATAATACAATGGAATTAATTGATTTAAATACAAATAAAACACTTTTTAAAGAGTATTTACCAATTTCTTTGGCAAATGATACAAGAATTGCAAATCCATTATTCTTTGGTAATTTAATTTTATTTCCTACTTTAAATGGAAGAGTTTTAATAGTTTCTTCTACAAACAACGAACAAATAAAAAACATTGCCGTTGATCATGAGCATGAAATAAACAACATTATTGAGTTAAGTGTTATTGAAAATGAGCAAACTTTAATTGTTGCTAGTTCTAACAAAATAGTATCTATTTCTCCTAAAGAGATTTTATCTAAGAATTATAGAATAAGAGACGTTGTTGTTTCTGGTAAAGATATTTATATTGCAACAATAGATGGGCAATTAATAAAACTATCTTCTAGCCTACAAGAACAAGCAAAGAAAAAATATAAATATGCGAAATTCCATGCTTTAGCATTTACAAACTCTTTATATGCTGTTGAATCTCAAGGATTTTTAATAAATATTAATAAAGATTTTACAAAAGATACAGTTTATGATTTTAGTT
>ERZ724518.806-NODE-806-length-13957-cov-5.169976_pt1 | contig 13957 bp, 9 predicted proteins | sample MGYA00376051_ERZ724518 | MGnify/ENA primary metagenome ERZ724518 (study PRJEB28724, sample SAMN07190885) | wastewater metagenome | isolation source: influent of sewage treatment plant in Hong Hong | place: Hong Kong | collected 2016-03-17 ... | reverse complement strand
TAAGTCGAAGTGCCACGTAGTATAACATGCCGTACCCTCCATGCCTGCTATCGCTACGGCACGGCGGGTACGGCTGACCGTTAGCGGTCATTTGTAAAAAAGAAACATGACAAAATAATTATGAGTTGGACAGATAATATGACTTTATTAGAATATTCAAAATATACGCCTTGTCAAGAAATATTTCAAGCCGTATGTGATGAATTAGGTAAACACTACGTGGCGAAGGGTTATAAATATTCTCGTTCCCAACCAAAATTGAAAATTGAAAAGGGCGATATCAAACTTGAAATTGCATTTTGTTCAAGCAGAAGTAATACTCCTGGTGACTGGGTGTCTTTTGAAATTTTACCGAGCTTCTATTCTAAACAGTTGGCTAAAACAAATAACACCAAAGGTTTTCTTTTTGGTCATACAGGTCTTTTCTATCATAAATATAAGGACAATCCCAAACAAATATTGGTCAAACAAATATTTGGTGGAGAATTGGAACGAATTGATGAATACAGTAATGAGTCAAAAATTATTGAAAGCAATAACTGCAATGTTTATGGAATAGACAAAGAAAAATTCTATTCAATTGTGCAGTTTATTGATAACAAAATTGTGCCTTGGGCTTCAAAAATTAGGACAGAAGAAGGAATCGTGGAATTAATAACAAACGCAAGTCCAACAAGAATTTGGTCTTTAAACGGTAAAGGCTCAAATTCTGACTTTATAAAGTACGTTCAACTCAATTTTCCAAATATCAATATTGTAAGTGAACTCGATAAATAATAAATAACGAACCGCTAACAAGCCGTAGCACATCATGCCGCTCCTTCGAGACGGCACGACGGCTACGGCTAAACCGTTGTGCGTAAGTTTAGAAAGACACCCAAACCGACAAAAGAACCGTTTAAAATTGTAAATTTGCCGTACTAACAAATAAAGACTTCTTGAAAGTAGAACAGAACATATCAAGACTTAAATACCTGTTGACATTGTACAAAATGACAGTAGAAGACTTGCTATTGTCTGTAAGTGAAGGACTTAAGAAGCCATTAACTAAAGACGACATTTTTTCTAATGAGATAAATGTTAGTCACTTAAAACGAATAGACAAGGTTTTTAACAAAGGACTTCACTACTATTTAGACCCAAAATCTCCTGAAGTTTCAAAAGATGCTAGCATATTCTTCAGAAAAAACAAGTTTGGAACAGAACTTAATATTGGAGCAAAGAAAATTGTCAACCAATTCGAAGAATTTAAAATATCGCTTTCGGCTATTTCAAAATTGGCTGAGATAAATATTGACAGGTCTTTGCCAGTCTTTTCTGTTAAAGACGACCCCAAAGCTGTTGCAACTAAAATCAGAGAAGAACTATATCCTGACTTCAATCCGATACCAAAAGAGTTTTTACGAGCATTGATTTCAAAATTTGCAGAAAAAAATATTTTGGTTTTCGAGTTCGTAGAAACTTGGAATAAAAAAGAGAAGGCAAATATTGACGGCTTTTTTCTTGCACCAAATGTAATTGTTCTTAAGCGACAACAATCTTCTTTCAGAAGAGAGATTTTCACTCTTATACACGAGTTAGGACACTACTTGCTTAACGAAGAAGAAATTGAAGAACTTGACATTTCAAACTTTGCCAATAATAAACTTTCAGCCATTGAAAGATGGTGCAACGACTTTGCATACTATTTCTTAGCAGGAGAATATAATAAAGCGTTTGAACAAATTAACAAAGCGGATGGAACAAACGACTATCACTTTGAACTGATTGAAAGCATTTCAAAGCACACACATTTAAGCCAAATTGCACTTTTTACAAAACTACTATTTCAGAGAAAAATTTCTCAAAACAACTATAACACAATAAAAGCAGACTTTGACGAACAATATAGATTGCGTCAAGAAGAAGAAAAGAAACAAAGAGAGCTTGACAAATTACAAGGTATTCAAAAAGGTGGCTCAACGCCCAAGCCTATTAATTCGCCATTACTCATATCAACCATTCAGACAGCTTTCTATGAAGGAGTGATAAACGAATATGATGTATGTAAGACTCTGAATATTTCACCTGATAAACTAGAAAAGTATTTGCAATGAAAGTAGTAATCGACACAAATTCGCTCTTGTCGTTGGTTCGTTACTACTTACCATTTGACAAAAAAGGAGTACTATTTCAATTTATCAAATCAAAAATAGAGAACGGTGACATTATAATAATTGACAAGGTTCTTGAAGAATGTACATACAATTCAAAAGGACTAGTTCTTTCCAAACTACCGTATCTAACGGACAAGGTTTTTTTGAAGGCTTCGAAAGTTCCTTATAAAACTGACAGCTTACTTGTTCCAAATACAAGACAGTTCTTTCACCAGTTGAATACTGTATTCGTGAACACACCAATTAAGAGAAAACTTACAGAAGTAGAGTTTGAAAATCAAAAGAGCTCATTCATTGAAAGTGCTGATATGAAACAAGTAATCTTGTCCTTGAATTTAAAAAATCAAGGTGAGCAGGTAATTATAGTAACAGAAGAAACTGAAAGCAGTAACGACAACAAACTTTTCAAAAAGATACCTGCAATTTGCAAAGAGTTAGAAATTGATACTATGACTTTGCCAGAATTAATTGCAAATTATGAAGGTATCGACATTGACTTCCAATAGAAAACCTACGCACAACAGCCGTTTGCCGCAATGGGGGCTGACGTGGTTAAATCAAGTGCAGTGCTTCTATCAACATTTGTGCTTGGTTGACAGTGAAGTGCTCCGAAATCCGCCACTGCGGCAAGCGGCAAAACGTTATGCCCAATTAGTAAAATGAAAACCAACCTTAATAAAAATATCTTAACTGATGTAATAAAGCTGACTGTATTTTTGTTTTTACTGTTTGGAGGTTGTAGAAATATTGATGTTAGAAAAGAAATACAAAATGATTCAGTTTTTAAAACTGAGAAAAATAGAGTCAAAGACTCCGAATTAAAAAACAATGGAACATATTATTCAGATTCAATGATAAATGTGCTATCAAAACTTGATGAAAGCTTTGAAATAGATAGCTTTGCTGACTTACATAGTTTTGATAAAGAAAAATTTCAATTTGAAAACTGTGATGAATTTACCTTAAAAATGCTGGTAGAATTAGATGAATATGGAATACATAATGGAGTGAGAAAGACTGTAAAATATCCTAAAGTAACAAGGCCTCAATACAGTTTATTGGGGGTGACAGAATACTTATGTGATAAAACTTATAGCGATAAATTTGCTATGTATATTTTTCATTCGAGTGGAATAGAATCACATTTCAGTAATTCTATACAACTTTATACCATTTCAAACATAACAAATAAGTTTAACAGTTTAGTATTAAGCCAAATTTATCTGAGTGAAGGGTATGAATATGACATTACAAGCCGTTTTATATCAAATAGTGAAATAGAATTAACTAAACATGAAAGGTTTAACACCTCAAATATTTCAGAAAAAGATGATTCGACTAGTTATATAAAAATAAAATATTTGGTCGACAGTAATGGAGATATTGTAGCAAATAATTGAGTAAAAAACTGGTCATAACAACGGCTATGATGATAGTTTGGCTATCGCTCAAACCATCACATAGCCTCAACGTTATGCCCAATGCCAAGAGACACCCTACGAACATTGACAGACAGACAAAATCGATGACAGAAAAGCCAACGCTTCGTAAAATTAAAAGAGGTGCAAACTAACACACAAAGCCAAAGCTTTTGCACCACATTTAATTTTACCCTCAACGCACCAAGCCCACCCACCACCCATATTTAAAATGATACATTTTTCAATTTTTATACTATCTTTGCCCCAATGAAAATATTTGCATTTTTTATGGCTATCTACATTTTGGTACTTAGTGCAGTACCTTGTAGCGATGTACATAATGATTGCAATGATAATAGTAACAAAATAGAACTTACCCAAAACCACGACCACCACCAAGACCAAGACGATAATTGCACACCCTTTTGCACTTGTACTTGTTGTAGTGCCTCGGTTATCGCATTAGATTTTGCGCCTTTTCAAATCAAAAACCCAACTGTTTTTCATATCTCTGAAAAAGTAACTATCCGTAACTTCTCTTTCATTTCCAATTTCTTTGGTTCTATTTGGCAACCCCCTAAAATAATGTCTAATTGTTAGTGATTAACGATTAGTATCTTGTCGTAAATCTTCATTTACTTTTTAGTTGTTTGCATACTGCAAATGGTATCGTTAATCATTAATGAGTTTTTTCATTTTGGTAATTGCGTTTAGCAATTTATCATTAACAATTAACCATTAATAATTAAAAAAAGTGTTAGATCAAATAATAAAATTCAGTATAAAAAACAAAATAGTCATTGGTATAATGACTTTGTTACTCATAATTTGGGGCGTTTGGAGTGCTACCAAACTACCCATAGATGCCGTACCCGATATTACCAACAATCAGGTACAAATATTTACTTCTTGTCCTACATTGGCAGGGCAGGAAGTAGAGCAATTAGTAACTTTTCCTATTGAGCAAAGTATAGCCAATATTCCCAATATTGAAGAAGTCCGAAGTATTTCTCGTTTTGGATTATCGGTTATTACAGTAGTGTTCAAAGACGAAGTAGATATATATTTTGCAAGGCAACTTATAAACGAAAAAATAAAGGAAGCCGAAGAAGACATACCCAAAGGAATAGGCACACCAGAGCTTGCACCTGTAAGCACAGGGCTTGGCGAAGTGTATCAATACATTATTCACCCAAAAAAAGGGAGTGAGTATAAATACAATGCCAAAGATTTGCGTACTATGCAAGATTGGATAGTAGCAAGACAATTAAATGGAACAGCAGGTATTGCCGAAGTCAATAGTTTTGGTGGCGAACTCAAACAATACGAAGTTTCAGTAAATCCAAATCGGCTAAAAGCAATGGGTGTAAGCATTCCAGATATATTTACTGCCTTAGAAAAAAACAATCAAAATACAGGGGGTGCATACATTGACAAAAAGCCAAATGCTTATTTCATTCGTGGCATTGGTTTGGTTACTTCAATAGAAGATGTACAAAATATCGCTGTTAAAAACATAGGAGCAGTACCCATATTTATAAAAGATGTTGCCGAAGTTCGTTTTGGCAATGCCGTACGCTATGGAGCATTAACCTTTAATGGTGAAGTAGATGCCGTAGGTGGTGTAGTAATGATGCTAAAAGGAGAAAATAGTAATGAAGTGGTAAATCGTATAAAAGAGAAACTACCTACTATTCAAAAATCACTACCTGATGATATTGTAATAGAACCTTATTTGGACAGAACCGATTTAGTAAAAAGAGCCATAAGCACAGTAGAAAAAAATTTAATAGAAGGAGCTTTAATTGTAATATTTGTTTTAGTTCTCTTTTTAGGCAATTTTAGAGCAGGACTTATTGTAGCTTCTGCCATTCCTTTGTCTATGCTTTTTGCATTGGGCTTAATGAATGTATTTGGTGTAAGTGCTAATTTAATGAGTTTGGGTGCAATAGATTTTGGTTTAATAGTAGATGGAGCAGTAATTATTGTAGAAGCAACTTTACACCATTTGGGATTACGAAAATCAATTAACAAACTTACTCAGTCCGAAATGGACGAAGAAGTATTTGTATCTGCTTCCAAAATTCGTAGTAGTGCAGCTTTTGGAGAAATCATAATACTAATTGTATATATCCCAATTCTAACATTAATAGGTATAGAGGGCAAAATGTTTCGCCCTATGGCTCAAACGGTGGGCTTTGCCATTTTTGGAGCATTAATTTTATCGCTTACTTATATTCCTATGATGTGTGCTTTATTCTTACCTAAGTTGATAAGCCACAAAAAGAATTTTAGCGATAAAATGATGGATTTTTTTCAAGGCATTTATCAACCTTTATTACAAAAAGCCATACAAATAAAATATTGGTTAGTAGGTGGCACAGTAGCATTGTTCGTTGTTTCATTAATTGTGTTTAGTCGTATGGGAGGCGAATTTATTCCCACTCTTGCCGAAGGCGACTTTGCTTTTCATTGTATTCTACCACAAGGTAGTTCGTTGAGCCAAAGTATTGAAACTTCTATGCAGGCTTCAAGAATAATCAAGCAATTTGATGAGGTGAAAATGGTAGTAGGTAAAACAGGAAGTGCTGAAGTGCCTACCGACCCTATGCCACCCGAAGCTACTGATATGATGATAATTCTAAAACCACAAAAGGATTGGAAAACTGATAAATCATATAATGAATTAGCAGATGAAATTATGGAAAAGTTGGAAGCCATACCAGGTATATTTTTTGAAAAAAATCAACCTATTCAAATGCGTTTTAATGAGCTAATGACAGGCATTCGCCAAGATGTAGCAGTAAAAATATTTGGTGAAAATATGGATACCTTATCAAGCTATGCCAATAAGGTAAACAGTGTAATCCTCTCTGTACAAGGTGCTACAACCCCACAAGTAGAAAGAGTAAACGGCTTACCACAAATAAATGTAACCTACGACAGATTGCGATTAGCAAATTATGGCTTATCCGTAGAAGATGTAAATGATATTGTAAGCACAGCATTTGCAGGTAAGAGTACGGGTGTAGTTTTTGAAAATGAAAGAAAATTTGACTTAGTAGTTCGGTTAGATAGCACTTACAGAAGCAGTATTGACGATGTAAATAATTTAATGATACCAACCAGTACAGGCAATCAAATTCCACTTTCACAAGTTGCCAATGTCAATTTCAAAGTAGGTCCAGCACAAATAAGCCGTGAAGCAGGTAAGCGAAGAATTGTAATTGGCTTTAATGTAAAAGATAGAGATGTACAAAGTGTTGTTACTGAAATACAACAAAAATTAAGCACACAAGTAAAACTACCTTCAGGTTATTACTTTACTTATGGAGGCACTTTTGAAAACCTACAACAAGCCAGTAAAAGATTAATGATTGCCGTCCCAGTTTCTTTGTTACTCATTTTTATGTTGCTCTATTTTACTTTTCGTAGTTTCAAACAAGCCAGTTTAATTTTCACTGCAATACCAATGAGTGCCATAGGTGGCGTATTTGCATTATTGCTTCGTGGTATGCCATTTAGCATTAGTGCAGGTATTGGATTTATTGCTTTGTTTGGAGTAGCAGTATTAAATGGCATTGTTTTAATAGGCACATTCAACCAATTAGAAAAAGAAGGATGGGCTAATATTTTAGATAGAGTTATTGAGGGTACAAAAATTAGGTTGCGACCAGTATTGATGACAGCCACAGTAGCCAGTTTAGGATTTTTACCAATGGCATTAAGCAGTAGTGCAGGTGCAGAAGTACAAAAGCCATTAGCCACTGTTGTAATTGGTGGTTTAATAACAGCCACATTCCTTACGCTATTTGTATTACCATTATTGTATATCATTTTTAATACCAAAATTTCACTAAAGAGAAAACCCAAAATGAAACATATAACAACAGCAACAACAATACTATTATTAATGTTTGCTATAAATACAAATGCTCAAACTGTTAAGCAACTTACAATAGAAGAAGCAATTAATTTGGCAATTCAAAGCAACCAATCAATAAAGGCAAGTGGTATAGATATTCAAGCAACTGAAAGTTTGAAAAAAACAGCCAATGAATTACCCAAATTAGATTTTAATACACAGCTTGGGCAATACAATAGCATTAAGTTTGACAATGCTTTTCAGCTTTCGCAAACAATACCTTTTCCTACTTTGTTTGGAGCAAAAAATGAACTGATAATTGACGAAGTAAAAGCAAAGCAAATACAACAACTGCTGTCTGTTTACGAAATCAAAAATCAGGTTCGTAGTTTATATTATCAAATAGAATATTTACAATACAACAAACAAAAATTATTGAGTTTAGATAGCTTATACAACGAGTTTATAGGAGTTGCAAATTTGCGATACAAAACAGGTGATACCAAGAAAATTGAAATTAGCACTGCCGAAGCTAAAAAAGGTGAGATAAAATTATTAGCACAGCAAAACCAAGTTTATTTACAAAATGCGTATCAAAGTTTACAAACTATAATAGGCATAAAAGATAGTATTGTAATTCCTTCAAATAATACATATACGCCTTTACAAGTAAATAGTTTAATAGATACCAATGCCATTGCAAACCACCCAATGTTACAAGCTATTTATCAAAATATGCAAATAGCAGAACAAACCAAAAAAGTAGAAAAAGCACAGGGTTTACCTGATTTCAAAATTGGATATTCCAATCAATCATTAATAGGCATACAAACTATAAATGGAGTAGATAAATACTTTGGTTCAGGTAATAGATTTAATGTAGTAAATATTGGAATTGCTATACCACTAACTTTTGGAGCTACCAAAGCAAAAATTAATAGCTTGGAATATCAAAAACAAAGTTTACAAATACAAGCAGAGTATCAAACCAAATTACTGAATACACAACTGCAAAATGCCTTAGCACAATACCAGCAAGATGTACAGCAATACAATTACTATAAAACCCAAGCACTACCTAATGCAGACGAAATTGTTAAAGCAGCCCAATTAGGCTACCGTACAGGAGATATAAGTTATGTAGAGTATTTGTATGCTTTGCAAACAGCAACGGATATACAATTAAAATATTTGCAAGCCATTCAACAAATCAATCAAACAGTAGTAAACATTAATTCAATAATAAATAAATAATTCAAAATATGTCATTCAATATAAATATTAAAATAAGTGCTGTAGTCATACTATCTATGATACTCACAGCTTGCCACAATCACAAAGAGGGCGATGGCCATAATCACGGCACAACCGAAACAAAAACCGAAGCCAAAACTGAAGAACACCACGAAGAAGCCCCAAGTACCATTGCTTCATTAACAGACGAACAAATAAAAACAGTAGGCATTACTTATGTTAGTGTAGAAATGAAAGAACTAACAGCTACCATAAAAGCCAATGGAAACTTAAAAGTACCAAACAACAATAAAGGCAATGCCACTTCTTTGTATGGTGGCGTTATCAAATCCCTAAATGTTCAAATTGGTTCTTATGTTCGTAAAGGGCAAGTAATAGCCACTATTGCCAATCCACAATTTATTCAATTACAAGAAGAATATTTAACCATAGCCAGTAAAATTATTTTTGCAGAGCAAGAATTAGCACGGCAAAAAGAACTTAACGAGGGAAATGCAGGAGCAAAGAAAAACTTACAAAGTGCCGATGCTGAATTAAAAACATTAAGAACTCGTAGAGCTTCATTACAACAGCAAATTCAATTAATGGGTATCAATCCTAACAATGTTTCAAACAGTAATTTACAATCTGCTTTAGTGGTTACAAGTCCTATAGGTGGCACTGTAAGCAATGTATTTGCTAAAATTGGTAGCTATGTAGATGTGTCTTCGCCAGTAGCAGAAATTGTAGATAACGGCTCTTTACATTTAGATTTGAATATATTTGAAAAAGATTTGCCGATGCTAAAAGTTGGGCAAACCATTCATTTTACACTAACCAACAACCCCACTACTGAAAACGATGCAATTGTATTTAGTATTGGTAATGCCTTTGAAAACGACAGCAAAACCATACCAGTACATTGCAATGTAAAAGGCAATAAAACAGGGTTAATAGATGGTATGAATATTACAGGTATTGTTAGCTTAAATAATGTAACAACCCCAGCAGTACCAACTGATGCAATTGTAGAAGCCGATGGCAAATATTATATTTTTATAGTTACCAACAAAGAACCCGAAGAACACCACAAAGAGGGTGAAGAAGGACACGACCATAGCAAAGCAGAAAAGGGCAAGGAAACAGAACCTAAAAAACACACTAATTTTGAAAAAATAGAGGTGGCAAAAGGTGTTTCTAATATGGGTTATACTTCTATTACATTTATTAATGAAATACCAAAGGATGCTAAAGTAGTATCAAAAGGTGCTTTCTTTATCAATGCAAAATTATCAAACACAGGAGGACACGAACATTAAAATATAAAATTATGTATTGGTTAAAAATTTATTTACCTATTTACTTACTACTTTATTTATCAGTAGCATTTCTAATTCCAACTTATCGTACCTATAAGAAAACAGGTATAAATCCAATTACATTTGGCAAAGCTGATAATGCACACGATTATATTGGATTGATAATGAAAATACTCATTTGTCTTTTATTTGGTACAGTCTTATTGTTTTCATTTTCACAAAGCCTTTATTATTACCTAAGTCCCATTCTTTATTTGGAAGATCCATTAATTCTAATTATAGGTATTGTAATAATTCACATTTCTTTAGTTTGGATATGTATAGCTCAATATCAAATGAGTGATAGTTGGCGTATTGGTATAGATGAAATCAATAAAACTGAATTAATTACAAAAGGCATTTTTTCAATAAGTAGAAATCCTATTTTTTTAGGAATGATTGTAAGTGTATTGGGCTTATTTTTTGTAATTCCAAATGCGTTAATGTTTTGCTTAACGATTACCACTTACATAGTCATTCAAATTCAAATTAGGTTAGAAGAACAGTTTTTACAAAAGCAACACGGTCAAGTTTATATCAATTACAAACAAAAAACAAGAAGATTAATATAATATTATGCAACACATTCATAAATACGATGCACAAGGCAAACAACTTTGTTGCACACAAGAAGAAAAAATAAATCTTATTGCCAATAAGCAATTAAAAAAAGAACATAAAGAAGTAGGTTGCTGTGAAGCAGATGAACCCAAGCATAGCGAACATTCAGACGATGACGGACACGACCATTCAAGTGGTAGCGATAGTACTTTCAAAATGTTTTTACCAGCCATAATAAGTTTGGTTTTGTTACTCATTGCTATTGCTTTTGATAATTGGTTTCCTCAATCTTGGTTTAGAGGTTGGGTTCGTATTATTTGGTATATAGTAGCTTATGCACCAGTGGGCTTACCAGTATTGAAAGAAGCAATTCAGAGCATAGGCAAAGGAGAAGTATTTTCAGAATTTTTATTAATGAGTATTGCCACTATTGGAGCATTTGCCATAGGCGAATATCCCGAAGCAGTAGCTGTAATGCTATTTTATGCAGTAGGCGAAGTATTTCAAACATTAGCCGTAAAAAGAGCCAAAGCCAATATTAAAACATTACTTGACCAACGACCTGATGAAGTAACCATTTTAGAAAACAACCAAGCCAAAACTATTAAAGCAGAAACGGTACAAATAGGTAATATTATTCAACTTAAAGCAGGAGAAAAATTGGGATTAGATGGAGAACTATTAAGCGACAATGCTTCATTTAACACAGCAGCACTTACAGGCGAAAGCAAACCAGACACCAAAGCCAAAGGCGAAACGGTATTAGCAGGAATGATAAACCTAAACACAGTAGCACAAGTAAAAGTTACAACAGCATACACTGATAGTAAGTTGAGTAAAATTTTAGAATTAGTACAAAACGCCACAGCACAAAAAGCACCAACCGAATTATTTATTAGAAAATTCGCAAAAATATATACACCAATAGTTGTACTTCTTGCTTTACTCATTACAGTACTACCTTACTTCTTTGTAGAAAATTATATTTTTAGTCAATGGCTTTACAGAGCTTTAGTTTTCTTGGTTATCTCTTGTCCTTGTGCATTGGTTATCAGTATTCCATTAGGTTATTTTGGTGGTATAGGTGCAGCTTCTAAAAATGGTATTTTATTTAAAGGCAGTAACTTTTTAGACATTATTGCAAACATACAAAATGTAGTAATGGATAAAACGGGTACAATGACCGAAGGTGTTTTTAAGGTGCAGGAAGTAGTATTAAAACCTGAATTTAATAAAAATGAAATCCTTCAAATGGTTAATGCTTTAGAAAGTCAAAGTACCCACCCTGTTGCAACAGCCATTCATAACTATGTAGGAAATGTTGATAGCAATATTAAATTAGAAAATGTTGAAGAAATAACAGGACACGGACTAACGGCAAATGTAAACGGGAAACAATTATTAGTAGGCAATTTTAAGCTAATGGATAAATTCAATATTGCTTATGATATTGACCCAACTACAATAGTTTACACCTTAATAGCCATTGCTTACAATGAAAAATTTGTAGGTTATCTAACCATTGCAGATAGTATCAAATTAGATGCACACCTTACCATAGACAAACTCAAAGCATTGAATGTAAAAACAACAATGCTAAGTGGTGATAAAAGTACAGTCGTAAAATTTGTTGCTGATAAACTAGGAATAATTAACGCTTTTGGCGATTTATTACCCGAAGACAAAGTAAACAAAGTAAAAGAACTTAAAGCCAAAAACGAAACCGTATGTTTTGTAGGTGATGGCGTAAACGATGCACCAGTAGTATCATTGAGTGATGTAGGAATTGCAATGGGTGGTTTAGGAAGCGATGCAACTATTGAAACAGCCGATGTAGTGATACAAGACGATATGCCGAGCAAAATACCGATGGCAATAAATATAGGCAAACAAACCAAAAAAATTGTTTGGCAAAATATCATTTTGGCATTTGCGGTAAAAGTAATTGTACTTATACTTGGTGCAGGTGGTTTAGCTACAATGTGGGAAGCCGTTTTTGCAGATGTAGGCGTAGCATTATTAGCAATATTAAATGCAGTAAGAATACAAAGAATGAAGTTTTAAATTACAAATAGAAATATAGAAGTAGCAATTAAAATGCAAGCTATTACAGACAAAAAAACTTACAACTGCGAAAAATCCAACAAATAAAGCCATAAGCCAACGCTTTTGGTAGCACATTTGCATTTTTGCCAACACACAAACCAACCCTAAAAATGCAAAAGAGCTTCCAAGCCAACGCACAACGACAAACAAAAAGTAATCGAAATGAACAGACGAGAAAAGGCACTAGGGCATAACAAGGGTTTGAACGCAATGGGGGCAGAAGTTGTAAATTCAACATTTGTACTTCTATTTGGCATTTGTGTTAAACTCAACATTTGTGCTTCTAATCCCCCACTGCGTCAAGCCCCAAACCGTTGGCGGTAATAGTATGACGACATCTAACACTAAATAAATTAATAATTATGACAAGAGACATATATCAGGAAGCAGAAGAACAAATCCTAGAAAAACAAAAAATTGTTGACTACGACATTAAAGAGTTTACAATAGAATTGTTGACTAATAAGTATTTAAATGGCATTGAGAACGACAACAATGACATCTACATTCCTTCGTATCAACGAAACTTTGTTTGGGACCCAAAAAGACAATCTAAATTTATTGAATCAATTCTGTTGGGAATACCAATTCCATACATATTTACAGCAGACGTTGACAATGGACGCCTTGAGGTTGTTGACGGCTCCCAACGACTACGGACAATAGTGAATTTTATTGACAACCAACTTCAACTTATAGACCTTGAAATTCTTGACAAGCTAAACGGCTTTAGCTTTAAAGATTTAACAATCGCAAGGCAACGGAAGTTTAAGAATGCCACAATCCGGATGATAGCACTATCAGACAAAAGCGATGAAGATGTCAGATTTATGATGTTTGAACGGATTAATACCGGTAGTGACCTACTAAAAGATATGGAGAAAAGAAAAGGTATCTTTGGTGGTAAATTCCTGACATTCGTTTATGAGGACTGTTCAACTCATCCTCTGTTTATTAAACATACTTCTTTCACAGACAAAGTAAAGAAGCGTGGTGAACCACAAGAGTTAATAACAAGGTTTTTTGCTTTTTCTGACAACTATTTAGGTTTCAAAACAGGAATGAATTCGTTTCTGAACGATTACACTGATAAAATGAATAAGAGTTTTGATAAGACAAGAATGTATAACGAGTTGGACAGAATGCTCAAATTCGTTGACACATATATTCCCAATGGCTTCAAGAAAACAGAAGAATCACAAAATGTAAAATCCATTCTAATTGACCACCTCAATCCAATTTTAATTGACCACCCTA
>ERZ724518.803-NODE-803-length-13982-cov-10.695484_pt1 | contig 13982 bp, 13 predicted proteins | sample MGYA00376051_ERZ724518 | MGnify/ENA primary metagenome ERZ724518 (study PRJEB28724, sample SAMN07190885) | wastewater metagenome | isolation source: influent of sewage treatment plant in Hong Hong | place: Hong Kong | collected 2016-03-17 ... | reverse complement strand
TTCATTTTCTATATTTCCACCATTCTATCAGCATGATAATTAGAGAAAGTAGGATAACTCCGTAGAAGAAAAAGATGATGTAGTGAGGATGGCTAAAGAAAAATATCCAGACTAGCCAGAGTAGATATGCGAATATTATTTTGCCCCAAAAGCCTAATTTTCGTTTTAAAAACCATTCTGCAAAACTTTCGTAGGCTGAAAATCGGCTTTCTAGGTAATCTGTTTTTAAATGTCGAAAATAGTTCATTACAGTCCTGCCTTCACTTCTTTTAGACAATAGTATAGCATATGTTTACAAAAATTAAAGTGCAAATTATTTTTATCAGACTTAGGGCGGATTTTCACGAAAAAGAGATAGAATTTTATTGACTATTATTGACCAAGTGATATAATAAGAAATGTGAGTTAGCACTCACACGTATAGAATGCTAAAAATATTAGGAGGTAGTAGAATGTTAAAACCATTGGGCGATCGTATCGTTGTAAAAATTGAAGAAAAAGAACAAACTGTTGGTGGCTTTGTCCTAGCAGGTGCAAGCCAAGAAAAGACAAAAGAAGCAAGTGTACTAGCGATTGGACAAGGAATTCGTACCTTGAATGGTGACTTGGTTGCCCCAGCGGTAGCAGTTGGAGATACTGTTTTGATTGATGCTCATGCAGGCTTAGAAGTCAAAGACGGTGACCAGACCGTTCACATCATTCGTGAAGCTGATGTTTTAGCAATCGTTGAATAAGAAACTACTAATAGAAAAAGATTTGAACCCGCTTGTGAAATTGTAAGAACTGTGAAATAGGATTTTTTATTGATTTAGGCGGGGAGGGAGGTATAATTATGGCAAAAGAAATTAAATTTGCAGCAGATGCTCGTGAGAGAATGGTTCGTGGTGTCGATATTTTGGCTGATACGGTCAAAGTAACCTTGGGACCAAAAGGTCGCAATGTTGTCTTGGAAAAAGCTTATGGATCACCACTCATTACAAACGACGGTGTGACAATTGCCAAAGAAATTGAGCTGGAAGACCATTTTGAAAATATGGGTGCTAAGTTGGTATCCGAAGTGGCTTCAAAAACCAATGACATCGCTGGTGACGGTACAACAACTGCTACTGTTTTGACACAAGCGATTGTTCGCGAAGGCTTGAAAAACGTGACTGCAGGTGCCAACCCAATCGGTATCCGTCGCGGGATTGAAGCAGCAGTTGCAACAGCAGTTGAGGCTCTGAAAGCGCAGGCCAATCCAGTTTCAAATAAAGAAGAAATTGCTCAAGTCGCAGCCGTGTCTTCACGTTCTGAAAAAGTTGGTGAGTACATTTCAGAAGCTATGGAGCGCGTGGGAACAGATGGTGTTATTACCATTGAAGAATCTCGCGGTATGGAAACAGAATTGGATGTCGTTGAAGGTATGCAATTCGACCGTGGTTATCTGTCACAATATATGGTAACAGATAATGAAAAGATGGTGGCTGAACTTGAAAATCCATTCATCTTGATTACCGATAAGAAAATTTCTCATATTAAAGATATTTTGCCACTTTTGGAAAGCATTCTCCAAACCAATCGTCCACTGTTGATTATTGCTGACGATGTGGATGGGGAAGCCTTACCAACACTTGTACTCAACAAGATTCGTGGAACTTTCAACGTAGTTGCTGTTAAGGCGCCAGGATTTGGTGACCGTCGTAAAGCTATGTTGGAAGATATTGCTATCTTGACAGGCGGTACAGTGATTACAGAAGACCTTGGTTTGGACTTGAAAGATGCGACGATCGAGGCACTTGGTCAAGCAGCTAAAGTTGTCGTCGATAAAGATAATACAACCATTGTTGAAGGTGCTGGAAATCCAGAAGCAATTGCCAACCGTGTCGCTGTTATCAAGTCACAAATTGAGGTAACCACTTCAGAATTTGACCGTGAAAAATTGCAAGAGCGCTTGGCTAAATTGTCAGGTGGTGTCGCTGTCATCAAAGTTGGTGCTGCTACTGAGACTGAGCTGAAAGAAATGAAACTCCGTATCGAAGACGCCCTCAACGCAACACGTGCCGCAGTTGAAGAAGGAATCGTAGCCGGTGGTGGTACAGCTCTTGTCAATGTTATCGATAGTGTAGCGAAATTGGAGTTGACAGGCGACGATGAAACAGGACGTAATATTGTCCTTCGTGCCTTGGAAGAACCAGTTCGTCAGATTGCCTATAACGCAGGTTATGAAGGTTCAGTTATCATTGACAAGTTGAAGAATTCTGAACTTGGCACTGGTTTTAACGCAGCGACAGGCGAATGGGTCAACATGATGGATGCAGGTATTATTGACCCTGTTAAAGTAACACGTTCAGCTCTTCAAAATGCAGCTTCCGTAGCCAGCTTGATTTTGACGACAGAAGCAGTGGTTGCCAACAAACCAGAACCAGCCACTCCAGCTATGCCACAAGGTATGGATGGAATGGGTATGGGCTACTAAGTAATAGTAAAATGACACAGCTGATTGGCTGTGTTTTTCTTGAAATTTTCAAACATATCTATTTGACAATGGGTTTGGGATGTGATACTATATTAGACGGTACTTTTTACTTTTGGTCTCTCAAGAGTGTACAGGGACGTGCTGACAAATGTTGCAAAAGTACACACAGATAGGGGTTGTCACCAATGCCCTATCACCAAAAATAAAAAATATATACAGGAGAATGTAGATGCCTACAATTAACCAGTTGGTACGTAAACCACGTAAGTCTAAAGTAGAAAAATCTAAATCACCAGCTTTGAACGTTGGTTACAACAGCCGTAAAAAAGTTCAAACAAACGTTTCATCACCACAAAAACGCGGTGTTGCAACTCGTGTCGGAACAATGACACCTAAAAAACCTAACTCAGCCCTTCGTAAATTTGCTCGTGTACGTTTGAGCAACCTTATCGAGGTTACTGCTTACATCCCAGGTATCGGTCACAACTTGCAAGAACACAGTGTGGTTCTTCTTCGTGGTGGACGTGTAAAAGACCTTCCAGGGGTACGTTACCATATCGTTCGTGGTGCACTTGATACTGCTGGTGTAAACGATCGTAAGCAAGGCCGTTCTAAATACGGTACTAAACGTCCAAAAGGTTAAGAAGGGGGAAATATAAATGAGTCGTAAAAATCAAGCGCCTAAGCGCGAAGTATTGCCAGATCCATTGTATAACTCAAAATTGGTAACTCGTTTGATTAACCGTGTTATGTTGGACGGTAAACGTGGTACTGCTGCATCAATCGTTTACGGTGCCTTTGATCAAATCAAAGAAGCAACTGGCAATGATGCACTTGAAGTATTTGAAACAGCAATGGAAAACATCATGCCTGTACTTGAAGTACGTGCACGTCGTGTCGGTGGTTCTAACTACCAAGTCCCAGTTGAAGTTCGTCCAGAGCGTCGTACAACACTTGGTCTTCGTTGGTTGGTAACAATCGCTCGTAACCGTGGTGAGCACACTATGATCGATCGCCTTGCGAAAGAAATCATGGATGCAGCAAACAACACTGGTGCATCTGTTAAGAAACGTGAAGATACTCACAAAATGGCAGAAGCAAACCGCGCATTCGCACACTTCCGCTGGTAAGATTTAGATACGAGGGCGTCAAGCAACTCCTAGACAAAATAGGGAAGCGAAGCAGATTGCTGTGCAATCAATGAGGTTCATCTTTTTGTCAGTGAGTTGTAGTCCGAGTTCAATTAAGATACGAGGACGTTAAGTCAGTTCTACATAAATCAATTGTGATTGTGATTATGGTACCAACTTTTCGTTCAATCATCACAAATTGGATTGAGGCTTGCCTCAGCCATTTAACACCATTAGTAAGAAATTAAGCGGGTGGGATTTACCCACCCGCTTTTCTTAAAATATGGTATAATCAAAATAGAAATCTAAAAATATAGGAGAACAAACCTCATGGCACGCGAATTTTCATTGGAAAAAACTCGTAATATCGGTATCATGGCGCACGTTGACGCGGGTAAAACGACGACAACTGAGCGTATTCTTTACTACACTGGTAAAATCCACAAAATCGGTGAAACTCACGAAGGTGCATCACAAATGGACTGGATGGCGCAAGAGCAAGAACGTGGTATAACTATCACATCTGCTGCAACAACAGCTCAATGGAACAACCACCGTGTAAACATCATCGACACACCAGGACACGTGGACTTTACAATCGAAGTACAACGTTCACTTCGCGTTCTTGATGGTGCGGTAACTGTTCTTGACTCACAATCAGGTGTTGAGCCACAAACTGAAACAGTATGGCGTCAAGCAACTGAATATGGTGTTCCACGTATCGTATTTGCGAACAAAATGGATAAAATCGGTGCGGACTTCCTTTACTCAGTAAGCACACTTCATGAGCGTCTTCAAGCAAATGCTCACCCAATCCAATTGCCAATCGGTTCTGAAGATGAGTTCCGTGGTATCATTGACTTGATCAAGATGAAAGCTGAAATCTATACTAACGACCTTGGTACAGATATTCTTGAAGAAGATATTCCAGCTGAATACCTTGAGCAAGCTGAAGAATACCGTGAAAAATTGGTTGAAGCAGTTGCTGAAACTGATGAAGAATTGACGATGAAATACCTTGAAGGTGAAGAAATCACAAACGAAGAATTGAAAGCTGCTATCCGTAAAGCAACTATCAACGTTGAATTCTTCCCAGTATTGTGTGGTTCAGCCTTCAAAAACAAAGGCGTTCAGTTGATGCTTGATGCGGTTATCGACTACCTTCCAAGCCCACTTGACATCCCTGCTATTAAAGGTGTTAACCCAGATACAGATGCTGAAGAAGAACGTCATGCATCAGATGAAGAGCCATTTGCAGCTCTTGCCTTCAAGATCATGACTGACCCATTCGTAGGTCGTTTGACATTCTTCCGTGTATACTCAGGTGTTCTTAACAGCGGTTCATACGTATTGAACACTTCTAAAGGTAAACGTGAGCGTATCGGACGTATCCTTCAAATGCACGCAAACAGCCGTCAAGAGATTGAAACTGTTTATGCAGGTGACATCGCCGCTGCGGTTGGTTTGAAAGATACTACAACTGGTGACTCATTGACAGATGAAAAAGCAAAAATCATCCTTGAGTCAATCCACGTTCCAGAACCAGTTATCCAATTGATGGTTGAGCCTAAATCTAAAGCTGATCAAGACAAGATGGGTATTGCCCTTTCTAAATTGGCTGAAGAAGATCCAACATTCCGCGTTGAAACAAACGTTGAAACTGGTGAAACAGTTATCTCTGGTATGGGTGAGTTGCACTTGGATGTCCTTGTTGACCGTATGCGTCGTGAATTCAAGGTTGAAGCAAACGTAGGTGCTCCTCAAGTATCATACCGTGAAACATTCCGCGCTTCTACACAAGCTCGTGGTTTCTTCAAACGCCAGTCTGGTGGTAAAGGTCAATTCGGTGACGTTTGGATCGAATTCACACCAAACGAAGAAGGTAAAGGTTTCGAGTTCGAGAACGCTATCGTCGGTGGTGTGGTTCCACGTGAATTCATCCCAGCGGTTGAAAAAGGTCTCGTAGAATCTATGGCTAACGGTGTTCTTGCTGGTTACCCAATTGTTGACGTTAAAGCTAAGCTTTACGATGGTTCATACCACGATGTCGACTCATCTGAAACAGCCTTCAAAGTGGCAGCATCTCTTGCCCTTAAAGAAGCGGCTAAATCAGCTCAACCAACTATTCTTGAGCCAATGATGCTTGTAACAATCACTGCACCTGAAGATAACCTAGGTGACGTTATGGGTCACGTTACTGCACGTCGTGGTCGCGTCGATGGTATGGAAGCTCGTGGTAACACACAAATCGTTCGTGCTTATGTACCACTTGCTGAAATGTTTGGTTACGCAACTGTTCTTCGTTCAGCAACACAAGGTCGCGGTACGTTCATGATGGTATTTGACCACTACGAAGATGTACCAAAATCTGTACAAGATGAAATCATTAAGAAAAACGGCGGCAATGCATAATTGCTAACCCAGGCAGCTTCGGCTGCCTTTTTCATTTTTTCATTAAAATTTTCATAAATAGCTTACAAGACAGAGGTGGCAAATACTTGCAATTTTCGTCAAATAGTTATATAATAATCACGTTGAAAACTTTCTTGTAAGTCTACAAGTTACAATTTTCACAATAGGATTAAAAGGCTTGCCTTTTAAAAAATATAACTCGATTTTCATAAGGAGGAAATCATAAATGGTAGTTAAAGTTGGTATTAACGGTTTTGGTCGTATTGGCCGTCTTGCATTCCGTCGTATCCAAAATGTTGAAGGTGTTGAAGTTGCGCGTATCAATGACCTTACAGACCCAACTATGCTTGCACACTTGTTGAAATATGACACAACTCAAGGTCGTTTCGACGGTACTGTTGAAGTTAAAGATGGTGGTTTTGAAGTTAACGGCAAATTCGTTAAAGTTTCTGCTGAACGCGAACCAGCTAACATTGACTGGGCTGCTGATGGTGTAGAAATCGTTCTTGAAGCTACTGGTTTCTTTGCTTCTAAAGAAAAAGCTGAACAACACATCCACGAAAATGGTGCGAAAAAAGTTGTTATCACTGCTCCTGGTGGTAACGATGTTAAAACAATCGTTTTCAACACTAACCATGACATTCTTGATGGTACTGAAACAGTTATCTCAGGTGCTTCATGTACTACAAACTGTTTGGCTCCAGTGGCTAAAGCACTTCAAGATAACTTCGGTATTGTTGAAGGTTTGATGACAACTATCCACGCTTACACTGGTGACCAAATGATCCTTGACGGTCCACACCGTGGTGGTGACCTTCGTCGTGCTCGTGCTGGTGCTGCTAACATCGTTCCTAACTCAACTGGTGCTGCTAAAGCTATCGGCTTGGTAATCCCAGAATTGAACGGTAAATTGGACGGTGCTGCACAACGCGTACCTACTCCAACAGGTTCTGTAACTGAATTGGTTGCTGTTCTTGAGAAAAATGTAACTGTTGACGAAGTAAATGCTGCTATGAAAGCTGCTTCTAACGAATCATATGGTTACACTGAAGATCAAATCGTTTCTTCAGATATCGTAGGTATCTCATTCGGTTCATTGTTTGACGCAACTCAAACTAAAGTTCTTGATGTAGATGGTAAACAATTGGTTAAAGTTGTTTCTTGGTACGATAACGAAATGTCTTACACTTCACAACTTGTTCGTACTCTTGAGTACTTCGCAAAAATCGCTAAATAATCCTTAGTGAAAATCAAAGAGGCTTCGGCCTCTTTTTTTGCGATTCCGTTTCTGAAAATCTAATTTTCGAATGAGACGTGATATACTTATCATATAGTTAGCTGTTGAATCTTGGAAAAGATTCGCTGTAATATACTTTTGAGGTATACGAAATGTATACAATAAGGATGAGTAGAAAGGAAAAGAAATGAATAATTTTCGATTACAGATTCCTACAGATATTCGTTTTGGTCGTGACCGTTTGACGGAATTACCAGAAGTATTAGGAACCTACGGAAAAAATGTTCTTTTGGTTTATGGCGGAGGGTCAATTAAACGTTCAGGATTGTATAACCGTGTACTAACTTTACTAAATGAGCATGGTTTTACTTTTATTGAATTAGCAGGTATTGAGCCAAATCCTAGAATCGATTCTGTCCGAACAGGTGTAGATCTTATTCGAAAAAACGGTATCGAAGTAATTTTAGCTGTAGGTGGGGGATCCGTTGTTGATGCGAGTAAAGTCATGGCTGCGGGAGCGTTTTATGATGGCGATGCGTGGGATTTAGTAAAGGATAGTAGCTTGATAGGAAAGGCAATCCCTATTGTTGATATTTTGACACTGGCAGCAACAGGAACAGAAATGAACAGGGGTGCTGTTATTTCCAATATGGTTACAAATGAAAAACTTGGTACAGGAGGCTGGGAGTTGATTCCAAGGGCATCGTTTTTAGACCCAACTTTGACATACACCGTATCAAAATGGCAAACTGCTGCTGGTGCTGCTGATATGATGAGCCATCTGTTTGAACAATATTTCAATCGAACAGAGGGAGTAGACGTTCAAGATAGCATTGCAGAAGGCTTGTTGAAAACAATTATCAAGCATGGTCCGGTCGCAATAGCTGACCCAGAAAACTATACTGCTCGTGCAAATTTACTTTGGAGTTCTACCTTGGCCCTAAATGGTTTGGTGGCTGGAGGTCGATTAGGCGGTTGGACCTGCCATGCAATTGAACATGAATTGTCAGCCTATTACGATATTACACACGGAATTGGTCTTGCAATTCTAACCCCAAGATGGATGAAGTTTTGCGTGGATACAGATCCGACAACTCATGCAAAATTTGCAGCTTATGCACGAAATGTGTGGGGATTAGTTGAAGGAAAAGAGGAAGAACTGGCCAGACAGGCTATTGCTAAGACGTATTCGTTTTTTGAAAATGAATTAGAAATTCCAATGAAATTATCAGATGTCGGAATTCCGACGCAAGAATTGGTAAGAGTGATGAGTGAACAAGCAGTTCTACATGGGAAACTGGGAGGGAATGTATTTGTGCCCTTAACTGTTGAAGATGTTGAGACAATTGTGCGTGATTCATTTATCCCTATGGAAAAATTTTAGTAAGTGAGGAAAGAAAGATGGAAAAATATACATTAGTCAATGGAGTAGAAGTTCCAAAGATTGGTTTCGGTACATGGCAAATTCCTGAAGGGGAAGTTGTATATCAGAGTGTTAGTCATGCCCTGCAAGTTGGTTATGTTCATGTCGATACAGCTCAGATTTATCGCAATGAAGTGGGTGTGGGACGAGCTATTGCAGACAGCAAGTTGGACCGGAAAGAAATCTTTGTAACGACTAAGATTTGGAATGATAAGCAGGATTATGAATCTGCAAAGGCATCAATTGATGAATCCTTATCGAAGTTAGGTCTAGACTATGTAGATTTACTTCTTATTCATTGGCCAAATCCTGTAGAATTACGTGAAAATGATGCATGGAAAAAACGTAATGCGGGTGTCTGGAAGGCTTTAGAAGAGGCCTATAAAGAAGGAAAGACGCGTGCGATTGGGGTATCAAACTTTATGGTTCATCACTTAGAGGCATTGTTTGAAACCGCTGAAACGAAACCTCATATCAATCAAATTCTGTTAGCTCCAGGCTGCCCTCAAAATGAGCTAGTTGATTTTTGTCGTCAACACCAGATTTTGTTAGAGGCTTACAGTCCACTTGGAACAGGAAGTATATTTGGGAACCCTGTTGCACAAGAAGTAGCTGAAAAGTATGGTAAATCTATTGCACAAATTGCACTTCGTTGGTCTCTGCAAAAAGGTTTCTTGCCATTACCAAAATCAGTAACTCCTGCAAATATTGAAGCAAACTTGCATATTTTTGATTTTGAATTATCGGAAGAGGACATACTCCGACTCGATGGAGTAGATGGCGTGAACAGCCAGAGCAATCCGGATGAAGTTAATTTTTAATTGGGTATCGCTCGGGTAGATACTCAGCTACGACCGGAATCATTGTTACAAATATCACAATAAGTGAGATTTTAATAGGCATTTAATGAATAATGTGCTATAATTAGTAAGATAAAAATTTTTAAGGAGTCTAACTAATGGCTAAATTGACAGTTAAAGACGTTGAATTGAAGGGCAAAAAAGTTCTTGTCCGTGTTGATTTTAACGTTCCTTTGAAAGATGGCGTTATCACTAACGACAACCGAATTACTGCTGCTCTTCCAACAATCAAGTATATTCTTGAGCAAGGTGGACGTGCCATTCTTTTCTCTCACCTTGGTCGTGTGAAAGAAGAAGCAGATAAAGAAGGTAAATCATTGGCTCCTGTAGCAGCTGACTTGGCGGCTAAATTGGGTCAAGAAGTTGCTTTCATCGCTGGTGCTACTCGTGGTGCTGAATTGGAAGCGGCTATCAATGCTTTGGAAGATGGACAAGTTCTCCTTGTTGAAAACACTCGTTTCGAAGACGTTGATGGTAAGAAAGAATCTAAAAACGACGAAGAGCTTGGTAAATACTGGGCTTCACTTGGTGATGGTATCTTCGTTAACGATGCATTTGGTACTGCACACCGTGCACACGCATCAAACGTTGGTATCTCAGCAAACGTAGAAAAAGCAGTAGCTGGTTTCCTTTTGGAAAACGAAATTGCATACATCCAAGAAGCTGTTGAAACTCCAGAGCGTCCATTTGTGGCAATCCTTGGTGGTTCAAAAGTATCTGATAAGATCGGTGTTATCGAGAACCTTCTTGAAAAAGCAGACAAAGTTATTATCGGTGGTGGTATGACTTACACATTCTACAAAGCTCAAGGTATTGAAATTGGTAACTCACTTGTAGAAGAAGATAAATTGGATGTGGCGAAAGCGCTTCTTGAAAAAGCTAATGGTAAATTGATTTTGCCAGTTGACTCAAAAGAAGCAAATGCATTTGCTGGATACACTGAAGTTCGCGACACTGAAGGTGAAGCAGTTTCAGAAGGCTTCCTTGGTCTTGACATCGGTCCTAAGTCAATCGCTAAGTTTGACGAAGCGTTGACTGGTGCAAAAACAGTTGTTTGGAACGGCCCTATGGGTGTGTTTGAAAACCCAGACTTCCAAGCTGGTACAATCGGTGTAATGGACGCAATCGTGAAACAACCAGGTGTGAAATCAATCATCGGTGGTGGTGACTCAGCTGCTGCAGCTATCAACCTTGGCCGTGCAGACAAGTTCTCATGGATCTCAACTGGTGGTGGCGCATCTATGGAACTCCTCGAAGGTAAAGTGCTTCCAGGACTTGCAGCTCTTACTGACAAGTAAAAAATTGCGACGAAATGAGGCTGGGGCCTGAGCTCCGGTCTTTTTTTGAATGCAATTTGCGCTCTGATGTGTCGGCTCGGAGGAAAAAGTTTTGTTGTGTAATCATTTTTTGTTTATACTCTTCGAAAATCAAAATCAGACGTTGTTGACTTGATTTGATGAGTGTCAAGCTCCAGTGGAGCTTGACAGCCTGTTCCTTGAAATATAAAAGGAACAGAGTTCGATTTGCATCAGAGCGAAACAAACTGCGTTCGCCTATTTTCAACCTCCAAAGGTTCCCCGAATCTTTGGAGAAAGTCTGATTTTGATTTTCATTGAGTATTACTTCGTAAACTCACCTTTTCAAGCTCTACTAATGCTTTTGGCTTCTTGTCTTGTGTTAAAATCAACTATAGGCTACTTATTTTTTTGTAAAGTTGGGAATTCTTTTTCTTTGGTGGTGTTGAAGTATCTGGAAATATTTTTACACTAAGATGTCCGAATGATTCATAACATTATGTGCATTTAGAATCATTTTTTAACAAATCATGTTAGAATAGAAGTATGTTTAAGAGATATAAATTTGATACCCAGAAGTTTAAATTGGGTATGAGAACTTTAAAATCAGGTCTAGCTGTATTTTTAGTCATTTTATTGTTTCATCTTTTAAAATGGGATGGTATTCAGATTGCGGCTCTGTCAGCAGTTTTCAGTCTTCGTGAAGATTTTGGGAAAAGTGTTCATTTTGGCTCTTCTCGAGTCCTTAGTAATTCAATAGGTGGCTTTTATGCCTTGCTTTATTTTATTCTAAATGATCTATTTTCTCATAATTTTTGGGTGACCTTAATTTTCATCCCTATTTTTACGATGCTAACCATTATGACGAATGTTTCGTTTAATAATGCTCCAGGTGTTATTAGCGGGGTTGCTACAATGTTGATCATTGCTCTCTCAGTTCCTGCAGGAGATTCGATTTTCTACGCCCTCCAAAGAGTTTTCGAAACTTTCGTCGGGGTATTTATATCTGTTATTGTAAATTATGATGTAAATTTGATAAAAAATCGATTTTATAAAGAATGATGTCATAAAACCTGACATAAACTCTTGACTGTTTATGAATTCTGCCCTATAATAGTGTGCAGAAAGGAGTTCATTATGAGAGAAAAAGAGTTTCGACGTTCCTTAGCTATTTTTCCAATTGGTAGTGTAATGAAATTGACTGATTTAACAGCGCGTCAGATTCGTTACTATGAAGATCATGGGTTGATAAAACCAGATCGGAACGAAGGTAATCGCCGCTTGTATTCTCTAAATGATATGGACTTACTCCTTGAAATTAAAGATTTTTTGGATGAGGGCCTAAACATTGCAGCGATTAAAAAAGAATACGCTAATCGTAAAGCAAAGGAAAAGGTTCAAGCAGAACAGAAAACTTTAACTGATGAGGATGTGCGTCGTATCCTACATGATGAATTTAGCAGACAAGGGCGATTTTCAAGTCCAAGCTCGATCTTTCGGTCGTCGTAATAGGTTTAATTAAGAGGAGAAAAAAATATGGTTGTCACAACAGCGGATATTAAACGTGATATTAAAGAGAAAAATGTTACATTTCTACGTCTCATGTTCACTGATATTATGGGAGTGATGAAAAACGTAGAGATTCCTGCGACAGAAGAGCAGGTTGAAAAAGTTTTATCAAATAAAGTTATGTTTGATGGTTCGTCTATTGAAGGTTTTGTACGTATTAATGAATCTGATATGTACCTTTATCCAGATTTAAACACATGGACTATTTTTCCTTGGGGAGATGAAAATGGACGTGTGGCAGGCTTGATTTGTGATATTTATACGACTGAAGGTGAACCGTTTGCGGGAGATCCTCGTGGAAACTTGAAGAAATCTCTTCGTCGGATGGAAAAAGAAGGATTCTCATCCTTTAACCTTGGTCCAGAACCAGAATTCTTCTTGTTCAAAATGGATGAGCAAGGGAATCCAACTCTTGAAGTGAATGATAAGGGTGGTTACTTTGACTTGGCGCCTACAGATCTTGCGGACAATACTCGTCGTGAAATTGTAAATGTTTTGACTGAAATGGGATTTGAAGTTGAAGCGAGCCACCACGAAGTAGCGGTTGGTCAGCATGAAATCGACTTTAAATATGCGGATGTTTTGAAAGCGTGTGATAATATCCAAATCTTTAAGTTGGTTGTTAAGACGATTGCACGAAAACATGGCTTGTATGCTACATTTATGGCTAAACCTAAATTTGGAATTGCTGGTTCAGGTATGCACTGTAACATGTCACTCTTTGATAAAGACGGTAATAATGCCTTCTTTGATCCAGAAGATTCTCGTGGCATGCAATTGTCAGAGACAGCTTATCACTTCCTCGGTGGTTTGATTAAACATGCTTATAACTATACTGCAATTACCAACCCTACAGTAAACTCATACAAACGTTTGGTACCTGGTTTTGAAGCTCCTGTTTATATTGCTTGGGCAGGTAAAAACCGTTCTCCATTGGTTCGTGTACCTGCATCACGTGGAATGGGAACTCGCTTAGAATTGCGTTCAGTAGATCCAACGGCTAACCCATATTTGGCTATGGCAGTTCTTTTGGAAGTTGGATTAGATGGTATCGAACACAAGATTGAGGCTCCTGCTCCAGTAGAGTCAAATATTTATGCAATGTCAGATGAAGAACGTCGCGAAGCAGGTATTGCAGATCTTCCATCAACTCTTCACAATGCTCTTAAAGCCTTGAGAGAAGATGATGTTGTTCGTTTGGCATTGGGTGACCATATCTATACTAACTTTTTGGAAGCTAAGAAGATTGAGTGGGCAAGTTACGCAACTTACGTTTCTCAATGGGAAATTGATAACTATTTAGATTTGTATTAATGTGGATGTGCAAAAACTAAATTATTCTCATTCAGATCAAATTTTGAATATTAAAAAATAGCTTAGAATCAACGTTTCTAATGACGTTATTCAAAGCTATTTTTTTACTATTGAACCTTTGTTTTCGCTTTTCAAATTTTGGGCTCAAAGATAAAAAGGTCCACTGGACCTTTGTTTTCGCTTTTCAAATTTTGGGCTCAAAGATAAAAAGGTCCACTGGACCTTTTTATTTAGGCTCTATAATTTCTGTAGTGGGTAAAACTACCATGGAAATTATGGAGCCTTTT
>ERZ724518.800-NODE-800-length-13996-cov-9.189872_pt1 | contig 13996 bp, 14 predicted proteins | sample MGYA00376051_ERZ724518 | MGnify/ENA primary metagenome ERZ724518 (study PRJEB28724, sample SAMN07190885) | wastewater metagenome | isolation source: influent of sewage treatment plant in Hong Hong | place: Hong Kong | collected 2016-03-17 ... | reverse complement strand
AAGAAGCTAGAAGATTAGGAATTACTGTTGTTGCTCCTTTAGATACAAACTGTGACCCTGATGTTGTAGATTTACCAATCCCAGGAAATGATGATGCAATCAGATCAATTCATTTATTTTGTAATGAAATGGCTGCTGCTATGAATGAAGGTAAAGCTGCTTTAGCTGATGAAACTGGTGTAGAAGCTGAACCTGTAACTGTTGAAGAGACTGAAGCTTTAATTGCTGAAGCAGTTGCTGAAGGTGAAGAATTCGCATTTGAATCAGAGGAAGCGTAATCATGGCTGGTGCAACTCCTCAACTAATTAAAGAATTAAGAGAAATGACTGGTGCAGGGATGCTTGATTGCAAAAATGCACTTAATGAAACTGGTGGTGATTTAGAAAAAGCTGTTCAAGCTTTAAGAGAAGCTGGATTAGGAAAAGCCGCTAAAAAAGCTGGAAATGTTGCTGCTGAAGGTTTAATTTCTGTTTTAGTTAATGCAGATAATACAAAAGCTACAATTTTAGAATTAAATTCACAAACAGATTTCGTTGCAAAAAATGAAAATTTCATTAATATTACAAAAGAAATTACTGCACATGCACAAAATAATGGAATTGAAGGACCAGAAGCTTTAGCTGCATCTTCAATTAATGGGCAAGATTTTCAAACTTATTTAAATGAAAAAATTGCTACTATTGGTGAAAACTTAGTTGCAAGAAAATTAATTACTGTAAGTGGTCAAGTTGTAAATGGTTATGTTCATGCAACAGGAAGAGTTGGAGTTTTATTAGCTGCAACTTGTGATGAAGCTGCTAAAGAAAAAACAGCTGCTTTATTAAGAAATATTGCAATGCACGCATCTGCTATGAAACCAACAGTTATTTCTTACAAAGATTTATGTCCTGAGTTTGTTGATTCAGAAAACAGAGCAATCGTTGCTGAAATTATTGCTGAAAATGATGAATTAAAAAGATTAGGAAAACCATTAAAAAATATTCCTGATTTTGTTTCTAAATCTCAATTAACAGATGAAGCAATTGCAAAAGCAAAAGCTACTTTTGAGGCTGAATTAAAAGAACAAGGTAAACCAGAAAAAATTTGGGCAAATATTATTCCTGGAAAAATCGAAAGATATATCACAGATAATACTCAATTAGATGGTAGATTTGCACTATTATCTCAAGCTTATGTTATGAATGATAAAGTTACAGTTGAACAAGCAATCGCTGAAGTTGATCCATCAATCGTAATTACTGAGTACATTAGATTTGAACTTGGTGAAGGTATTGAGAAAAAAGAAGAAGACTTTGCAGCAGAAGTTGCAAAACAAATGGGAAAATAATCGTAGTTAATAACTATGTATGAATAAAAAAGGAAAGATGTAATGAGTGAAACTAATAAATTGGATACGCTCATTGCAGATGACTTTTTACTACAAGCTAAAAGCCTATCTCACGAATTTGATTATAAACTTTTTAATAATATAAACTTATCTCTTTATAAAAAAGAATCTATTGCAATTATTGGTATGAGTGGTAGTGGTAAATCTACTCTATTAAATATATTGTCTTCTCTTTTAAAACCATCAACTGGTAGTGTTGTTTTTAAAAGTAAAGATATATATTCATTGAAGCAAAATGAATTATTAAAAATTAGAAGAGAAGATTTTGGAATAATTTTTCAAGCTCACTATTTATTTAGAGGTTTTTCTGCAATAGAAAACCTTGAAATAGCCACTTTATTAAGTGGTGAAGAAATTGACAAAAATTTGTTAAAAGAGTTAAATATTGATTATGTTATAAATCAGGGTGTTGGTGAGTTAAGTGGTGGTCAGCAGCAAAGACTTTCAATAGCAAGAGTGATGACAAAAAAACCAAAAATTATTTTTGCTGATGAACCAACTGGAAATTTAGATAAAGATACTGCAAATATTGTTATGAATACTTTATTTAATTATATTAAAAATAATGATGCAGGTTTAATTTTAGTAACCCATGAACATGAATTAGCTATGAGATGTGATAAAGTTTATAAGTTAGAAGATTTAACATTGCAGGAGATAAAGTGACAATATTACTAATATGTGAAACTGCGATAATAGAACATATTTTTAGGTTAGTTTGTAATAAATTACATATAAAATTGACTATTCAAAAAACAAATAGCGTTAATGATAACTATGATTTAATTATTATTGATCAAAGTTTTATAGATGATAGATTTAATTCGATTAAACAATTTTCAAATAAATTGGGTGCAATTAGCTCTGAAGAGTTACCTTTTGATAAATCAAGAGATTTTATAATTCCAAGACCATTCTTACCTACAAAATTAGAAGCTATTTTAATTGATCAAATAGAGATAATAAAAGAAGAAAAAGAAAAAGATAGAGAATTTAACTCAAAATCGTCATATGATGATTATTCAGAAGATGAAGAAGTTATTATTCCTATTACTAAAAAATATATAGAGTCTTTAGATGAAGAAGAATTTATTAAAGAAGAAGATGATGAGAGTATTGTAAATACTAATACAATACATATAGGTGGAATTTTAGATAATAAAGAATTAAATAAAATAAATGATATTTTAAGAGAAGAAGTTATTCAAAATGAGATTAATTTAGAAAAGAGTGACTGGAAAGATATTGCAGCTATTATTGATGATGCGTTAGATGAGGTAAAAGAGTATGAGTTTGATTTGACGCAAGTACCAACGAAAACTTATAACTTGGTATTGAGTAATTTTCATATTAATGAATTAAGACCATTATTAGAGAAATTTGACCAAACGGTAATTGATAAGCTTTCAAGTGGAGAAAGTGTTGATATTAGATTAAGTTTAAAGGCATAATTTTGATAAAAGAGAAAAAAGGTGCAATATTAATTTTATCAGGTCCTAGTGGTTGTGGAAAATCAACACTATTAAAAGAAGTTTATAAAAATATTGATGATTATTACTTTTCAATTTCAACTACTACTAGAGATCCTCGTGTTGGCGAAGTAAATGGCGTTGATTATATTTTTGTTACTAAAGAAGAGTTTGAAACAGATATTGCTAATGGTGATTTTTTAGAGTATGCAAAAGTTCACGATAACTATTATGGAACATCTTTAAAGCCTATAAATAAGGCTTTAGAAGAGGGTAAATTAGTAATCTTTGATATTGATGTTCAAGGTCATGAGATAGTAAGAAATAAACTTAGTTCTATTGTAACTTCTGTTTTTATTACAACACCTTCTTTGGAAATTTTAGAAGAGAGATTAAATAGTAGAAATACAGATAACAAAGATGTTATTGAAAAAAGAATTAAAAATGCTAAAGGAGAAGTTGAATATTTCCAAGATTATGATTATTTAATAATAAATGATAATTTGGAAGTAGCTTCAAAGCAATTAGTTTCTATTGCTAATATTGCTAGAATAAAAACTAAGTTATTTGAAAAAAATATTATTGTATCAAATTGGTTAAATTAATTTAACCTATTTGATAGCATCATAATTTAGAGGTTTATCAAAATAATAACCTTGGCAATAATCTATATTTAACTCTTTTATTTTATTATAAATCTCTTCATTTGAAACATATTCTGCAACCGTTTTTACTTTGAACTCTTTTGAAAAGTTTGCAATGGTATTTACGATAATTTCTAAATCTTTTGAACTATTTATTTTTTCAATTAAAGAACCATCAATTTTAACAAAATCAATATCAAGTAGTGTTAATAGATTAAAGTTTGAATAACCAGCTCCAAAGTCATCAACACCAACTATACAATCGAATTTTCTTATACCTGATATAAATTTAGATACTTCACTGAAATCAGATATTTCTTCTGATTCAAGAATCTCAAACTCTAAAAATTGAGTTAAATTTCTATTTTGCTCTAGTAAATCATAAATAAAAGTTGTTGTCTCTTCATTTGCAATATCATCGTAAGAGATATTAATTGAAACTCTTTTATTTTTTTCTCTAATTAGTTTGAAAGCATCTTGAATAACTATCTTAATTATGTTTGGATAAAATTTGGTTTTTTTAGCAATATTTATAAAATGATATGGTGCAATTTCAACACCATCTTTAGTAACATATCTTATTAGCGCTTCATATTTATAGATTTCTTTTGTTTTTGTATTAACTATAGGCTGAAAATATGCTTGAAATAGATTCTCTCTAAATCCTATTTTTAGTTGTTTAATCCATTTAATATTATTTTCAAATGATTGTTGAAGTTTGAACTCATCTGTATAAATCATAATTTTTTGAAGTCTTTTTCTTGCATATTTTATAACTCTTTGAGAGTATTTAAATGCTATTTCTCCACTACCTTGAGCAATACCAATAGTTATATTTATGTCTATTTCATCTTCATCAATTACAATAGATTCTTTTTCTATTTTATCTACAAAAGTTTTACAAATATTATAAAATTCATCTAAATCTATATCGCATTTTTTTGCAATTATTGCAAATTTATCAGCACCTGTTCTATAAATTAAAAAATCATTCTCTTTAAAATGATTTTTTAACCTAATTGATAATTCATATAAAATTGTATCCCCAATTTTTTCACCAAAAAGGTCATTTACTGTGGCAAATTCATCAATATCCAATAATGCCATTAAATTAGTATTATAATTTTCTAAATCTTTTTTTAATTTATTTCTATTTGGAAGATTTGTTAATCTATCTGTATATAAATCTTTTAGTTCATGGTAGATTAAAGATTGAGACATTACTTGTAAAAGTTTTGCAATATCTATAGGTTTTAGTACATATTTATCCACTCCAATATCAATAGCTTCAAGTAAATATTCTTTATTTGAAAATGCAGTTGCTACGATTATTGGTATATTTAAATTGATTTTCTTTATCTCTTTAATCATATCTAAACCATTTAGAATAGGCATATTTACATCTGTAATAATTAAATCTATTTCATTTTCGTATTGTTTGAATAGTTCAAGTCCTTCTTGTCCATTTTGAGCAATATACTGTTTTTTTGTAAAACCTTTTAAAATTTGATGAGTTACCTCTCTTAAGTCTTTCTCATCTTCTGCATACAAAATAGTTATGTTTTTTAGTATCGAAATGTTATTTACCATCATTAAAACTCTCTATAAAATTATTAAGATATAATATCATAATAAAGATAAGATTAAATGTTCAGATATTTTAAAAATAATTTTTCCAATCAGTTTTAGGAGTTTTTTTGTCAAAAATCAAATGTAATCATTGTCATTTAGAGTTTAATGAAAATGTAATGATAAAAGAGGGTAATCTAAATTTTTGTTGTAAAGGATGTCAAGGAGTTTTCCATATATTAAAGGACGATGGACTCGATTCTTTTTATGAAAAATTAGGAAATAAAACACTTACTCCACCAATAAAAATATCAAATGATGATATTAGTAAATTTGATTCAAATAATTTTTTAGATAACTATGTATCTACAACTAAAGATGGATTTTCTCAAATTGATTTAATAATTGAAGGAATACATTGTGCTGCTTGTGTTTGGTTAAATGAAAAAGTTTTATATGAAACAAAAGGAATAGTAGAAGCAAATATAAATTTTACTTCAAATAAAGCTAGAATTACTTGGGATGCTAATAAACTAAAACTTTCAGAAATTATTTTAAAAATTAGATCTATTGGATACAACGCTTATGCTTACGATTCAAGTGTTGCAGATATTCAAGCATCAAAAGCAAAAAGAGATTATTTTATTCGTATGATGGTTGCAGTAATTGCAAGTATGAATATTATGATGTTAAGTGTTGCAAAATATACTGGTTTTTTTACTGGAATTGATGATGAAGTAAAAAATATGATACATATAGGTGAGTTTTTACTTTCTACTCCCGTTTTGTTTTATAGTGGTTGGATTTTTTATAAAGGTGGATATTATGGTCTAAAGAATCGTATGGTAAATATGGATTTTTTAGTCGCCTCTGGAGCTACTTTAACCTATATTTACTCTATGTTTATTTTATTTGGTGCAAAAGGAGATAGTTATTTTGATTCAGTTTCTATGATTATTACTTTTGTGTTGGTTGGAAAATATTTAGAGGTTATTGGTAAAAAATCTGCTGTTGATACACTAGATAAAATAAAATCAAGTTTACCATTAGAAGCTGTTGTTATTGAAGATAATGTAAAAAAAGTTATCGCATTAAATAGTGTTAAAATAGGGGATATTATTGAAATAAAAGCTGGAGATAAAGTTCCCGTAGATGGAAAAATAACTAAAGGTGAAGGTTTTTTTGATGAATCAACACTTACAGGTGAGTCAATACCTGTGTATAAAAAAATAGGAGAAAGTGTATTTAGTGGTACAATAAATAGTAATTCATTGATTGAATATGAAGTTACAAAAGATTTTAAAAATTCTACTTTTTCTTCAATAGTTACTCTACTTGAAGATTCACTAAATTCAAAACCAAAAATACAAACTCAAGCTGCTCAAATTTCAAGATATTTTTCTCTTACAATTTTATCTCTTGCTTTTAGTACATTTTTAGTTTGGTATTTTTTTGGACTAGATTTAGGTTTTGATTATAAAGGAACTACACAATTTGAAAGGTCTTTTATCGTTGCAATTTCTGTTATTGTAATTGCATGTCCCTGTGCTTTAGCACTTGCAACTCCAATGGCTAGTTTAGTTGGAATTTCTGAACTTGCAAAAAAAGGTCTTTTATTTAAAGAAGCAAAATTTATTGAGTCTTTAGCTGTTACAAATACAGTAGTTTTTGATAAAACAGGAACTTTAACTAAAGGTGAATTAAATGTCGTGAAAGCTCGAATTATGGATGATAATATTCATAAATTAAATCTTTTGTATTCAATATTGTGCGTTTCAACACATCCTGTAAGTAATTCTATAAAAAAATATTTAGAAGAAAAATATGATTTAATAGAAAAAAAACTTGATAATGTAAAAAATATTGAAGCAAAAGGAATGAGTGCAAATTATACAAATGTTGATGGAAAAAACTTTGAACTTTTGGGTGGAAATTTAGATTTATTAAAACAAAATGAGATTTATTATAAATTTGATTCAAATAAAACGGTTTATCTGTTTGCTATAAATAAAAGAGTAGTTGCAACTTTTGAACTTGAAGATGACATAAAAGATAATGCAAAAGAGTTAGTGGAATTTTTACAAAATAAAAATATTGAAGTTGTAATGCTAACAGGTGATAATGAAAATGTAGCTTCAAACATTGCTTCTCAAATTGGGATTAAAAAATATTTTGCTTTTCAAACACCAATTTCAAAAGCAAATTATATAAAAGAGTTGAAAAAAGAGAATAAAACAGTGGTAATGGTTGGAGATGGAGTAAATGATAGTGTTGCCCTAAGTAGTGCTGATGTCGCTATTGCTATGGGAAATTCAGCTGATGTTTCTTTAGCTATTTCTGATGTTGTATTGTTAAACTCATCTTTGAACTCTTTAAAAGATGCTTTTATAATTTCATTAAAAACTTTTAAATTTATAAAACAAAATTTAGCAATATCTTTATTTTATAATACGATAACTATTCCTTTAGCTATGGCTGGTTTAGTAATACCACTATTTGCTGCACTTTCAATGAGTTTAAGCTCTTTGATTGTAGTATTAAATTCACTTAGAATAAAAATAAAATAGGAAATTAAAAATGATAAATGATACACTTTTTTTTATGTTGATTGTTGGAATAATAATTTCAGCAGGGATGTTGTTTATTTTTGTTTGGGCAGCTAAATCTGGACAATTTGACGATGCAAATAAAATGACACAAGGTTTGTTATATGATAGTACAGAAGATTTAAATGATGCAATAAAAAAAGAGAATAATTTAAAAGAAGCTAAGCAAGAAAAAGAGTTAGAAGAAAAAGCTAGTCAAAAAGACTAGCCTTTAATTATTTCATTGCAGCGATTTGTTTTGCTAAATCAGCAATATCAGCATCAGATAAAGCTTTAACTTGACCAGTCATAGTACCTTTCATAGCACCACCATAAGAACCATCTTTATAACCTTTTAAAGATGCTTCAATTTTAGCAGCATCCCAACCTTTAACAACTTGAGATTTTCCTAAAGCAGCTTTACTAAAATCTGCACCGTGGCATCCAGCACATGCAGCTAAAGAAGCAGCAGATAAAGAAGCAGCTGTAGCAGCAGCAAAGATTGTACTTAATACGATTTTTTTCATTTTTTTCTCCTTGAATTTAAGAAAAAATATTTTAGCTTTTTTTTCTTTTATTATGCTTAATATTTTCTCTTTTTAGATTAAATAAACATTGAAAGTTTTACTTATAATTGTAGATGTTTTGTGAATTAAAAGAATATTTTATTTTGCAAAAATAAAGGCACTTTTTTATATAGTATGATTTATAAAAAGTTGTAAAAAGGCATAAGATTGAATCAAAAAAAAGTTTTAGAGATAAAGAATTTAACTTTTTATTACAAAAAAGAGAATCCAATATATAAAGATTTTTCATTAGAATTAAACAGTGGAGAGTTGGTTACTATTTTTGGTAAAAGTGGTACTGGAAAAACTACACTTTTTGAACTTATCTTAGGAAGTTTGAAACCAATGACAGGAACTATAGAAAAATCAAAAATTGCGATGATTTTTCAAGACCCTTTTAGTTCTTTTCATCCAACTTATTCAATAATAGAACAAATAAAAGATATTGTTGGTGAGATTTCTTCAAAAGAGTTAAATGAATATTTGCCTAAATTGACTCTACAAAAAGATTTATTATATAAAAAGCCTTATGAATTAAGTGGTGGACAACTTCAAAGATGCTCAATTTTAAGGGCTTTATTGATGAAACCAGATTTACTTTTAGTGGATGAACCAACATCTGCACTTGATAATATAATAGCGTATGATGTGATGAAGCTTTTGATTAAACTTTTAGATAATTGTGGGATTTTGCTAATAACTCACGATTTAGATATGGCAAAATGGTGTAGTGATAAAATAATAAGGTTAGAAGAAAATGCAAGAAAATAAAAAAGCTCTAGTTTTACTTAATATGGGTGGAGCTAGAAATAAAGATGAATTGAAAATGTTTTTAACAAATATGTTTAATGATAGAAATATTTTAACTGTAAAAAGTGATTTAATAAGAAAAATGATAGCCTATTTTATTGTAAGTAGAAGACTTGATAGTGCTTGGGAAAATTATAAATTTATAGGAAATGCTTCACCTATAAATCCATTAACTGAAAAACTTGTAGAAAAATGTAATGAAAAAATAGAAGATTATAAAGTTTATCAAGCTATGCGTTACACTCCTCCATTTGCAAAAGATGTTATAGAAGAGATAATTAAAGATGGAATTACAAATATTTTACTTTTGCCTTTGTATCCACAATTTTCAACAACAACAACAAAATCATCCGTTCAAGATTTTATTGATTATACACCATACTCTTGTAAGTTGGAGTATATAGAAGAGTTTTATAAAAATAGAAAATTTAATGATTGTATTATAAATGAAATTATTTCAAATGTTGAAGATGCAAGTGAATATAATCTTATTTTTTCAGCACATGGACTTCCTCAAAAAATAGTGGATAAGGGGGATCCTTATGAAGAACAAATGAACGAACATGTTGAGATTTTAAAAAATATGCTTGAAACAAAAGGGATTAATTTTAAATCGATAAATTTAGCTTATCAATCAAAAGTAGGACCTTTAAAGTGGTTAGAACCATCACTTGAAGATATGTTAAAAAACTTTAAAGAGCAAAAAGTAATAATCTATCCAATAGCATTTATTGTTGATAATTCTGAAACAGATTTTGAACTTGATATTGAGTATAGAGAAGTTGCTCATGATTTAGGTGTAAAAGAATACAAAGTTTGCCGTTGTGTAAATGATAGTGATGATTTTATAGAAGCGATAAAAGATATTATAAAAGGACACAAATGAGAGTAGAAGATACACTTTTAGAGATTGCAAAAATCTCTATTTTAAATAAATTTGATGATAGTTTTAAAATTGATAAGGCTGATTTATTAAATAGACACACTATCTTAAGTAGAAAAGGTGCTTGTTTTGTAACTATAAATTTAAATGGAAGATTGCGAGGTTGTATTGGTTCATTAGCAGCGCATAGAAATTTACTTGATGATGTAATTGAAAATGCACAAAAGGCAGCTTTTGAAGACCCTAGATTTAAGCCTTTAAGTTATGAAGAGTTTAAAGATTGTAGTGTAGAGTTATCTATTTTAACTCCAGCAGTTAAGTTGGAATATAAAGATACAGCTGATTTAAAAGCAAAAATTGAAGTTGGAGTTCATGGAGTTGTTTTACAACTAGATGGAAAAAGAGCTACATATTTACCTCAAGTTTGGGAACAAATACCAACTTTTGAAGAGTTTTTTGAGTCTTTAAGTCAAAAAGCAGGATTTAGTAAATCAGTTTTAGAAAATCATCCAAATATTTTCATTTATACAGCAATTAAAATAAAATAGAAAATACAAATGCAATATTTTAAAGAAGAGAAAGATAGATTAGTTTGTCTTTTATGTTCTTATTATTGTAAATTAGAAAAGGGACAAAGTGGAATTTGTGGTGTAAATAAAAATATTGGAGATAAAATAGAGTGTTTGGTTTATGGACATTTCTCTGCTTTAAATATTGATCCAATAGAAAAAAAACCTCTTTATCATTTTCTTCCTCAAAGTAAGTCTTTATCACTAGGAACTGTTGGTTGTAATTTTAAATGTTCATTTTGCCAAAATCACGGAATTTCTCAAGAAAAGAATATAAATAAATCAAAATACTTATCACCAAAAGAGGTAGTTCAAATAGCTTTAAAAAATGGCTGTAAATCTATCTCTTATACTTACAATGAACCAACAATTTTTTATCCATACGCAAAAGATATAGCACTTGAAGCTAAAAAATATGGAATAAAAAATGTATATGTTAGTAATGGTTTTGAAAGTAGCGAAGTAATCGATGATATGCAAGGTATTATTGATGCAGTTAATATTGATTTAAAATGTTTTAGTAATAGTTATTATAAAAAAGAGTTAGGTGGAAATTTAAATCAGGTTTTAGAAAATCTAAAACATTTCAAAAAAAATGGCATTTGGGTTGAAATTACTACTTTAATAGTTCCCACAAAAAATGATTCAGTTGAAGAGCTTACAAAAATTGCAAAATTTATTAAAAATGAACTTGACACTTTTACACCGTGGCATATCTCATCTTTTCATCCTGATTATAAAGAATTAGAACTTCCAAGAACACCATTTGAAAGCCTAAAAACAGCCTATGAAATAGGCAAAAATGAAGGGCTAAAATATGTATATATTGGAAATATTGGTTTTGAAAATAATACTTATTGCCCAAATTGTAATGAAAATTTGATAACTAGAGTTCAATATAAGGTTTCAAAAAATATAATAGTTGATGGTAAATGTCCAAAATGTAATCATAAAATCGATGGAGTTTTTGAAATGAGTGGAAATAGTAGAAAAAGTGCAGTTAGTGGAACTTTTTATCCAAAAGATAAAAATGAGATAATCTCTATGATTGATGATTTTAATAGTAAATTTACAATAAATGGTACATTTGATACAAAGGCTTTGATTGTTCCACATGCTGGGTATGTTTATAGTGGATTTACTGCAAATATTGCCTATTCTATAGCAAAAGATAAAAAGCCAAAAAGAATAATAGTAATTGGACCATCACATAAAGTATATTTAGAGGGTGCGAGTATTGCTTTATTTGAAAATTATGAAACGCCATTTGGAAATATAAAAATTGATGAGGACTATTCTAAAGTCTTAAAACAAAAGTTTGGTTTTTTAAACTTTACTCCAAATGCCCATGCTGAACACTCAACTGAAACCCAAGCTCCATTTTGTAAATACTATTTTCCAAATAGTGATATTATAGAGATAGTTTATGGAAAAATGAATTTTGAAGAGTTATCAAAACTAATTGATTTTATTTTTGAAGATGAAAGCAATTTTTTATTAATAAGCACTGATTTAAGCCACTTTTATACTCAAGAAGAAGCAAATAAACTAGATAATATTTGTTTAAATGCAATAGCAAAAAGAGATTTATCTTTATTTGATAAAGGTTGTGAGGCTTGTGGAAAACTAGGAGTAAAAGCAGTTATAAAATCTGCAATTAATAGGGACTATAAAACTCAAGTTTTACACTATTGTACAAGTTATGATAGAACAAAAGATGCTTCAAGGGTTGTGGGATATACATCTGTTTTGATTGGAAACCCTAAATGAGTTTTTTTTCATAAAAGGAAGATTAATAGTTTATCTGATAACATTGCAACAAAGTTGCAACAAAGGTTTTTAGTGGAATTAATAAATATTAGTAATCTATCTTACAAATATCATAAAACAGATGTTTTAGAAAATATAAATTTAATTATAAAAGATGATGATTTTTTAGCAATCATCGGACCAAATGGTGGAGGAAAATCAACTCTACTTAAACTCATTTTAGGTTTATTAACACCTCAAAATGGAACTATTATAAATAATATCAAAACAAATCAAGTGGGTTATGTTCCTCAAAATACAAATTTAAATATAGATTTCCCAATAACTGCTTTAGAAATAGTTTTGATGGGAATTATAAGCTCTAAAAAACAAATTTTTGGATATTCAAAAGAGGATATTGAAAAAGCAAAATCTTCTTTAGCAAAAGTAAGTATGACAGATTTTGCAAATTCAAAAATTGGTGATTTAAGTGGAGGTCAAAGACAAAGAGTTTTTATAGCAAGGGCTTTATGTTCAAATCCAAAGATTTTGCTTTTAGATGAACCAACAGCAAGTATTGATGTAAAAGGACAAAGGGAGATTTATGAGTTATTAAAAGAGCTAAATAAATCTATTTGTATAGTTGTGGTTAGTCATGATATTTCAGTTTTATTAAACTATGCAAAAAATGTAGCTCATATCAATAAAAACCTAGTTTATCACTCTTTGGAAAATATTCAAAAAAATATAGATACACAAAATGAACATTTATGTGAAGTGGAGCTTTTATCAGCTTTAGGAAAATCTCATGTTTGTTGTGAATATACACATTAAAGGCTAAAAATGTTAGAAATATTACAATATGATTTTATACAAAATGCCTTAATATCAGGGATTTTAATCTCAATAGCAGCTGGAATAATTGGAAGTTTAGTTGTAGTTAATAAGATTACATTTTTAACAGGTGGAATCGCACACAGCTCTTATGGAGGAATTGGACTTGCTATTTATCTAGGAATTCCAGTTTTATTTGGAGCTACTATTTTTGCAGTAATTACGGCTATTTTAATTGCAATTATAACTTTAAGAAACAGAAATAGAATAGATGCGATTATAGGTATGATGTGGGCTAGTGGAATGGCTATTGGTATTATATTTGTGGATTTAACACCTGGATATAATGTGGATTTGATGTCATATCTTTTTGGTTCAATTATTGCTGTGTCAAGCGAAGATATACAATATATGTTTGTTATGGATATTTTTATTATAGGGGTAATAGTATATTTTTATAAAGAGATTTTAGCAGTTTCGTATGATAGTGAATTTGCAACTTTGCGGGGAATAAATGTAAAGTTCTTTTATACTTTGATTTTGATATTGGCAGCTTTATGTATAGTTGCAGCTATAAAAGCAGTTGGTTTAATACTTGTAATTGCACTTTTAACAATTCCAACTTATTTAGCTGAAAGTTTTGCATCAAGACTCTCAACTATGATGGTAATTAGCTCTATTTTAGCTACGATATTTACAATTTTAGGATTAGTTTTTTCATATATGTATGACATTAGTTCAGGAGCTAGTATTATCATGGTTGCAGTTGTTGTTTTGGGGGTTGTGAAATTGCTGAAGTTAAAGAAATAAAATTAATCTTATTTTGGCATTATTCCGTATAAAAAATGATATAATCAACAAAAAAGAAAGGTTAAGTTTATGGCATTAAGAATTAAAGATGGTAGAGTTATTAGTGTTGTACCTCCTAAAA
>ERZ724518.777-NODE-777-length-14236-cov-27.806431_pt1 | contig 14236 bp, 14 predicted proteins | sample MGYA00376051_ERZ724518 | MGnify/ENA primary metagenome ERZ724518 (study PRJEB28724, sample SAMN07190885) | wastewater metagenome | isolation source: influent of sewage treatment plant in Hong Hong | place: Hong Kong | collected 2016-03-17 ... | reverse complement strand
CCCTGCCGCTGGAGAAGCTGGAAGGCTTCCTCAAGCAGATGAAGGCCATCGACGACCTCATCAAGGGCTTCGAACCGCTGGATACCTCCGTCTGATCCAGCACGCCGGTTTAGTGATGCCAGGTGCCCCGCCATGCGGGGCATTTTTATATCCAGAATGTTTTCATTGGGGTCTTAAATACATCGCCGACCAAATACATTCAGGTTGCTGTGGTGTTAATGGTGTTAAATATGTTGTGTGATTGATGTCTCTTAATTGCTTCTTATAACGTGTGAAAGTGGCGCCGTTGCGATGACGAAATAGCATGACGCCAGCGAGATAAGGATATTGTCTCGTGACGGTGCCCTGCATGCCTATTTCTGCCATATGAGATGTCAATTAATTAACAGGACGTTAATCATGCACAAGAAAGTATTTAGCAGCCTTTATTTCCAGGTGCTGCTCGCGATCACCCTGGGGGTATTTCTGGGACATGTCTATCCCGACCTCGGGGCTGATATGAAGCCGCTGGGTGATGGCTTCGTGAAATTAATCAAGATGATCATTGCCCCCGTTATTTTCTGCACAGTGGTGACCGGCATCGCCGGCATGGAGAGCATGAAGGCGGTGGGGAAAACCGGTGCCATCGCGCTGCTCTACTTCGAGGTGGTGAGTACCATAGCCCTGGTCATCGGGCTGTGCGTGGTCAACCTGCTGCAACCCGGGGTCGGCATGAACGTGGATCCCGCCACGCTGGATGCCAGCGCCATCTCGGCCTATGCCGAACAAGCCAAGTCCCAGGGCATCATCGCCTTCCTGCTTGACGTGATCCCGGCCAGCGTGATCGGTGCCTTTGCCAGCGGCAACATTCTTCAGGTGTTGCTGTTTGCGGTGTTGTTTGGCTTCTCCCTGCATCATATCGGCGAGAAGGGGAAACTGGTCTTCAATATGATCGACAGCTTCTCCCAGGTTATTTTCGGCATCATCAACATGATCATGAAACTGGCACCGTTTGGCGCCTTTGGTGCCATGGCGTTTACCATAGGGAAATATGGTATCGGCTCGCTGGTTCAGCTCGGCCAGTTAATTGCCTGCTTCTATGTGACTTGCCTGTTATTCATCTTCATGGTGCTGGGCAGCATTGCCAGGGCAAATGGCTTCAGCATAGTGCGCTTTATTTCCTATATTCGGGAAGAGCTGCTGATCGTACTGGGGACTTCCTCTTCCGAATCCGTATTGCCGCGCATGCTGGTGAAGATGGAGGCGCTCGGCTGCAAGAAGTCGGTGGTGGGCCTGGTGATCCCGACCGGTTACTCCTTCAACCTGGATGGCACCTCCATCTACCTGACCATGGCGGCCGTCTTCATCGCTCAGGCGACCAATACGCCGCTGGATCTGTTCCAGCAATTCACCCTGCTGGTGGTACTGCTCATCTCCTCCAAGGGGGCGGCCGGGGTCACCGGCAGCGGCTTCATCGTGCTGGCGGCTACCATCTCTGCGGTGGGGCATCTGCCGCTCGCCGGGTTGGCGCTGATCCTGGGGATAGATCGCTTCATGTCGGAGGCGCGTGCTCTGACCAACCTGATCGGCAACGGGGTGGCCACTGTGGTGGTGGCGCGTTACTGCGGTCAGCTCGATGAGCAGCAGATGAACGAGGTGCTCGCCAACCCGGCCACCGTACAGAAGGTCAATCAGCACGGATAGCTGCCAGGCGTTACCCAGGGAGGGGGAAACCCACACTTCTGCCCATAAAAAAACGGCCCGCGTGGGCCGTTTTTCATGGTGCAGATGACCGCAGAGGGTATTACAGGCTCTGGGTGAAGGTACGGGTGACCACGTCACGCTGCTGTTCCGGGGTCAGGGCGTTGAAACGCACGGCGTAGCCGGAGACGCGGATGGTCAGCTGCGGGTACTTTTCCGGGTTGGCGATGGCGTCTTCCAGGGTCTCGCGGCGCAGCACGTTGACGTTCAGGTGTTGACCCCCCTCGACCACGGGTTCGGTCTGGACCGGCAGTTCACGGTATTCGAACTGGCCCAGGTCAGAGACGCTGACTTCCTGATCGGCGGCGAAGCTGTCGCCCTTGGCGCAGATGCAACGAGCCTGTTGCTTCTCTTCGTCCAGCAGCCAGAAAGAGTTCAGCAGTGCGGCGTTGGCGGACTGGGTGATTTGGATGCCCTTGATCATGGTATGACTCCTCATAGGAAAGCGGATTCAACGGTAAGCACATTACCCTGATGTTTTTAAACCACCTTGATGACGGGATGATTTAACGGGGCCTTGCCTTACACCTTTACTTCGTTGGGGTCATATATACCACGATGGTAATAATACGAAAATTGATCCAAATCAATAAAGGCGCATTTTGCGCGCAATGAAAGGGATTAATTCATTGAGATTAATCAAAAATAAATCATTTTTATGATTTCGTAAGATATATGAATTATGCATTTTTTATTGGGTATATCTAGTAATTTAACTACATCTTTAGCCGTTATTTTCCTTACAAGGTCAGAGGTGGGTGCCTAATCAGATCAGGGTAGGGCGCCGCTGGGTGGCCAGGTGGCGTGGCCGCCAGTGCGCCGATGGCTGCGGCCATCGATCGTCATCTCGATAGACAGGGCGCCAGGGGGGGAGGCGGACACTGGGCCGGCCATCTCCCAGAGCCGAGCCACGGTTGCGTCTTGCTGCCTTGCCCCCTATCCTGAGCCCCTTGCTGCATTCATTGAGGATATTGGGGTGTCAGAGGTAGTGGATTCACAGAGAGAGGAGACTGGCGTGCTGACCTGGAAGGATGTGATCGGCTCGGAGAAAGAGCAGGACTATTTCAAGGCAACCCTGGCGACCGTCAGGGAGGAGCGGGAAGCGGGCAAGGTCATCTATCCCCCGGCGACCGAGGTGTTCAATGCCTTCAAATTGACCGAGCTGGACAGTGTCAAGGTGGTGATCCTGGGGCAAGACCCCTATCACGGGCCGAGTCAGGCGCATGGCCTCTGCTTCTCCGTGCTGCCAGGGGTGCGTACGCCCCCCTCCCTGGTCAACATCTACAAGGAGATGCAGCGGGATCTGCCGGGATTTGTCACACCCAGTCACGGTTTCCTGGAATCCTGGGCAACCCAGGGGGTACTGTTGCTCAATACGGTATTGACGGTGCAGGCGGGCATGGCCCACTCCCATGCCCATCTGGGCTGGGAGACCTTCACCGACAGGGTCATAGAACGGATCAACTCCCACTGTCAGGGGGTGGTCTTCCTGCTGTGGGGAGCTCATGCCCAGAAGAAGGGGCGCTTCATCGACCGGGCGCGTCATCATGTGCTGACGGCCCCTCATCCCAGCCCATTGTCCGCTCACCGCGGCTTCATCGGGTGTGGCCACTTTTCGGAGGCAAACCGCCTGCTGGTGCAGCAGGGGATGAGCCCTATCGACTGGCTCTCTGTCTGTCATAACCAGCCCGTGCCGGTCTGACCGCCTTTCCCGCCTCTGGGTGGGCAAGGGCGCGCAGGGTTGCCAGGTCGCCTGCGTCGCTTGGGCGGGTACCGGCCGTCGGGCGAGGATTGTGTGCATCTGACTTGATTGAGTGCAAAGTTCGCGTAATAAATGACCGTATACTCGAGACAGGATCTTTTTCAATTCAGTGCAAGGAGTGCCCATGTTATCCAGTTTGCATAAGGACCATCTCAACATCGCCAGGCTGCTGACGCTGCTCAAGCACAAGCTGGCCGCCATCCGCCATGAACAGCAGGTGAGCTATTTCCTGCTGCGGGACGTGGTGGACTACCTGCGCGAGGTCTCCGACAAGCACCATCACCCCAAGGAAGACATGATCTATGACTACTACCTGAAATACAGGGTGGTGGAGGGAGAGGTCGCCAACCGCCTGCATGAGGAGCACGCCAGCCTGCTGGTGGCCGGCACCGAACTCAAGGAGATGGTGGAGATGATCCTGATGGATGCGGTCATTCCGCTGGAGCAGTTTACCGCCAAGCTGGAGCAGTTCATCGAGCAGCAGGAGGCGCACATGAACTACGAGGAGGGGGTGATCTTCCCTCATCTGCGTGACTCCCTGACCGAGGATGACTGGCGCCATCTCGAGCAGCTCTGGCAGAACAGGGCCATCAATGATCCCCTGTTCGGGGTCGAGGTGAGCCAGCACTTCCAGGCGCTGGCCAAGCAGCTCTCGTTGCCCCCCTCGTCCTGAATGGCAGGTGGACTAAAAAACAAACGCCCCGGCTTGGCCGGGGCGTTTGTTTTATGTGTCAGCACGTCTGTGCCGTCATCGTGACGGCGGTGGCGCTACAGCTCCAGTTCTTCCGAACCTTCATAGGCGATATCGATGGCTTGCAGCTCCTTCTGCAGGCGGTGCTTGTCTTTGAGCGCCTCGATCTCACGCCATTTACGTTTCTTTCCCGTTGTCCCGCGGCTACGTGAACCCAGCTCAACGACCTCGTCAAAATCGAAGTTGAACATGTCCATGGCTCCCTCCTTGGTTTTATGGTTTTCACCATCCGTATAACACGACGCATTTGAAAATAAAACGTTTTTATGACCAAGTTGTGACAAACGGGAAGGCAGATAAAAAAAACCGGGCTGCCCTTGCGGGAGCCCGGTTTTATCGGTGCAACCCCTCCTGTGGAAGGGGCTGCCCGAGATGGCTTAGGCCGTCTTTTTACAGGTGGCTGGCCAGCATGGTTTCCAGTTTGCCCTGATCGACGGCGAACAGACGGATGCCTTCTGCCAGCTTCTCGACCGCCATGGCGTCCTGGTTCAGCTCCCAGCGGAACTGCGCTTCGGTCATGGGGGTCGGCTTGGCTTTGCGCTCACCGGTGTAGTTCAGCTTGCGCACCACGGTACCTTCGGTCTTGCTGAGCTCTTCCAGCAGGGCCGGGCCTATGGTCAGGCGGTCACAGCCAGCCAGTTCCAGGATCTCGCCGGTGTTGCGGAAGCTCGCACCCATCACCACGGTCTGGTAGTCGTGCTGCTTGTAGTAGTCGTAGATGGCGGTGACGGAGACCACGCCCGGATCTTCGCTCGCGGTGTAGTCACGGTTGTGCTTGGCCTTGTACCAGTCGAGGATGCGGCCCACGAACGGGGAGATCAGGAAGGCACCGGCTTCGGCACAGGCACGGGCCTGGGCGAAGGAGAACAGCAGGGTCAGGTTGCACTGGATACCCTCTTTCTCCAGCACCTCGGCGGCACGGATCCCTTCCCAGGTGGAGGCCAGCTTGATCAGGATGCGATCATTGCTGATGCCGGCTTCGTTGTAGAGGCGGATCAGCTTGCGGGCCTTGGCGATGCTGGCGTCGGTGTCGAAGGAGAGGCGGGCGTCCACTTCGGTGGAGATGCGACCCGGGACGATTTTCAGCACTTCGAGGCCGATGTTGACCGCCAGCTTGTCGCCTGCGTCGATGATTTGCTGTGCCTTGTCCTGGCTCTGGGATTTGGCCCAGGCAATGGCGTCCTGGATCAGGGCTGCGTACTCGGGGATCTCGGAGGCCTTGAGTACCAGAGAGGGGTTGGTGGTGGCATCGATGGGCTGGTAGCGCTTGATGGCTTCGATGTCGCCGGTATCGGCAACCACTGTGGTCAGGGCTTTCAGCTGGGTCAATTTATCGGCCATGGCAAATATCATCTCTTTATGAGGGAGCAATCCCAGGGTGGCGGGCATGAGACGGCAGTTCTGAAATTAAATTACAAAATCCCGGCGGCTCAGGCTCAGAAAGGGGCGATGGGCAGGCCCCATCGTCATTGCCTGCCTAATTAATACGGATGTGGCGCATCCTGCAATAGGGGGGCTTGTATGCGAATCAGCCAGGTGGTGAAAGCGGTACCGGCTGTCGAGTGAAAGTGTTTGATAAAAAACGAGTTTTATTCATGGTGTGGCGGCTGGCTCCGACATGGAAAAGCGCAATTATTTTGGTGGATTCATGAATTTGTGCGGGAGGTCACATAAATAGTTCTGTCAGCTACTTGAAATTTAATTACGTGTAAAACGTTTTGCGTTACAACCCCTTGCCGATGGGGCATGAGAGGCAAACGCTTGTCTCCCTGATGTCGTTTCACTCAGCGGTTTTTACCCCCATGGGATGAGTTGTAAAATGGTTCTCTATTGGCTCTAATTTGTAAGGGCGCTGGGTAGCGCATCAATTTTTGTTGATTTATTGCGTGCTAAATGAAGCTTTTTTGCATCAGATTGCTCGTTTTTTGTCTCCCCAGTGAGCCCTGTCACTATTCTGAATTCCCTCCCTATGCTAGATTCCGCCCCTTCGGCGCAATGCTGGTTCGGAAATTGACAGAGAGCGGTCAGCGCAGACTGGCCATGGATGTGATAACAACGAGAGAATTATGGACACCTTGATTGCAATGATTAACGACCTGATGTGGGGAGCCGTGCTCATTTACCTGCTGATCGGGGTCGGTATCTTCTTTACCTTCCGCCTGGGCTTTATCCAGATCCGCCACTTCGGCCACATGTTCTCGGTCCTGCGCAACAGTCGCAAATCCGACAGCGCCGGCATCTCCTCCTTCCAGGCTCTGTGTACCAGCCTGGCGGCACGCGTCGGGACGGGCAATCTGGCCGGTGTGGCCGTCGCCATCTATCTGGGTGGCCCTGGCGCCGTCTTCTGGATGTGGCTGATCGCCTTCATCGGCATGGCCACCGCCTTCGTGGAGAGCACCCTGGCCCAGCTCTACAAGGTCAAGGATGAGGATGGCAACTACCGGGGCGGTCCCGCCTACTACATGGAGCGCGGCCTCGGCATGCGCTGGATGGGGGTGGTCTTCTCCCTCTGCCTGCTGCTGGCCTTCGGTCTGGTGTTCAACGCGGTGCAGGCCAACTCCATCAGCCTGGCCATGAACGTCGCCTTCGGCATCCCTGACTGGGTGAGCGGCCTGGCACTGGTGGTGCTGTCCGGTCTCATCATCTTCGGTGGCATCCGCGGTATCGCCCGCTTCGCCGAACTGGTGGTGCCTTTCATGGCGCTGGCCTACATCCTGATGGCACTGTTCGTGGTGGCCATGAACATCAGCGAGCTGCCCGGGGTCTTTGTCCTGATCATCAAGTCTGCCTTCGGCATCGAGCAGGCGGGTTCAGGGGCCATGGGTTACGCCATCTCCCAGGCGATGATCAACGGCATCAAGCGTGGTCTCTTCTCCAACGAAGCCGGCATGGGCTCTGCGCCCAATGCCGCCGCGACCGCGACGCCCTATCCGCCGCACCCGGCGTCCCAGGGTTATGTGCAGATGCTGGGGGTCTTCCTCGACACCATCGTCATCTGTACCTGTACTGCCGCCATCATCTTGATGTCCGGCCAGTTTGAGCCAGGTTCAGGGGTCACCGGGGTCGAGCTGACCCAGCGTGCGCTCTCCTCCCAGGTCGGTGGTGGTGGCAACATCTTCATCGCGGCGGCCATCTTCTTCTTCGCCTTTACCTCCATCGTCGCGAACTACTCCTACGCCGAGACCAACCTGGTGTTCCTGGAGCACAACCACAAGGGCGGCTTGATGCTGTTCCGGATGTTCGTGCTGGGCATGGTGATGTTCGGCTCCGTGGGTGAGCTGCCGACTGTGTGGGCCCTGGCGGACGTTTCCATGGGGCTGATGGCCATCGTCAACCTGATCGCCATCCTGCTGCTCTCTGGTGTCGCCATCAAGCTGGCCAAGGACTACAACGATCAGCTCAAGGTGGGTCGCGTTCCCACCTTCGATGCCAACAAGTACCCCGAGATCCGCAGCCAGCTGGAAGCAGGGATCTGGGACAACCCACCCAAGAGCAAGCAGGCCTGAGCCCTGTGTTGATCTGGTTGGATAATGAAAGAGGGGAGCCATTGGCTCCCCTCTTCTATATGGGCTTGTGCCTGCCCGAGGCGGTGGCATGGGATGGCTGGACTCACAAGGGGGGTTGGCTGAAAGCCTTCCTGGCAACAGCGACGATACTTCACGCCACTTCACATCCAGCACACCTTGGCTCGTTATGCTGGCCCCATAGCTCGTCGCTGGTGCGGCGAACCCAAACAACCGAGAGGACAAATGACCATGCAACAACAGGTGCGGATGACATTGCTGATGGCGAGCACGCTGCTCTGGGCCGGTCTGGCCCAGGCCACGGCGGACACCCAGGCCGATCCCCTGCGCCCCCTGGTGGATGCCAGTATCCGGCCCGTGCTCAAGGAGCACCGGATCCCGGGCATGGCGGTGGCGGTGCTGAAAGATGGCAAGGCCCACTACTTCAACTACGGGGTGGCCAACCGGGAGAGCGGGGCCCGTGTCAGCGAGCAGACCCTGTTCGAGATTGGATCGGTCAGCAAGACTCTTACGGCAACGCTTGGGGCTTATGCCGTGGTGAAGGGGGCGCTCAAGCTCGATGACAAGGTGAGTCAGCATGGGCCCTGGCTGAAAGGATCGGCTTTTGACGGTATCACCATGGCCGAGCTCGCCACCTACAGCGCCGGGGGGTTGCCGCTGCAATTCCCCGACGAGGTGGATTCCATCGACAAGATGCGTGCCTACTATCGCCAGTGGACGCCTGCCTATCGGGCGGGCAGCCATCGCCAGTACTCCAACCCCAGCATCGGCCTGTTCGGCCATCTCGCGGCCCAGAGCCTGGGCCAACCCTTTGAACAGTTGATGAGCCAGACCCTGCTGCCCGGGCTTGGTCTCGAGCACACCTATCTCAAGGTCCCTGCCGAGGCCATGGCGAACTACGCCTATGGCTACTCGAAAGAGGACAAGCCTATCAGGGTCAACCCGGGGGTCCTGGCGGACGAGGCCTATGGCATCAAGACCAGCTCGGCGGATCTGCTGAAGTTTGTCGGCGCCAACATGACAGGCACCGGGGACGAGGCGATGCAGCAGGCGATTGCCCTGACCCACAAGGGGGTTTACTCGGTGGGTGCCATGACTCAGGGGCTCGGCTGGGAGAGTTACGCCTATCCCGTGACCGAAGAGACCTTGCTTGCAGGCAACTCGGGCAAGGTGATCCTCGAGGCCAACCCGACGGCGCCCGCCTCCAACGAGACGGGTAGCCAGGTGCTCTTCAACAAGACCGGCTCCACCGGCGGCTTTGGTGCCTATGTGGCCTTTGTGCCAGCCAAGGGGATTGGCATCGTCATGCTGGCCAATCGCAACTATCCCATCCAGGCCAGGGTAGAGACGGCCCACGCCATCCTGAGCAAGCTGGCCGAGTGATGCGCTTGTACTGATTGACGTGAGTACGCCGGGATTGCCCGGCGTACTCTTTGGTGCCGCTGGCACGGTCACTCTTCACTGAATGGCCAGAATGGCTCGTCACTGACATTACGATTTCCAAATTGGAATCTCCCGATCGCCATCTCTTCACTAGGTACGAAGGGAGGCCCCCCCTATAGTGCTCCGCATATTCATCCGGTCCCCCATGCCGTCAACGGTCGTCGATCAATGGTCTGCGTGGGCGAGGCCCTCTGCAATGGAGCATCCATGGGTATTTTCCTGCTGTGCAGTTTCCTGATGATCATCCTCTATCCGGTCGGGATCGATCTCTATCTGGTGGCGGTGCCCCAGATAGCGCAGACCCTGCAGGCGAGCGAGGCGCAGATCCACACCGCCTTCTCCATCTACCTGTTCGGCATGGCGGCCACCGTACTGCTGGGTGGGATCATTGCGGATCGCCATGGGCGTCGCTGGGTGGTGCAGGGGGGCGCCCTCATCTTTGTCATCGCCTCCCTGGTGGCGGCCAATGCGACGGGGATCGGTCAGTTCTACCTCGGTCGCTTCTGGCAGGGGGCGGGGGCGGGCGCGCTCTATATCATGACCTTTACCGTGCTGCGGGATGTGCTGAACCAGGCGCGGCTGGCGATGGCGCTCTCCATGATCAACGGGGTTATCTGCGTCATCCCGGTGCTGGCGCCTGTGCTGGGTTATCTCATCCTGTCCCGCTTCGACTGGCGCGGGATCTTCGTGGCGATGGCGCTGGTGGCCGCCGTCAGCGGCCTGGTCAACCTGCTGCTGCTCAGGGAAACCCGCCCGGCCCGCCTGCAGGGGGGAACAACCCGGCCCTTTGCCCTGCTGCGATCCTCACGCTTCATGCTGCACTCGCTGCTGACCAGTGCCAGCGTGACTGCCATCCTGGTCTATGTGAGCGTCTCGCCGCTGATCCTGATGCAGGGGCTTGGCTTCACCACGGAGCAGTACGCCATCGTGATGATGGTGATGGCCGGGGTGAGCATGTCCACCTCCTTCCTGACACCGTTGCTGCTGCGCTGGCAGGGCAAGCACAGGGTGCTGGCGCTCTCCCATCTGGCCTACCTGCTGGCGGCCTGCCTCCTGCTCGGCCACTGGCAGCTGGGAGGCAACATTCGCTTGCTGCTGCCGGGCTTTGCCCTGGTCTGCATCGGCTTCTCCTGCGGTTTCGGGGTGGCGATGGGGGAGGCGCTGGCGGAGTGCCAGCACCATGCGGCATTTGCCAGTGCCCTGCTCTGCATCATGCAGATCAGCCTCTCCGGCCTCTATATCTGGTTGCTGGGCCAGCTTGGCGTTGCCCCATCCGGGATGCTGATCTCTGCCCTGTTGCTGACCCTGCTCAGTTACCTGGCCGTCAAAGGGCTGTTACCATGGCTCGCGCTGCGCGAAGCGCGGTCGCGGGGATAAGGGGAGAGGAAAGATGCGCAACCTGGGTGAACTGGATTTGAACCTGCTGGTGGTCTTCAAGCACCTGATGCAGGAGCGCAGTGTGTCAGGGGCGGCCAAGAAGCTCTGCGTCACCCCCTCGACTGTGAGCAAGGCGCTCGCCAAGCTGCGGGACTGGTTTGACGATCCCCTCCTGGTGCGGGTGCGGCAGGGGCTGCAGCCGACCCAGCTCTCCCTGACCCTGGAGGAGGAGCTCAGGACCTGGTTCCAGCTCACCGAGAGCATCAGTACCCTCAACAGCGAGGCGATCCCCGAGGGGGCCCGCTTCAGCCTGCTGATGGAGTCCCCCTTTGGCATCAGCTTCCTGAGCGAGCTGCCCATGACCATCTACCAGAAGTACCCCCACTCTGTGGTCAGGATGCTGGGGTGGGATGACCACTCCCTCAACGACATCGTCAACGGGGATGCGGATCTCGGCTTCTGCGCCCGGGAGACCCATGGTCGCTCCCAGGCCAGGGTCAACCGGCTGCCCTATTACATCGACCACGAGGTGCTGTTCACCGATCGCCCCGTGGTGTTCCTGCGCAAGGATCACCCCCTGCTCGGGCGGGCGTGGTCGCTGGAAAACTTTCTGGCCTGTCCCCAGATAAGCGTGGTGTGGGAGGCCAGCGACAGCTGGGCGCTGGACGATCTGCTGGAGGATGAGGGGCAAAGGCGGGAGGTGCCCATCATGGTCGCAAGCTTCGAGCAGGCCCTGCACATCGCCTCCCAGTCGAGTCACGAACTGATCGCCGTGGCGCCCTCCTATTGCGCTGGCTATGCCGCCAGTCACCACGGCAACCTGATGGCCATGCCGCTACCGCTGCCCGAGAAGCTCTACGTCCAGCTGGAGATTGCTTTCATTCTGCTTTGGCACAAGCGCCACAATCAGGATGCCAAGGTGATGTGGCTGCGCAATGAGACGAAGCGGCTCTATGGCATGGCGGCGCAGGGACTGGCCCTGTTCCCGTGGGGCGGGGGAGGGGCGGCGCTGGCGCCGGCGGGAGATGCCTGATGCAGGGGGCCTGGCCGGCCCCCGGGTTCAACCGTATTGCTCTTCCATCCAGGCTTCGACGATTAGCTGGGCGGAGACCCCGTCCACGCTGCCCTTGTCCAGCGCCTTGTAGCCGCCGCGCTCGAACAGGCGGGCGCGGGCATCCGTGGTGGTGAGCCGCTCGTCCTTGAACTCCACCGGCTTGCCGAAGCGGCCATGGAGGCGGTTGCCAAACTTGCGGGCCCGTACCGTGATCTCCTGATCCGTGCCATCCATGTTCAGTGGCAGGCCGACGATGAGCAGATCCGGCTGCCACTCCTTGAGCAACTTTTCAATTTCGTCCCAGTTGGGAATGCCGTCGTTGGCCTTGAGGGAACGAAGGGGTTGGGCCGTGCCCGTGAGCTCCTGGCCGATGGCGACGCCGATGCTCTTGGTGCCGTAGTCAAAGCCCATGATGCTGCGTGATGACATGGATGTCCTCGAAAAAAGATGAATAAAAAGATGTCGTATCCCCTCACCCTAGCCCTCTCCCGAAGGGAGAGGGACCGATCGAGGTTATGCTCGCTCGAATCTGGCTAACTCCGTTTTAGCTGACAGGTTGCCGCAGATATATCCGAAACGTGCTGATTTACCCCCTTCTCCCTCGCGGGAGAAGGGCTGGGGATGAGGGGCACTAAATAGGAACTGCATCAACTAAAGAGCGTGACAAGGGATCTAGCTGTGCCCCACCTGGCTGGAGAGATGTAGGGGGTTGACGCCTATGCTGATGACGACAATGGCCTGCTGCCAGCGCTGGTGAATGTGCGTGTCAAACATCATCAACTGTGCCCTACCTGGCTGGATAGATGCAGGGGATTGACGCCTATGCTGGCGGCGGCCTGCTGCCAGCGCTGGTGAATGGGGGTGTCGAACACCAGCCTGGGGTTGGGGGGGATCACCAGCCAGGCGCCATCCACCAGCTCCTGCTCGAGCTGCCCTGCGCTCCAGCCGGCATAGCCCAGGGCCACCAGCCAGTGGTCCGGCGCCTCGTCCGTGCCCAGGGTCTCGAGGATGTCCTTGGAGGTGGTGACCATCATCTCGTCGCTCACCTGCAGGGTGGAGTTGAAGCCCGGGCGGAAGCTGTGCAGCACGAAGCCGCGATCCCCGTGCACCGGGCCCCCCTGCAACACCGGCTGTTTCATCTCGGCGGTGGCGGGGGGATTGAGGTTGAGCTTGGTCAGCATGGCGTCCAGGGACATGTCGACCGGAATGTTGACCACCAGTCCCATGGCGCCTTCGCTGCTGTGTTCGCACAGATAGACCAGGGAGCGCTGGAAATAGGCGTCCGTGAGGCTCGGCATGGCGAGCAGAAAGTGATTTTGCAGTGTTTGCATGGAGCGTATGTATCTCTAAGCGTGCAAAGGTATTTGGGGTGATTATGGCAGTTGATGGCGGCGGGCAAAACCGCTTTTTGCCGGCAGGAGGGCGGCAGTCAAAGGGGCCTTCACGGCCCCTTGTGTGTGTGTCCTCGCCGCGGCAACGAAGGGGTCAGCGGCCCAGTCGGCGCTCGATGGCGTCCATCAGCATGCCGGTAATGGAGACGTCGAAGGCCGCCTCAATCTCGCGGATGCAGGTCGGGCTGGTGACGTTAATCTCGGTCAGGCGATCGCCGATGATGTCGAGGCCGACGAAGATGAGCCCCTTCTCTTTCAGGGTCGGGCCTACCGCGCGGGCGATGGCCCAGTCCGCTTCACTCAAGGGGCGGGCCTCACCACGGCCACCGGCCGCCAGGTTGCCACGGGTCTCACCCTGGGCCGGAATGCGGGCCAGGCAGTAAGGTACCGGCTCGCCATCCACCACCAGCACCCGCTTGTCGCCATCCTTGATGGCGGGCAGATAGGTCTGCGCCATGCAGTACTGGCTGCCGTGAGAGGTTAATGTCTCGATGATGACACCGACGTTGGCGTCATCCTCCTTCATGCGGAAGATGGAGGCGCCGCCCATGCCGTCCAGCGGTTTGAGGATGACGTCCTTGTGCTGGGCGTGGAAGGCACGCAGCTTGTCTGCTCTGCGAGTGACGAGCGTGGTCGGGGTGTGCTCGGCAAACCAGGCGGTGTAGAGCTTCTCGTTGGCGTCGCGCAGGCTCTGGGGCTTGTTGACGATGAGGCAACCCTCATCCTCGGCCCGCTCCAGCATGTAGGTGGCGTAGATGAACTCGGTGTCGAAGGGGGGATCCTTGCGCATCAGGATCACGTCCAGGCTGGAGAGCGGCTGATCCACCACCTCGCCCAGGCTGTACCAGTCGGCATAGTCATATTTGACGGTGAGCGGGCGCATGGTACCGAAGGCGCGACCGGCCTCCATGTAGAGATCCTTCATCTCCAGATAGAACAGCTCGTAGCCGCGCTTTTGCGCCTCTTCGAGCATGGCGAAGCTGGAGTCCTTCTTGATGTTGATGGCCGAGATGGGGTCCATCACGATGCCGAGTTTGATGGTCATCCGAGATTCCTTCTGGTGGCTCGATTGCGAGTGAGATTCTTAAAACCTGTTTCAGGCGAGATCGCCGAAGCGGCACTGCAGCGCAGTGATGGCGGTCAGGGCGGCGGTTTCGGTGCGCAGCACCCGCGGCCCCAGCAGCATCTCCTTGA
>ERZ724518.771-NODE-771-length-14293-cov-8.405675_pt1 | contig 14293 bp, 23 predicted proteins | sample MGYA00376051_ERZ724518 | MGnify/ENA primary metagenome ERZ724518 (study PRJEB28724, sample SAMN07190885) | wastewater metagenome | isolation source: influent of sewage treatment plant in Hong Hong | place: Hong Kong | collected 2016-03-17 ... | reverse complement strand
TAAATCTTTCTCTTTTCCAAGCAGGAGTAACACCTAATTTTCTCATTTGATGAACTATATTTCCACCTGAAGTCTCTTTTTGTTTCCAAGCTCTTTCAAGGAATTTTTCTCTTCCGATTTCTTCTTTTGTTGTACCTTCAGCTAAAAGTTGTTTTTCAACAACATTTTGTGTTGCAATTCCTGCGTGGTCAGTTCCTGGTTGCCAAAGAGTTTTAAACCCATCCATTCTTTTGTATCTAGTAATAATATCTTGTAATGTAAATGTTAGGGCATGACCAATATGTAAGCTTCCTGTTACATTTGGTGGTGGCATCATGATTGAAAATGTTTTTTGTTTTCCATTTGCATCTGATTCTTGAATAGACTTATTTCCATCTATTTCAAAATATCCTCTTTCTTCCCAAATCTTATAAAATTTATCTTCTACTTGTGATGGTTCGTATTTTTCGCTCATTAAAAATCCTATGTAATTCTAAAATATACGCGATTATATCTACTTTTTTCTTATGATGTTATTTTGGAATAGTTTCCAATCCAAACCATTTATAAAGCTTTCTAATAAGAATCATAAGAAACAATCCATCAACCATACTAGCAATAATAAATGAAAAATACTCTGGTTGAGTTATCAATCCATAATTATAAGAAAGCATTGCAATAGCTACTGTAAATGTAAGAGGCATAGAATCACTTAATGCAAAAAGTAAAGTTTGTCTAAATTTCAAATATTTGAAAAACACCAAATAAGAACTTATTAATCTTATAAAAATAATTGCACACATAATAAACATAGCATGTTGTAATATATCCATATCTATAATGTCAAGTTTTACCGTTGAACCTGTATAAATAAAGAAAATTGGTGCAAAAAAACCAAATCCAAATGATTCAATTTTTTCTTGAAGTTCATGCTTTTGACTAAAAAACATTTTGAAAAATAATCCAGCAGTAAATGCCCCTAAAACAACATCAATTTTTAGTATTAACATAATTGAAACTAAAATTAATAAAGATGAGATAGAAAATCTTATATCTTGGTCATATCTATCATTTTTTGAATCAGGAATTAAAAATTTCTTTAGTTCAGGAAACCACCAAAAAGCTATATAAAAAACTCTTAATCCTAAAACTGTAATAGCAACAACACTCACTATTGTTAATATAGAAATAAAGAAACTAGCACTTAATCCATGTTCTGTCCAACCACTAAATAGTGTCAATGCCAAAATACTTATTATTTCTCCCACTACACCTATTGATAATGCAAGATTTAGCCATTGTTGTTCTTTTCCATACTCTTTTATAAGCATCATAATCATACCTAAAGAGAAAATAGGAAGTGCAACAAAATATGTAAGTCCCAAACCAAACAACCAACAAACGAAACCAGCAATGCTATATAAAAAGATAAAATAAAATACTACATTCCAAGCTAAAGTCGCTTTTATAACTTTTACAAGTTTAAAATTTATCTCAAGACCTGCTAAAAACATCAAATAAACGAAACCAAATTTAGCAATCAGTTTTAGTGTTTCATCTGCATAAATTAAGCCTAAATAACCTGCAATTACTCCTAATACAATTTCGACAACAACAACTGGTGCTTTTATCATTTTTGATACCATTGGAGATAACATAATAATTGTACACACTGCAATCATCAAATAAATTTTTTCCATTATATTTCCTACATAAACTAATTGCTATTTAAAAACTCTCTTATTTTATAATATTTGTCATAAATTTAAGATTCTTCACTCTCTTTTATAATCATTCCAGCCTCTTTTAGAAATGGACTTGCAACAAAAGTCATCTTTTTTATTTTGTCATATTTTGCATAAGATAGATACAAAATATCTTTTGCTCTTGTAACAGCAACATAAAAAAGTCGTCTCTCTTCTTCTATGCTTCCACCCTTACTCATAAGTTTTCTATTTGGAAATCTTCCATCCATCAAATCTATTACATAAACTTCTTTAAACTCCAAACCTTTACTTGCATGAATTGAAAGAAGATTTACACCATCTCCTTCACTCATCTCACTTCCACCTAAAATCATTGAATTTATAAACTTTGATAAATCTTGAAAATTTCTTGATAAGTTTTTTAGAAGCATCACTTTTCTATTTATTTTAGCAAGAGATTTTGTTTTTTGACTTGGATTTATAGTTCCATCTTTTTGCGTTGCTCTTTTTGTCGATAAAAAATCTTTTAATTTTGAATATGCCATTGATGAAGCAATATTTCCAACAAGAGTTTCAGGATTTTTTGTTCTTCTTAGATGTTTCATTAGTAAGTAAATATCATACAAATATTTTCCACCATCAACATTTAATTTTGGATGTTTTAAAATAGGGTTTCCCAAAAATCCTTCCTCAAAACCACAATCTTTGAATTTTGAAATAGAACCTAACTCCATAAAATCATCAAAAAGTCCTAATTGAACATTTTTTATTTTTCCAGTTTCATAAGGGTTATTTATATCAGCTCGTGGAGAGAATAAACCTTTTAATAAATCCCCATCTCCAAGCCTCATTAAAGCATCAAAAATATCTTTTGCTATTGCTTTTCCAATTCCTTTCCCATGCTCAACAATATGAATAAATGCCATCATATCATTGTGAGAAAGTTGCATAACTAAAACATCTAAAATAAATTTTACTTCAACCGAATCGAAAAAACTCATTCCACCTTTTCTTTTTGCAGGTATTGAGAACTCTCTTAAGTTTGCTTCTATACCATCTGCACTTGAGTTATTTCTATAAATAATAGCTATTTCTGCATGTGGGGTTGAGCTTTTTGAGATAAGTTGTGAAATATACTCATATTGTGAAAAAAGTTCATTAAAAGCCAATAATTTTGGTTTATGTTCATTTTCAACTCTTACAACTTCAAGTTTTTTTTCATAAACTCGTTCATTAAACTCTATAACTTTTGTTGCTAAATCTAAAATTGGTTTTGTAGAACGATAGTTTTTTCGTAAAGTAAAAACATTTGCATCTTTATATCTTTTTGCAAAAGTAGAGATAATACCAATATCAGAACCATTAAAAGCATAAATACTTTGGTCATAATCACCTACACAAAATAGTGATTTTGGTCTAAAAGCATCAAGAAGTCGTCCTTGAAGTGGATTTGTATCTTGATATTCATCTACTAAAATCTCTTTAAACTCAAACTCTTTTTCTTTTAAAATTTGAAGCATTGTTGTCAATAAATCATCAAAATTTACATAACCATATTTTGATTTTAACTCATTAAACTCATCAACTACATCTTCATAAATCATAATATAAAGCTCATGAGTTGGACTTTTTGATTTTATCCAATCTCCAAATATTTCTCCATCATTTGAATTTAGATATAAAGAGTACAAATCATATAAATATCCACCATCATAAGGATTTGTTTCATCATCTCTTTCAAAAAATACTCTTTTTTCATAGATTGATTTAAATAGTGTTTTTAATTCATTTGGTTGTTTTAGAGTTATATTTACATTTAACTCTTTTAAAAGTTTATATGAAACAGAGTGAAAAGTTCCAGCCATAATCTGTTTTGCTATATCTTTTCCAAAAAATTTAGCAACTCTAGCAACCATTTCTGCTGCTGCTTTATTTGTAAAAGTTAAAAGTAAAATTTCATTTGGTTTTACGCCACTATTTATAAGAGTCGCAATTCTTCCAACAATAGTTGAAGTTTTTCCAGTTCCAGCACTAGCAATTATAAGATTGTATCCAGCACCACAAGTTGCGGCTGAAAGTTGTTCTTGATTTAGATTCGATAAGGGCATAGATTAATTTATTGTATTTTTGAAAAGTTTTATCATTTTGCAATGGTATCATAATAGATTTAAGAAAGATTGAAAATGAGATAAAAAAAGGGAGGTGTGGTATGAACACCCTCCCTTTTTTATACAAGGAAACATAAAAATTATTTTTGTCTAAGAAATCGTCTTAAGTTATAGAATAAATAAGTCGCTGCGTCAACTTATCTATAGAAGAATTCTAACAGTTCATAATTAACTAATATCTAATCAAATATTAACAATTAGTAAACTAGAGTTTATTATCTTTTTTAATTAACTGTAAAAGCTTATAATAACCGATAATTAAAATAATTCCAAGATAAATAAATTGTTCAATAGATAAAGATTTTTGAGCCATAATCCAATGAATTGTAATCAAAATAAAAGAAACATAAACTAACTTGTGATATTTATTATATTTTCTAAAAAGCTTTTTTGAAGAAGTAATCATCATAAATAAAAGTATAAAAAAAGCAATCATTCCAAGATAGATAAATGGCTTTTCAAATGTCTCTTTTATAATAAAATTCAAATGAAACTGTGCATCAAAAACAACAAAATTTGTTAGATGTAAAAAAGCATAAAAGAATCCTAAAAGTCCTATTTCTTTTCTATATTTCATTAGATTTATTTTTTCTTTTATTAATGAAATTGATATTGAAATAAACAAAATAACAGTTGCACTAACCCCTGTAATTGTATAAATATATTTTATTGGGTCATTTACATCATCTATTACAAATAATCTTATTAGTAAATAAACAATCGGCAAAAGAGCTGTAAAATAAATAAAAAATCTTTTCATCATATATACTTTGTTAAATCCATTCCTGTATAAAGTGAAGCAACCTCTTTTTCATAACCGTTATACATCAAAGTATCTTGTTTGAAAAAACTTCCCAAAACTCTCTCTTTTTTTTGAGACCATCTTGGATGATCAACATTGGGATTTACATTTGCATAAAAACCATACTCATTTGAATTCTCTTTTTGCCAAGTGTTTAATGGCTCTTTTTCCACAAAAGAAATTTTAACTATTGATTTTATAGATTTAAATCCATACTTCCAAGGAACTACTAATCTAATGGGTGCTCCATTTTGTTTTGGCATTAAATCTCCATAAAGCCCAATGGCTAAAAATGACAAATCATTCATAGCTTCATCTATTCGTAAACCTTCAACATAAGGATATTCAACTGCACCAAAAGCTCCTCTTTTTTGATCTGGAAAACTATTTTTATCAACTAAAGTTTCAAATTTTAGATATTTTGCTGTTGAAAGTGGCTTAACTTTTTTGATTAAACTTGAAAGGGTATAACCATTCCAAGGAACAACCATACTCCACCCCTCTACACATCTAAATCTATAAATTCGTTCTTCCAAAATAAGCATCTTTTTTAAATCATCTAAATCTATTTCCATAGGATTTTCAACTAATCCATCTATTTTTATTTTCCAATTATCTGTTTTTAAAGTGTGTGCAATATCTTTTACTGCACTTTGATTTGTGGTAAATTCATAAAAGTTGTTGTGGGAAGTAATTTGCTCGTAGCTATTTAACTTTAGATTGTTTTTATTTTCATCTTTTAGAAAATCAAGAGTGATAGATGGAAGATTTTCTTTTGCTAACAACTCCATTATAGAGCCACTTGCCACAAGTGAAGCAGCTCCTAGTTTTATGAAGCTTCTTCTTTTTTCAAATAGTTCTTTTGAAGTTACCAAATTTTCATTGATTTGCCAAGATTTTTTTCTAATAATATTCATAAAAATACTCTTTTCATATTGTTTTTTTGTATTATAGAAACTTTATGTGTAGAGTGTGTTTAGAAAAAAGTATTATTTCCCTTTTAACAAAATAACTATATATTTACTCGACCATAAAAGCAAACCAACTATCAATAAAATTGCAGTTAGATTTATGAAAAATGTATAATCTAAAGCAAAATTTAGAGTAAAAGATGAAAAAATTCTAAATATTGAAATCACTTGAACAGCTACAAATATAAAAATAGCAAAATTATTTGCATGGGGTGTAGTTCCAGAGTGTCCTAAAATTACCCTTGTTCCAAAACCAACAAGCAAAGTTATAAAATATCCCAAAGCAAAAGTATGAATCACAGCTTTTTCAAAAACAATATTTGGGTTATAAAATGCCATTAAACTCTCAACTATTGAAATACCAAATGCAACTGGAATCCAATAAAGTCCTATATATAAAACCCACATAATAGCTGGAACTTTAAAAAGTGGAAGTTTCCATTTTATTAGCTCTTTTGTAATGATTATAAATAATGGAATATCAGCTATTAGATTTAATTTTACATTATCAAAAGATAATAAAACTACTTTTAAAGCTAAAAAAATAAAAACTAATTTCAAAAGATTTTCACTTTTATTTATTTTATAATCTGGTGCTTTTGCAGTTGTAAAAAAAGGAATCATTCTTTGTGAAATTGTAAAAATTATCATAAAAATAAATAGATAAAATCCTATATTTATCGCAAATTTTGATATTACATAAAAAGATAAAAAAGGTAAACTTGAAATTATAAATAACCCATGACTTACAAGTCCAGCAAAAAATGCTATTAAAATCCATTTTGTATCTTCTTTTATTTTTACAACACTTTTTTTATGAATTGAATATAGTAGTTCAAAACTCATAATTTGAGCTATTAACATCAAAATCTGGAAAATAAAGGTAATTTTAGAATAAAAAATAAGTGAAATTAAAATTCCAAAAGATGAGAAAAAATATAATAAAAACTGATTCATATAAACTTTTGATTGAATTTCAGCTTGAACTAAAAATCTAGGAAAAACAACAAATAAAAATCCCAAAAAGAACTGAATAAAAATAACAAATATCATACTATAAGCATGAAATGTTAAAACTGAACTATCTAGATTAAGAATATTTGAATATGAAGAGACAAATAAAGACATAAAAAGGATAAAAAACAAAATTCCACTTGTAAAAAATGGTTGATGTGGTTGAGAAGAAAACTTCTTGTACCAAGAAAAAAACATAAATTCTCCTAAAATATAGCCACTTAAAAAAAGTGGCTTTTTAATTTTAAAAAATTATATCAATTAGGAAATTTTTAAACATTGATTCTAAACAAGAAAGGTTTTTAAACTAATAAACTAATCCTCTTAAATTATCATAAGCTTTACAAGCCTCTTTTAGATTCATACCACAAGCTTTTGTGAATAGTTCTAAAGCTTTGATATTATCTTTTTTGAAATAATCATCTGTTGTGTACATAACTCCTAAATTATAACAAGCCTTTGAATTTCCTAAATTACAAGCTTTATCATAAAGTTGAGCTGCTTTTAATGCGTTTTTTTCAACTCCATCTTCATTTTGATATTTTATTGCTAAATTATAACAAGCTTTTGAATGTTCTAAATTACAAGCTTTTGTAAGATAATCAACCGCTTTAAAAAGGTCTTTTTCTACTATTTCACCATCTTCATATATATTTGCTATATTAAAACAAGAAGCTCCAACTCCATTTTTGCAAGTTTTTTCATAAAGACTCAAAGCTTTATTTGAATCTAATCTAACTCCATAACCTTTTTCATACATATACGCTAAGTTATAACAAGCTTTATCATGACCATCATCACAAGCTTTTGCAAAAGCTTCTGCTGCTTTGAAATACTCTTGTTCTACTTGTGTCCCATTGTAATACATAAGTCCAAGATTATAACACCCTGAAGATGCACCATTTTCACAAGCTTTTTTAAATATCTCTACTGCTTGTTGATTATTTCCATTTTGATACTCTACATAACCATCATTAACAGAAGCTGCAAATAGAGTTTGTAATCCTAATAAGAATAATAAAGTGAATTTTGATATTTTTTTGAACATAATTTTACTCCTACTTCTAAGTTTAGTTAAGAGAATTATACTATTTATTTGAATAAAGAAGAGAATAAAAAGCCACCTAAACTAGTGACTTTTTAATTAAAAATTAGTGACAAGAACCACAACAAGAAGTAGAAACAGATTCACTCACAGCAGCTAATGCAGCTTCATAATTTGGCTCTTCAGTGATTTCAGGACAAATTTCTTTATATGTAATAACTCCTGAAGCATTAATAACAAATACTGCTCTACAAGCAACACCAGCTAATGCACCACTTGAAATTAAAACACCATAAGATTTAGCAAAAGCTTTTGCTCTAAAGTCTGAACCAACTGTTAAGTTTTCGATTCCTTCAGTTGTACAAAATCTTTTCATTGCAAATGGTAAATCCATAGAAACTACGATTACTTCTGCATTTTCAACTTTAGCTGCTGCTTCATTGAATTTTCTAGTTTCTGCTGCACAAACTGCTGTATCTAAAGAAGGAACTACTACTACGATTTGAGCTTTACCTTTTTGACCACCTACTTGAACATCTGATAAATCTTGTGCTACAACTGTAACAACAGGAGCAATATCTCCTACATTTACATCTGAACCGCTTAAATTTACTTCATTACCTTTTAATTTTGTTGTTGCCATTTTTTTCCTTTTTTATTAAATTTTGTAAATTATCTTTAGCATTATAATTAAACAGGATAAATTTAGTCTTAATTATTTGAAATGAAACTGTAATTTTTAAAAATTTTTTTATTTAATTCTAATACAATTTTCTTCTAAAACTATTTTATTTTCAGATATTAGTTTTGTCAAAGAAGCTTTAAAAGCTTTTTTACTCATTCCAAAAACTTTGATAATATCTTCTGCTTCACTCTTATAAGTAAAATCAAGTTTCCCACCATTTTTTACTAAAATATCAAAAACTTTATCACCTGTTGGTTTTTCACCAATTTTTTGTAAAGATACATCAATTTTATTATCATCTCTAATATTTTTTATATAGGCTCTTTTTTTATCACCTATTTTTAAATTTTCAAAAATCTCTGTATGATAAATCATCCCTTCATAAGAGTTATTTATTATTACTTTATATCCAAGTGGCGTTTTTGAATAAAGTATGATTTCAACCTCAGCATTTTTTTCTAGCTCTTTTATCTCTTTTAGTAATTGAAACTTTTCAGAAGCGATAAGTCTATTTGTTTTATCATCAAGTTGAAGCTGTAAAACCTTTCTTTTTCCTATTTCATAAGTCCCTTTTTGTCTATTTTTTGGAACTAAAATATGTTTTGGTAATCCTATATCTACAAAAGAACCAAATTTCATATTATCAACTACTTCCAATGAAGCTATTTCATATAAATATACATAAGGCTTAAGCGTAGTTGCAACAAGTCTATCTTCACTATCAGTATAAATAAATACATCTAGTAAACTATCAATATCCATATCTTTTGTAACATAAGCATTTGGCAATAAAACCTCTGTTTCATCACCACTAATTAGATAGATTCCTGGTTCACTCACTCTATTTACTTTAAGAGTATTTAACTCCCCTACATATATTTGTTCGTTTATTTGTTTTTTATTCATTTGGTTTTTCCGTTTCTTTTTTTGTTTATTAAGAGATTATAGCTTATCTAAAATTTCTAAACCTCTATTTTTATCACCTTTTTTTACTCTTGCTTCAAAACTAGTTTTTGCATCGTAACTAACAAGTGCTATTGTTGATAATTCATCAAGTAGTTTGTTTACACTTGTATTTTGACTCTTTGCAAGTTGTTTTAATCTTTCATATTTAGCATCAGGTAATCTAAATGTTATTGCACTCATTATAAAACTCCTTTTGTAAAAATTCTTTTGCAGTAACTATCTCGAACTCAAAATTTAATTCTTTGTCCAAGAAATCTTTTTTATTATTTGTAATAATATATTTACTATTTGAAGCGACTGCTAATTCAACTATGTGATTATCACCATCATCTTTTAGATTTGGTCTCCAAAGATAATATATTTCATTCCACTTTGAAATGCTAAGTAACGCATTTAAAAGTTCATCTATTTCATCTTTTGATAATTTAGAATTTTTAATTATATGTTCCCTTGATAATACATCTTCATACTCTTTAAAAAGTTTTTGTCCAAATTGTGGAATAAATTTTTCTTTTAACGCATATCTTAAAACTTCAACTGCTGTTCCATTTTGAGATAAAACAGCTGATATAAAAATATTACAATCTATTACTACATTCATAAAAAAATGATAGCGTATATAGTATCAGAAGTCAATTTTTTTTGGATTATCTTTTTAAATATTGCATTTTGTAATATTATGAAGTTGCTAAGAAAATGGAAAATGGTGTCTTGTAGCCTTTTCTTTCTCATTTCTTTTTTAATTTATTTTATATGTTGGATTCAAAGTTTTTGCAATAGTTTTATGAACTTGAAGTAATAATGATTTATCAATTTCGCCTTGATTAATATTCATAGATTTTTCCATCTGCATTTCCTAACTCTTTTGATAAAGACATATATTCTTTATCACTTGAAGCAAGTAATGCACCTTTTTCCCATTTCTCTAACTCTTTTTTTTCTAAATATGCTTCTAAAGCTTCTTTATAAATTGCTGACATTGAAGTTTTCAATTCATCTTTAATACTTACAAGCTTCTCTTTTAAATCATGGGGAATTATAACAGTTATTTTTTCTGCTGTTATATTAAGGCTTATTTTTTTCATAAAAATTTATTTCTATAATTAACAACTTTTTCTATTATATTTTCTATTTCATCAAATACTTCCATAGAAAGTATTATTCCATCTATAATATCTTGTTCATTATTTGGATATTCATGGGTTAATTTGTTTCTTAATTTTCTATATTCCATCCATTTAATTGATTCATCAATAACTTCAAATTTTTCTAATTTATCCAATATATCAAGTAAAGACATACTATCTTTATATTCGCCAATTTCATCCAAAAAAACTTTAAATAACTTCTCACCCATAATATCTTGAAGTTTTATAAATCTATAAATAAATGTATCTATTGTTTTTATTTTCTCAAAATTTTCAAAAATATCACAATCCAATTTTTCCCACTGTTTAATCTCCAAAAGTGCTAATTTAGCTCTTTTTTTATGTAGATTAACTTTTTCTAAAACATCATTTATCATAATATTATTCCCTCTTTTATTGCGGTATTTATTATGTTTTGATTTTTTGTAATAGGTGTTTGGAAAAGTAAATCAATTTTTCTTGATATACCTTTTAATTCAATTTCTGCAAGAATTTTCAACTCTTGTTTTAGAGATATACTTTCATCAGTTTGAACAAGAATATCAATATCACCACCTTTTTTATTATCGTCTATTCGACTACCAAATAATATTATTTTTGCATTTTGGATGTATTTTAAAATAGTTGATTTTATGATAAAAATATCTTCCTCACTTATTCTCACATGAATCCTTTATTGTTTGAATAATTGTAACATATATTAGTTATAAATTTTAAGCATTAAGAATGAAGGAAAGTTTCTAAAGTTTTTTGTTCATCTGTTTCATTATCAAGCTTTTTAAAAGCATCTGATAAAGTGCTATTTTGTTCTAGTATTTGTGGGGTGAAAACTGATTTTATTTTTTGAATGATTTCGTTTAATTTTTGATTTTCTTGATAATTTTCATTATTTTGTTGTTGTTTTAAAAAAATTATAATATCTTGTTTTGATTTTTTAGATAATTCTTCAAGAATTTTATCATCAAATTTCAAAAGTTGTTTTCTAATCATATCATCTCGACTATCTGGTAAATCAAGCTTTTTCATAATATCGTGAACTTTTCTAAGTTTGTTTGAATATTTTTCATTTTCTTCTACTTCCTTAATATCTTTTGGAGTAGCCTGAGGTCTAACTTTAACTTCATTTGATTCTATTCTTCATCATCAAATTATTTCTGACATAATTTTAATAGTTAATTTTAATATTTTTTCTAGTGTAACACACTTTTATTTTTTGTGCAAAAAAATGATTACTTTTTATCTTTTTCAAGTTGCTTATTTAGTTCATCCAAAGTTTTACCCATTTTTTTACTCTCTTCTAAATTATTTTTAACTTCTTTTGATTTTTTATCTAATTGTTCTATTCTTTTTATAAATTCTTCATCTTCCTTGCTTAATTCTTTTTTACTAGTTTCTTTAGTTTGTTTCACTTCTTCTGCATTTGCAAAGTTAAAAATAAAACTTATTAAAAATATTGATATAAATATTTTTTTCATTGATTTTCCTTATTTAATTTCACTTAGATATTGCTCAAAATCAGCAAATCCCCAAGTTGATTCAGAATCACTATTTTGCAATCCATACCATATAGTATTTTTATTGCATTTGTCGCACTTCATATTTAGCTCAATAGACCAAAGAACATTATATTGTTCTAATATATCACTACTAAAAAATCCACTTTTAGGATTTGATGGATTTGCATCTTCTTTAACAATTTTAATTACTGTTGTTTTTGCATTAACACTCCCAGAGATTTGCCCTTTAGAACAATTAGAACAAGAAACATAATAAGATTTACCAAAAAAACCCGAATCATAAGTATGATAACCAATATCTTGAAAAGACCATTTACAATCTTTATCAAAAATATTTGTATGTTTTTTAATTTCATTTTTAAGGTCATATTCTTCTTTATAGTAAAAATAATATGGTTTAGGTCTACGATTAAATAAAGCATTCCAATCAGATTGTTTAATTCCATATTCTTTTGATATTTTTTTAATATCTAAACTAACACTCATATTATTTTCTCCTTAATAAAAAATTCTTATTTTTTTATTCCTAATGTACCATTTAGCTCATCAACTGTTTTTTCTAATTTATTTAAACTTTCTTTTCTTGCTTCAATTTGTTTCTTTTCTTTTTTATCTTCTTCATCTATTTTCTTAACTTTATCTTGAGTTTTTTTTAATCTATCTTGTAATTCAAGCAACTTTTTTGATGAATCATCTTCACTACTACTTAACTCTTTAGTTTTTTTAACTTCTTCTGCATTTACAAAAGTAAAAGAAATAAAAATTATAAATAAGGGTAAAAATATCTTTTTCATTCTTCATACCCTTTATGATTTTCTTCTAAATATTTATCTAAGTAATAATCTAATTCATCAGATAACTCATTAGCTTTATTTATATAATATTCAAGCGTACTTTGAGTACAAGGCTCTCTTTTTTTCATTATCATTGATTGAGATGCACGAGCAAGTCTATTTAAATGCTCAGCTTGTTCTCTTGTGTATCCATCAGAAATAAAAGACTCTATACTATACCAACTCTCTCCCATCTAATATCCTTTTTATTTTAATTCATTTAAAAAATCTATCATTCGTGTATCTTGCTCCACAACAATCACAAGTGTAATAATCTGATACTCTGTTATAACCTTTAAGACTCTCAACAAATGTATGTGAACATTTTTTGCCACAACTTGAACAATGAATTTTAAGTTTAGAACCTTTATCATTAGAAAATAAAGAAATTATTACAACGATAACAATAAATATAATTATGTAATCCATTTATGATTCCTTTAATAATTTAGAGGTTTTTCTCTATCACAATACATACAAAAATTTCTATCATCAGAAATAACTTTCCCACATTTACAAGTCCAATTTAATACAAAAAATCTCATTTTATTTGATAACATTTTTATTCCTTTCAAAATCCATATCTCAAAAAATTGTTTATATTGCTATAACCTCTTCTCAAAATCCCCAAAGATAAAGCATCTTTAACCTTTCCACCAAATATTGATGGAAATATTGCACTTAAAATCATTGTTGCAGGAAGTGTTAATAAATTTATTACACTAAATAACAAACCTAAAAAACTCCATATAAACATCGCTATAACATAAAAAGGGAATCTGATTAATAGTCCCATTTTTACTTCCTTATTGCTGTAACTTTGCCATTTCCATCACATGTATAACCAGCTGGTGTTTTTTCTTTACATTTTTTGTCACCTAAACAAACTTGGCAAGTTGTACCATCTTTATTTTTACCCTTACCTCTACAATATCGACATTCTCCACTTCCGTCACAAGCTGGACAAGTTTCCATAATAAACTCCTTTTTTATTAATCTATTTTGGTTAATAATAACCATTATAGACTTAATTATAAATTACAATATGGAGAATTTTAACCAAAATGGTGTCAGGATGTTTTTATGGAAGTTTGGGAAAAAATAAACTATTTGTTAGCAGAAAAAGGTATATCAAAAAAAGATTTTGTTGATAAACTTATCGCTCTTGAACCGAAATTAAAACAAACTGGAGAAATTCCATCTATTCAAACTTTTTATAGATATTTGAATAATCAAAGAGAAATAAAAGTTGAACTAATTCCATATTTTGCAGAAGCTTTAAATGTTACGGAACAAGAGCTTTTCACAAATGATATAGAATTTTCAAACGACTATAATTATAAGTATTCAAAAGAAGCTAAAGAAATTTTAGATTTATTAAAATTTGCCCCAAGAGGAGCTATTAATGAGATTAAAAATTATCTGTTGAAGTATAAAAAGATTTATGATGATGGGATTA
>ERZ724518.765-NODE-765-length-14307-cov-9.843952_pt1 | contig 14307 bp, 16 predicted proteins | sample MGYA00376051_ERZ724518 | MGnify/ENA primary metagenome ERZ724518 (study PRJEB28724, sample SAMN07190885) | wastewater metagenome | isolation source: influent of sewage treatment plant in Hong Hong | place: Hong Kong | collected 2016-03-17 ... | reverse complement strand
AATGAGAAGTGCTAAAGCCCTAAAATAGGGGTTTATAAGGTGCAGATACGAGTTTTTTATGAAGATACAGATTGTGGTGGAGTGGTATATCATTCAAATTATTTAAACTTTTGTGAAAGAGCAAGAAGTGATCTGTTTTTTCAAAAAGGCTTATCTCCACATATAAGTGAAACAGAGTTTTTTGTGGTAAAACATATAGAAGCAGATTTTATAAAATCTGCAAAATTTGGTGATTTGATAGAAGTTAAAACAAATATTTCAAAAATAAAAAGTGCATCTTTGGAGATGTATCAAGAGATATACAAAGATGAAGAACTTTTATTTACAGCGAAGATAAAATTGGCTTATTTAAAAGATTTTAAACCAGCTAAAATACCTACAAATTTACTAGATTTTTTTACAGTTTATACGCACTAAGAAATACCACAACAGCTCTTTTTACTCTTTGTTTTATCTCTTCTTGTGTAATAGGGCTGTTTATTTGAAATAAAAATTCATAAATAAACTCAGATTCAAGTAAAGAGGAAAGATGTCTTGTTGCTATTGATGGAACTTCTTTTTTTATTTTTTTTTGAGTCATCAAATTTTCAAGATATAAAGCCATCATTCCTTGACTTCTCATAGCACCATTTTCGTAAGCTAATTTTCCAAGATTACTTCTTCTTGATTCTGTTATAGCTAAAAATCTTAGGTTTATTAGTTCATCTGAGTATAAAAAACTCATCAATCTTTGACCAAATTCACACAAAGTTGTCTCTATATCATCATTTACATTTTCTAAAACTTCATGTACATATTGGAATTTTTCTTCATTTGAAAGGGTAACTATCTCAAAAAATAGGTCTTCTTTTGAAGCAAAATAGTTATAAATAGTTGCTTTTGAACCACCAACTTTTGCACATATTTTTGACATAGAAGTTCGTTCAAATCCTAATTCTTGAAAGATTTCTGTGGCTGCTTGAATAATTGCTTGTTTTTTTGCTTCTGTTTTCTTTTTCATAAAATCCTCTTTTAAAAGTGTACCGTAAGGTTTATTTTAACATATATTATGCTAAAGTTTCATAAAGATATCTGTACTGTACAGTACAGTTTAAAAACTAAGGAAATTATAGATGTATAGTTTAAAACGCAAAAAAGTGATTTTGATTTCGATTGTTTTATCATTGGCTTTTCATGGTTGCGTTGATTCTTCAATAGATGAAAACTTAGTTACTCCAAAACAGATAAATGAATTTAAAACAGAAAAATCTTTTTCAAATAGTGAAAATAGTTTATGGATTGTGGAAAATTGGTGGGAATCTTATGGAGATATTCAGCTAAATGAATTAATAAATAAAGCATTAAAAGAGTCTCCAAATATGGCTATTGCAATTGCAAGATTGCATAAAGCAGATTCATTTACTCAAATTGCAAAAGCTTCAAAACTTCCACAAGTAAATGCAAATGCACAAATTATGGAACAAAAGTTAAGTTACAACTATCTAACTCCAAGAAGTATGACACCAGATGGTTTTAATGATTATGGACAAGTAAGTCTAAATTTTAATTGGGAGATTGATTTTTGGGGTAAAAATAGTGCCATGGTAGATGCAGCGATTTTAGATGTTCAAAGTGCAAATGCACAAGTTGCACAAGCAAAACTTACGCTTTCTACACAAATAGCCTCAAACTACTGTGAATTAGCTCGTCTTTATGATAATGAAGAGATAGTAAAAAACTCTATAACAACTCAAAAAGAGATATTAGAACTTTTAAACAAAAGATATGAAAATGGTTTAGAAAACAAAACAGCTATAAATGAAGCAAAAAGTTTGATATTAAAAAGTGAGAATGAGTTATTAAGTATACAAGAACAAATATCTTTACAAAAAAATAGATTATCAGCTTTGATGGGCGAAGGACCTGATAGGGGACTTTTGATAAATAGACCAACTTTAAAAATAGATGATTCAAATATCAAATTACCAAAAGATTTAGCTTTAAATCTTTTAGGAAGACGTCCTGATATAGTGATTTCAAAACTACAAGTGGAAGCTTCTTTAAAAAGAATAGATCAAAAAAAAGCTGAGTTTTATCCAAATGTAAATCTATCATCATTTATTGGACTTCAATCTTTGGGAGTGAATATGCTAGATAAAAAAGATTCATATAATGCTAGTTTTGGACCAGCTATTTCCCTTCCTATATTTACAGCTGGAAGACTGGAAGGGGAGTTACGAAGTAATGTTAGTAACTATGAAGAGTTAGTTGCACTTTATAATCAAACTATAACACAAGCTTTAAATGAAGTTGCAGATACAACACAAAGTCAAAAAGTAGTTTCTACTCAGCTTTTAAAAACACAAGATGATGTTGTAGAAGCAAATGAAATTTTTTCAATAAAAGATAAAAGATATAAAAATGGTATTAGCAATAATTTAGAAGTGTTAAATGCAAAACTTAATTTAATAAACACAAAACGAAATTTAACAAATCTAAAAAGTAGAGCAATGACTTTGGATATTGCACTTAAACACGCACTTGGTGGCGGATATGAATAAACAACAATTATTACAAAAGGAAATTAAGATGTCTGAAAATTTGAGTTTAAATAAAGATAACAAACGTAAAAAAGTTCTAACAACTTTTTTTGGTGCAGTTGGATTGATAGGGGCTGGTTTTACAGCATATTATATTTTGTATAGTTCAAATTTTGTTTCAACTGATAATGCTTATAGTGCAGTTGAAATAGCTCAAGTTACACCATCTGTAAATGGAATAATTAGTGATGTTTTAGTAACTGATACACAAATGGTTAAAAAAGGAGATGTTCTTGTAAAAATTGAGCAAACAGATGCAAAGCTTGCACTTGAACAAGCCCAAGCTTCGTATGATAGTGCAATTAGACGTGTAAAATCATATATGGCAAATGATAATAGCTTAAATGCTTTAATTGAAGTAAAAAAAGCTGATGAAGTAAGAGCAAATTTTGCACTTAATTCTGCAAAATCTGACTTTGAAAAGGCTTCAATAGAGCTTCAAAGAAGAGAAGCACTGATAAGTTCAGGAGCAATTTCAGCTGAAGAATTAACAAATGCAAAAAATACATATACAAACACTAAAGCTTCATATGAGAGTTCTAAAGCAGCAGTTGAACAAGCAAAAGCAGCTTTAAACTCTACAATTGGGACAAAAGATGCAAATGCAACGCTGATAAATGGTGTAAATGTTGATGAAAACCCTGAAGTTTTAGCTTCAAAAGCTAGACTTGAACAAGCAAAAGTTGATTTTGATAGAACCATCATAAAAGCTCCAATTGATGGAATAGTTGCAAAAAGACAAGTTCAACTAGGTCAAAAAGTACAATCAGGTACTCCTTTATTATCAGTAGTTCCTGTTCAAAATATGCACGTTGATGCAAACTTCAAAGAAGTACAATTAGAAAAAGTAAAAGTAGGGCAACCTGTAATCGTACATGCAGATATTTATGGAAAATCTGTTACTTATCATGGAGTTGTAGAAGGTTTCTCAGGTGGTTCAGGTTCTGCATTTTCAGCGATTCCTGCACAAAATGCAACTGGAAACTGGATAAAAGTTGTACAAAGAGTACCTGTTAGAATTGCATTAAACGAAAAAGAGTTACAAGAACATCCTTTAAAAGTTGGATTATCTATGGATGTTGAGATTGATACTAGAGCTAAAAATTAATATTAAGAGTTATAAATGAATTTTGGATTATCAAAAGGAATGTTTTGGTTAGTGGCTTTGATGCTAACAACAGCCAATTTTATAGCTGTTTTAAATATGACCATTGCAAATGTTTCTGTTCCAAATATAGCAGGAAGTTTGGGTGCAACTACTAGTCAAGGGACATGGGTAATTACCTCTTATGCTGTTGGTGAAGCTATAACTGTACCACTTACAGGATGGCTTGCTATGAGATTTGGGGCAGTTCGTGTTTTTGTGGGAGCTATGATTGCATTTGGGATATTCTCATTTTTATGTGGTATGGCAAACTCAATAGAACTACTTGTAATTGCAAGAATTTTTCAAGGATTTTCAGGTGGTCCATTGATGCCACTTTCACAAACTTTGCTTTTAAGAATTTTCCCAAAAGAAAAAGCAGGAGCTGCCATTGGTATGTGGTCTATGACTACCTTAGTTGCACCAGTTGTGGGACCAATTTTAGGAGGTTATATTTGTGATGAGTATAGTTGGCATTGGGTATTTTTACTAAATTTCCCTATTACTATATTTTGTGGTTTTGTTGTGTGGAAACTACTAAAAAGTTACAAAGAAGAGTTATTTAAAAACCCAATTGATGTGATTGGTTTGGTTTTATTGATTGTTTGGGTTGTATCTTTACAGTTAGTATTAGATGAAGGAAAAGATTTAGATTGGTTCTCTTCTTCAAAAATCGTGACTTTATCTATAGTTGCAGCTATTGGATTTATCACTTTTATAATTTGGGAGTGGTATGAAGAACATCCTATTGTTGATATAAAAGTATTTAGACATAGAGGCTTTTACATAAGTATTTTGACTATTAGTTTTGCTTTTGCAGCTTTCTTTGGTGTAAATGTTTTAACCCCTTTATGGCTGCAAAACCTCATGGGATATACTGCAACAAAATCAGGATTAACAGTTGCTTGGACTGGTGTAACTGCACTTTTAATAGCACCATTAGTTGCAAATTTAGCTATGAAAGTTGATCCTAGAAAGTTGATATTTACAGGTGTTCTTTGGCTTGGAATCATGACACTTTGGAGATGTATATCAAATACAGACATGGGATTTTGGGAGATTTCAATTCCACTTATATTTTTAGGTTTTGGATTACCATTTTTCTTTATTCCATTGACTGGATTGGCTCTTGGAAGTGTTGAAGAAAAAGAGATGGATTTAGCAGCTGGTTTGATGAATTTTTTACGAACACTCTCAGGTGCAATGGCAACATCTTATGTGGCGACGCAGTGGAATAATAAAACAATTGAAAACCATGAAGAACTTGTGGGGATATTTGATAATGATTTAAGTCTTAGATCTGCTTTTGAGAGTCAAGGGATGAGCCTAGATGCTATAAATCAAGCTATGGATTATATGATAACAACTCAAAGTGTAATGTTAGCTACAAATCAGTTAATGCTAATTTTAGGTATTACATTTGTATTTGCAGCATTTATTATTTGGTTAGCACCAAAACCTAGTAGAGTGGTAGATCCAGCTTCATCTGGACATTAAAAATAAAAAGGATTTACGATGTTTAAACATATTTTAGTTCCAACAGATGGTTCAGAATTATCTCAAAAAGCAGTGCAAAAAGCAGTAATTTTTGCAAAAGAAATAGATGCGAAAATCACATTTTTTTGTGCAGTTCCACAGTTTCCAGTTATGTATTATGGTTTGGGAGCTATATTTGATTCTCACTCCATTTTAGATTTTGAAGAAGAGTCAAAAAGCGTTTGTAATGAGATATTAAATAAAGCAAAAGAGATTGCAAAAAAAGAGGGTGTGAATAGTGAAATTTATTATCTAATAAGTGATTATCCTTTTGAGGCAATTTTAGAAGCAACAAAGCAAAAAGAGTGTGATTTGATATTTATGGCATCACATGGGAAAAAAGGTGTTGATAAGTTTTTTCTAGGAAGTGAGACAAATAAGGTTTTATCACACTCAAATATACCAGTTTTAGTATATCGATAGGTCAAAAAAAATCCTTTTTTATTTCTTTAAAAGTGATAATAAAGTAGTATAAAAATAAAAAAGGAAAAATTTTGATTGATATATTCGTTATTGCATACTGTATCTATTTTGCTTTTACTATCTACACATCATTTATGCAAATAGGTTTTGTAAAGGATGCAAAAAAACTAAGCCCTATTATCCTAGACTCTTCAAAATATGAAGAAGCTGCTAATTATTCTATAGAAAAAGAGAAACTTGCCATCGTTTCATCTTTTTATGATTTTGTACTATTTATTTTATGGATTGGATTTGGATTGGCTTATTTAGATAGTCTAATACAAGTTGATTCATATTGGCTAAAAGCTATTCTTTTTGTTGATAGTTTTATAGTAATTAATTGGTTTTTATCTTTACCTATTGAGCTTTATTCTACATTTAAACTAAATAAAAAATATGGTTTTTCAAATATCACACCAGCTTTATTTATAAAAGATACTATTAAAACAGGGATTTTATTTTTACTATTTGGAAGTGCTGTAATTGGTGCTATTTCATTTATTATAAATAGTTTTAATTCTTGGTGGATTTGGGGATTTGTATTTATATTTGCAGTTATTATTTTGATAAATATGCTTTATCCAGTGATTAGAGATAAGATGTTTGATAAGTTTGAAAAACTAAAAGACAAAGAACTAGAAGAGAAAATTGAAAATCTTTTAAATGAAGTTGGATTTAAAAGTAGTGGTGTATTTAGTGTTGATGCAAGCAAAAGAGACAATAGATTAAATGCTTATTTTGGTGGACTAGGCGCTACTAAAAGAGTAGTTTTATTTGATACTTTGATTGAAAAACTATCTCACAATGAACTGTTAGCAGTTTTAGGACATGAGTTAGGTCACTTTAAAAATGGCGATATTATAAAAAATATTGGAATTATGGGTGTTGTGATGTTTATATTTTTTGCTATTTTTGGAAATTTACCTGAAAAGTTGTTTTTAGAGCTTTCTTTAAATAACGAACCATACTCAATAATCGTAGTATTTTTGATGTTCTCTCCAATACTTTCATTTTTCTTGATGCCATTGATTTCTATGATTTCAAGACACAATGAATACGCAGCTGATGATTTTGGTTCAAACTTAGCAACAAAAGAGGATTTAGTAACAGCATTACTAAAACTTGCAAACGAAAATAAATCATTTCCACTTTCACATCCTTTATACATATTCTTTTATTACTCGCATCCACCATTGGTAGAGAGATTTAAAGAGTTGGGATATGATGTTCATACAAAGAGTTTTAAATAATGAATGGAATTGACTTGAATTTATTACTTGTAATCTCTCTTTTGTGGCTATTTTCTATAATTATAGTTTTCTTTTTTATTAGACAAAAGTATGAAAAAGATACAAAAGAACTTACTTTACTAAACAGTAAACTTGAAGATGAAAAGAGATTTTTAAAAGAAAGTTATGAGTTAAAACTTATAAATCAAGGTAAGATTTTTGAGACAAAAGAGCAGAATTTAAATGAAAAAATCTCTCTTTTGATTGATTCAAAACAACAAATGAAACTAGAGTTTGAAAATCTTGCAACTAAAATTTTTGAAGAGAATCAAAAAAAATCAAATGTAAATCTAAATCAAGTTTTAACATCTTTTAAAGACCAACTTGACTCTTTTGGTAAAAGGGTAAATGATATTTACAATGACGAGACAAAACAAAGGGTTTCACTTTTAACAGAAATTAAAAATTTAAAAGAGTTAAACAATCAAATCTCATCAGATGCCATAAATCTAACAAAAGCCTTAAAAGGTCAAAATAAAACTCAAGGTGATTGGGGAGAGATGATTTTATCATCTATTTTAGAGCAAACGGGTCTTCGAGAGGGTAAAGAGTACAATGTTCAAGGCTCTTTTAGTGATGCAGAAGGTAGAAGATTAAGACCTGATGTTATTGTGCATTTACCATCTAAAAAAGATATTATCATAGACTCAAAAGTGTCATTAAATGCCTATTTAACATATTGTCAAAGTGATGATAAAATAGAAAAAGAAACAGCATCAAAAGAGCTAATAAAATCTATAAATGCACATATAAAAGGCTTAAGCTCTAAAAAATATGAGTCAATAGAGGGTGTTACAACTCTTGATTTTGTACTGTTATTTATACCAATAGAAGGTGCTTTTTTACTTGCAACTTCAAGTGATGATACACTATTTAAATTGGCATTTGACAATAATATCATGTTAGTTTCTCCATCAACTTTATATGTGACTTTAAGAACAATAGAAAATATTTGGAGAAATGAACACCAAAATGAAAATGCTCAACTTATCTCTAAAAAAGCAGCTGAGTTATATGATAAATTTGCTGGATTTGTAGGTGATATTGAAGATATCGGAACACATCTTGGACGAACTCAAAAGTCATATGATGCAGCTATGAATAAACTTAGTATTGGAAATGCAAATCTTATAAGACGTGCTGAAGAGTTTTTGGATTTAGGTGTAAAACCTAAAAAACAAATTAGCAAAAAATCTGTGATTGAAGAGTAAAATTAACTATAAATGGGTGTAAAAACGCAGATAACTTTAGATGATTTAAAACCTTATTTAGATGTTCAAAAAATTATTCCCACAGTTGATGGCATCTCTGATACGGTTTTTATCCTTGATGATAAATATATATTAAAAATTTTTGAACTAGCCACAAAAAATGAGATAGAAAATGAGCTAAAGCTTATCTCTTTTTGTAGTGATTTAAAAGTATCAAAGGTTATAGGAGATATATTCATTATTCAAGATAAATATTCTTTAATATATGAAAAAGCAAAGGGAGAAAGTCTAAAAGAAGTATCAAAAAATGATATTTTTCAAATAGGAAATTTTTTAAAAGAGTTACATAAAATCACAAAAGATAAAACTAGTACAAATCAACAACTTTTTACAAAAGATGAACTTTTTAAACTTATAATAAAAACAAATCATAAACCTTTTTTTGAGCTGTTTGATAATATTGATATAGAACTTAAAAATGATGGAATTATTCATGGTGACCTGTTTTTAGATAATGCTACATTTTTTGAAGGAAAATTGTCTTGTGTTTTTGATTTTATTCAAAGTTGTAATGGAGATTTTTTATTTGATTTAGCAGTTATAGCTATTTCGTGGTGTAGTACAAAAGAAGAGATTTTATATTTGCTAAAAAGTTATGAAGCAAATATCTCTTTTGAGAGATTTTTGCCTTATTTTAAATATGCTTTGTTGTATTACAGTGTTACAAGATTTTTGGAAGATAAAGATTTTAGTGATTTGTGGGAAAAATTACTTCTTAAATAGTTTAAAAATGCTTAGATTATTCAAAATATAAATTGCAATTATTGTACAAATAGTTCCCAATAAAGTATTGAATGAGATTTTTTCTCCAAGATATATTGCACTTGAAACCATAGCAGATGCAGGTACTAAAAATATAAATGTTGTTGCTTCTTTTGTTCCTATTTTTGCTATTGCAATAAAATAAATCGATGTTGCAAAAGTTGTACTTAAAATAGTAATCATAAACATATTTATCCAAAATTTAAAATCAAAATTTGCGACTTTTTCAAACACACTATTATCCACAAAAAACAGATACACCACAAATGTTGAAATCACATAAACATAAAATGTAAAAACTAAACCGTTTGTTTTTGAATCTTTTGCACTTACTATTGTTAAAAGTGGCCATAAAATCGATGCCATTAAAAAGTAAATATTATCTTTTGAAAATATCTCATTTGGATTGAAATTCCAAACATTTAACATAGTTAATACTCCAAATCCTCCAAGAATTAAAGCAAAAGAGTGTTTTAAACTAATAGTTTTTCTATTTATTAAAGCAATTAGTATAAATGTGTTTATTGGTATAAGTGTCGTAACCAATGCACCACCAAATCCGGGAGTTCCATGCTGAACACCTAAAAAGAATACAATAGAGTATAACACTAAAAACACAGAAGCTATTAAAATTAAATAAAAAGATTTTAGGTTTATTTTAAAAGATAGATTTGAAAAATATATGATTGGAAACATAGAAATAAAGCATATTCCCATTCGTAAAAATACAAGTTCATATTGATTTACATAAGAGGTTAAAATTTTTGTATTTACCCATGCTATTCCCCAAAATATCATGGATAAAATCAAAAGAGGGTAAAAAATATTTTTGTTATTCATCTATTTGATGTTATCAAGTAACAATATATTTACTAAATCACCAGCTTTTATATCAGTGCTATTTTCATCTTGAATAAGTAAAGCACTACTTCCGAGTAAGTTTGTAAGGATCGCACTTGTTCCTTCTTTCTTACCATCAAAATCCACTGAATATTCACCATTTATGCAAGTTACATTACAAGCAGTAAAAATAGCTTTATTTACCTTTTTAGGAAAATCTTTTGTGATTTTTGCTTTTACTATTGGCAATTTTTCATTTGAGTTTTTAAATTTATAAATTAAAGGTAAAACATATAAAATTGCACAAACAGTTGAAGAATAAGCAAATCCTGGAAGTGCTACGATGATTTTCTCATCTTTAATAGCAACTAAGATATGCATACCAGGTTTTATATTTACTCCATGAAAAAGAACTTGAGCTTTTAACTTATCTTTTATAACATCTTGTACAAAATCATAATCACCAACACTCACACCACCTGTTGTTACAACAATATCAGCTTTTAAAAGAGCTGTTTTAAAAAGTTTTGTAATAGAATCTATATCATCTCTTACAACGCCCATTTGAATAGTATTTGCTCCATTACTTCTGAATAGTGCTTCAATTGCTAGATGATTTGAACTTCTTATTTGCGCATCATTTGTTTGAATATCACCTAAATCTAAAATTTCACTTCCAGTACTTGCAACTGCAACTGTTGGTTCAATGAAAACCTCGATTTGAGAAATATTTAGAGATGCTAAAACACCAATTTGGGCAAATCCGATAACTGTTCCTTTTTTTATAAGAACTTCATCTTTTTTATAGTTTTCTCCAACATTTCTAACAGCAAAACCAAAAGGAACACTTTTAATTATTTTTATGTTATTTTCAATAACTTCAACATTTTCAATAGGCACAAGTGTATCACTACCTTTTGGCATTAGTGAACCTGTAAATGTTTTGATACAAACACCAGAAGCAACATTAGAATCAACCACAAAACCAGCAGGATTATCACAAATAATTTCTAATGATTCTTGATTTATATCTTCAAATTTAATAGCATATCCATCCATACCAGAAGTTGGAAATTCTGGGCTATTGTGATTTGCAATTATATCTTTTGCTATTACTTTGCCAATAGCATCAATTATAAAAAGTTTTTTTGTTGGTATTTTTGATATTTGAATATTTTTAATAATACTGATTGATTCATCATAGCTTATAAAATTTCTCATGAAAACCTTTTCTTGATAGAAATGTAGATGTTAAATATTTCTTTTTAGTTTATTATATTTTTGAACCATAATTTGTTCAAAAAGCATAGCTCCAAAACCTTCTAAAATTTCGCTATTTTCTTTTTCAACAGTTAAAATTATATTTCTAATTTGATCTTCAGTCATATTTATAGCAAGTGGTAAAATCGTATCAGTGATTTTTTGTCTAAATTCTTTTTCTTCTTCTATTGTCATTTTAATTCTTTATATTTATTATTGTTAGAATTATATATTTTTTAGATAAAAATAGGGTAAAAAGTAACAAAAAGTTTTTTGAGAACTTTTTTGATATAATTCCAAAAAAATTTATAGGAATAATATATTGATTGAATTAAGCAAAAAGATTTCTACATTAGTTGGAAGAACCAATGCAGAATATGGATTAATACAAGAGGGTGATAGAATATTAGTAGGATTTTCAGGTGGAAAAGACTCTTTAACATTAATACATACTTTAAATAGAATAAAAAAAGTAGCACCATATAATTTTGAATTTAAGGCAGTAACAGTAACTTATGGTATGGGTGAAAGAGTTGAGTTTTTAAGTAATCATTGTAAAGAGCATGGAATTGAGCATGAGATTATTGATACACAAATTTTTGAACTTGCAGGTGAAAAAATCAGAAAAAATTCTTCATTTTGTTCATTTTTTTCAAGAATGAGAAGAGGGTATTTATATTCGACAGCGCAAGAACAAGGATACAATAAAGTTGCACTTGGGCATCATTTAGACGATGCTATGGAATCATTTTTTATGAATTTCTTTTATAATGGAACTATGAGATCTATGCCTCCTATTTACAAAGCTGAAAATGGTTTAGAAGTTATTCGTCCACTTATATTTTGTAGAGAGAGACAATTACGTGCTTTTGCAAATACAAATGAAATAAATGTAATTGGTGATGAAGCTTGTCCAGGTCTACGATTTGATGTAAAAATGCCACATGCAAGACAAAGTACAAAAGAATTATTAGCAAAATTAGAAGAAGAAAATCCAAAAATATTTGTTTCTATGAAAGCAGCTTTTAGTAATATTCAACTATCTACATTTTTTAATAAAGATGATTTAAATAGAATTGAAAGTTCTTTAGAAGACGATATGATATGAAAATATTAGTATCTTCTTGTTTGTTAGGTGAAGATGTAAAATATGATGGAGGTAATAACTCTATTGCTTTAAATCCAAAAGTTTCATTTAGTCTAAAAGAGTTATTTATGGATATTTTATGTGAAAACGAAATTTACTCTTTTTGTCCAGAAGTAAGTGGTGGATTAAAGACTCCTCGAACACCTGCTGAAATAGTTAAAAGAGATAAACCATTTATTGTTCAAACACAAAATGGTGAAGATGTAACAATAAATTTTTTATTAGGAGCGAAAAAAGCTCTTGATTTGTGTATAGAAGAAGATATTAAAGTTGCTTTATTAAAAGCAAATTCTCCATCTTGTGGAAATATAAAAACTTATGATGGTACTTTTACAAATACTTTGATTGAAAGTCAAGGATTAAGTGCTAAATTACTTAAAGAAAATGGTATAACAGTTTTCAATGAAGAGGAATTAAAAGAGTTGTCTAAATTTATAAAAACTAACAAATAGTTTTTATAAATTTATTATGCCTTTATATTTAAAAGCATATCAGAAACAGCATTTTGAGTTTCTATACTTTTTGCATTGGCTTTATAAGATATAACTTCTGGGATTTGTCCCACAATTGAATCAATTAAATCACCTGTTACTTCTTGAAGTTGTGGATCAGCAACAGTATTTGAAATTTGTGATAAATTTGAAGCCATTTGATTTATTTGAAGCTCTGATGAAATCATAGAATTAAGATTATTATTAACTGTCATAACCAATTCCTTGTTGTATAGTTTGTAACAACATTTTATTTAAATTACTGTTTTTAGAGATTTCTTCTTTTGCATTATCTAAACTAGGTGTTGAAGCTACTGTATTTTCAATTTTCTTTGTTTCTTCATCTCTTTGAGAATTTTTATTATTTGAAACATCTACAGTATCGTTTTTTTCAAATGTAGACTTATCATTTTTATCAACCGAAGCCAATTGTGATTTCCCACTTGCAAGTTGTTGATAAATTAAACTTATATTTTGAGATTTGTTGTTTATTTCCATAATTTCTCTAATCTTTATATTATGATAAAATTGTAACTAAAAATAGATAAAAAGTAAAGAAATAATTTTATTTAGATTAAATGTGATTTTTGATAATATAATAACATGATATATAATTTATTTAAATCAACAACTGTAAAATTATTTTTATTATTATGTACTGTATTAATAACCCTTATTTTTTCTTAATTAATATTTAATAGTCAAATAGATAGATTAAAAAAACAAGTTGACACTATTTATTTTGCGAACCTTATACCAATTGTAAAACTTCAAATTATTTTAGATAACTATCAAAAAATAATTTCTTGCAAAAATAATAATTCAAATTGTATTTTTGAAGAAGAAAAAAAGAATATTTTGCAAGAATGGAATTATTATAATCAAGCTTTTAAATATAAAGATGAAAGAATTGTTGTAAATGTAATCAATGAAGAAGTAAATAACTCTTTTTCTGAAAATAAAATTGAATATTATAAATATGTGTTAAGTAGAATTGACTTTTTAATTCAATATGAAACTCAAGTTGCATTTAAAGAGAGAAAAAAATTTCTAGAAGATTATCATGAAATGAAGAGCTATTTATTTTATAGTATTGTTACAATTTTATTGATATCTTTTATCGTGATAGTTTATATAATATTTCAAATTATAAAAAAAGATAAACAACTCACAATTTTAAATAAAAAATATAAAATAGAAGCAATAACTGATTCTATGACAAAGCTATATAATAGAAAATATTTTGATACTATTTTTGATAATATGCCATTTATTGCAAATGAAAATAATTGGGAATGTGCTTTTATAATGTTTGATATAGACTATTTTAAACAATACAATGATACATATGGTCATGATATGGGTGATTCAACATTAAAAGAAGTTGCTCAGTCATTAAAAGAGTATTTTAATAAAAAATATGATTTTGTATTTAGATTAGGTGGAGAAGAATTTGGTGTTATTTTATTTGATATAGATTCTGTAATTTTAGAAAATGATTTAAAAGAAGTTAATAATAGAATTTT
>ERZ724518.763-NODE-763-length-14320-cov-11.459867_pt1 | contig 14320 bp, 6 predicted proteins | sample MGYA00376051_ERZ724518 | MGnify/ENA primary metagenome ERZ724518 (study PRJEB28724, sample SAMN07190885) | wastewater metagenome | isolation source: influent of sewage treatment plant in Hong Hong | place: Hong Kong | collected 2016-03-17 ... | reverse complement strand
AATAATATCGCCCATGAAAATATGAGTGGCTTGCGTACTTTGCGTCTGTTTGCCGCTGAACAATATGCTGAACAACAAATACAACATAGCGCCGAACAAGCCAATCAGGCCAATCTGCAAGTCGCCCGGGAAGATGCTAAATTTGAGCCGGTTATTTACCTGTGCATTGGCAGCGCTTATTTACTCGCCATTTCTGGTGGTAGCTGGCTAGTTTGGCAACACCAGTTAACTATCGGTCAACTCACCAGTTTCAGCCTCTATTTAGGTCAGCTGATCTGGCCTATGTTTGCGATAGCTTGGCTGTTTAACATTCTAGAAAGAGGTAATGCCGCCTATCAGCGCATTCAGACAGTGCTTAATACGAAAGCACAATTAACGTCAGGAATCGCGGAAAAACCAGCCACGCCCGGTGATATCGATATTCAGCTGGAACGTTTTGAAAGTGACAACGGCATTGCACTATTGCAACAGATCAACCTACGGATCCAGCCAGGGGAATTAGTCGGCATCGTCGGCCCGACAGGAGCAGGAAAAAGTACACTCCTGAAACTGATACAACGATTTGCCGATCCACTACAGGGCCATATCTCTTTACAGCAAAAGCCATTACCAGAATGGTCGCTCTCTGATCTACGTCAACAATTTGCTTATGTTCCTCAAGAGCCTTATTTATTCTCGCTGTCAGTGGCCGATAATATTGCATTGGGTCGCCCTGACGCCACAATCGAACAAGTCATTGCCGCCGCAAAGTTGGCTGAATTAGACCGCGACATCCAAGGCTTACCGCAAGGCTATCAAACGCCGGTTGGCGAACGTGGGATCACCCTTTCGGGTGGTCAGAAACAACGACTGGCGCTCGCCAGAGCCTGGTTAACCCAGCGCCCTTATTTGTTGTTGGACGATGCCCTTTCCGCTGTCGATGCAAAAACCGCCTCCCGCATTCTGCATAACCTGCAATCTACCAGTCACAATATGACCTTGTTGATAGTGACACACCGCTTGCAAGGGCTAGAACACGCCGAGCAGATCCTTGTACTGGAACAAGGCGAACAACGAGAGCTCGGTAGTCATCAGACATTGTTAGAACAAAATGGCTGGTATGCGAAAACCTGGCGTTATCAACAACTGGAACAAGCGCTGACAGAGGACGAAAATGAGTAATACCTTGTTACGTCTGCTGAAATACTGTCGACCGCATTTGCGCTTGATCTTCATTGGGTTGGGATTTTTATTCTCATCTTCCTTGGCTGAAGTTAGTGGCCCCCTGCTGATTAAATATTTTATTGATACTTCGCTGGCAACCGGGCATTGGATTGCTCACGAAATCGGTTTATTCATCATTACCTATCTGTCACTGCAAGGGATCGCCGCATTCAGCAGTTATAAGCAGGCCTTGCTGTTCAGCAAAGTAGCGCAATACATTATCAAAGGTCTACGACAAGAAACCTTCTCCGCTGCACTGCGCTTACCTGCACGCTATCTGGATAATCATCAGACCGGACATCTGATTTCGACCATTAGTAATGACACAGAAACGCTGTTACAGCTTTATATTCAGGTGATTGGTCAATCCATTCACAAAGTCGTGTTATTAACGGGTATTTTAGGCGGGATGTTCTGGCTAAACTGGCAACTGGCCTGCATGATTTCCATCATGATCATCATGGCTATCGCAGTAATGCAGATCTATCAGCGCTGCTCCATGCCATGGTCTCGACAAGCACGGCAACTCACATCTGATCTCAATCATCAGCTCAGCGAAACGTTGCAAGGCATTCCCATCATTCAATCGCTGGTGCAAGAGAAGCATTTTGCCGATATATTTGCCGCAACCAATCAACAACAATTGCAGACCAGAAAAAAAGTGCTACAGCTCAACGGGCTATTGCTACGCCCGATGATCGACCTGTTATATATCTTCACGCTCGGCTCCTTACTCAGTTGGTTTGCTATACAAGGAACCTCACAAATTGCAGTCGGCGTTATCTATGCGTTTGTCAGCTATATGGGGCGAATGATCGAACCGTTAAATGATCTCACAAACCAATTAACGCAGATCCAACAATCGCTGATTGCTGGTGAACGTATATTTACTTTGCTTGATGAACAAAAAGAACCGGCTGGCGAATATCAACAACCGATTGAAGGCAACATTCGCTTTCAGCACATCAATTTCCGCTATCAGCAGGATGGCAATCTGATATTGCAAGATATCAATCTGGAGTTGTATAAAGGGAAAATGATAGCACTGGTCGGCCATACCGGTAGCGGTAAATCGACCATTTTGCACTTACTGAGTGGTATGTATCAGCCGACATCCGGCAATATCATCATAGAGCAACATCCGATTGAAGAATGGAACATCAGCAGTCTGCGCTCGCAGCTTGGTGTTATTCAACAAGACCCGTTTATATTTGCCGGTTCGGTGGCTGATAATATCCGCTTCGGGCGCCCGAATATCAGTGATGATGACATCGCACAGGTATTGAATCATGTGCAGTGGTTTGAAAGCATTAACCACAACGAAACGGCATCAATGCAATTGCAGGAAGGTGGTAAAAATCTGTCTGCGGGTCAGCGTCAGTTGCTCTCTTTTGCTCGTGCACTAATCACTCACCCACCCGTTCTGATCTTAGATGAAGCAACCGCTAATGTGGATTCACAGACAGAACATCATTTGCAACAGGCCATTGCTTCTATCCGCCACCAGCACGCTTGGCTTATCGTGGCACACCGGCTATCCACCATCGTCGATGCCGATGAGATATTGGTGCTACAGCATGGCAAAATCATTGAACGGGGAAATCACGGCAGTTTACTGGCTGCGAATAAACACTATGCAACCCTGTATCAGTTACAACAACTAGCCGTAAAATAGACATGCTATTGTCGCTTTTATGTTGCAGTATTGTTAATTTGAACACAAAAAAAAAGCGCCGCAGGGCGCTTTTTTATCTGTCACTGTAAATAATTACAGGATAGTTACGTTTTCAGCCTGTGGGCCTTTCTGGCCTTGAGTCACAGTGAACTGAACACGTTGGCCTTCAGCCAGGGTTTTGAAACCGGTAGAGTTGATAGCACGGAAGTGAACAAATACATCCGGACCTTCATCCTGCTGAATAAAACCAAAACCTTTAGCTTCGTTGAACCATTTTACTTTGCCAGTACGTACAGACATAACACATTTCCTAACACAAAATACTTGAGCCTCTCGGCCGTTAACGCTGAAAGAGGTTCACTTAATAAGCTCACGTTGACTTTCTTTTTATGGAAAACACCGGTCACAAAGCAAGTTCAGCCACTCAATCAGTTAACTGTAATCTAAAGCATTTCATGATGAAGTCAATTAAAAACATTAGTGAAAAAAGTAATATTTCTTTTACAATTGGCCGGCATTTAATTTTTATACACCAACAAGGATAACAATCATGAAACACGGGATTTTATATGCAGCAATTGCAGCTGCTCTTGGCGCAGGCGCATATTACGCAGTTCAACAGAAAAATGCAGATGCAGCAGGCACGTTGACCTATGTCCCCGCTGATACACTGGTATTTATGGGTGATTTAGAACCTGCATCGTGGAAAGAGACTGTGTCTCCACTACAAGCACGTTTCTCTCAACTATTTACCGGCGGCGCAACAACATCTATTCAAGAAATTGAACGTCTGCAGAATGAAATCATTGCTAAACCTGAGGAATGGAACGATGGTTTACGTTTTATATTCGGTCTTTATGCTGAATATGTGACCATGCTCACTAAAGGTACTATTAATCCTCAGGATTTAGGTTTAGCCGATAAATTAGATGCTGCTTTTTATACCGTTGGTGCATTACCCGTATTGCGTTTTAAATTAGAAAATGAAGCTAATTTTGATAAATTTATTACTGCTGCTGAAACACGTACTAAAGCAAAAGCAGATACCGCAAAATTAAAAGAATTCAGTTATAAGCGCTATTTCTTTAATCAGGATAAACAGCCTGTTGCTTTTGCCATCGCGAAAAAAGATGGTTATGCGATCCTGACGCTGGACCTCGGTGATATGGTTCCAACCGATGATTTATCTATCGCGTTTGGTATCACCAAGCCAGCTCAATCGCTTAAGCAGGCAGCGACGCTTGACAAATTAGTTCAAACATATGGTTTCAAGAAAAACTCTCTGGGTTTCATTAACAATGAATTGCTGGTCAAAACGCTGACCCGCGCAGACAGCCCACTAGCTAAATTGCTGGATAAAATCAGTGAAGGCGAAAGCAGCAAGAGCATGGCGGAATACCGTACACCAGAATGTCAGAAAGATATCGAGGGTATCGCAAGTCTGTGGCCACGGGAAATATTTGGCTATAACAACCTAGATACCAAAGGTGACCCAATCCGTTTTGACAGTACATTTAAAGTTGAGTCGAAAGATGCAGCAACAATGGCATCACTGCAGAAACTGCGTGGCTTTATTCCTGACTATGGTTCGGAAGATAAGTCTCTCTTCAAAGCCGCAATTGGTCTGAATGTCGATGAGTTAGCGCCGGTTACTACCGAGTTGTGGAGTCGTGCAACTAAGGCACAATTCACCTGTACGGCATTGAAAGATATCCAAACCAGCCTGAATATGACTAATCCATCCATGCTCGCTATGGGTACTGCTATGGTTCAGGGATTACAAGGCGCCAGCATCAATCTGCAAGAGCTGAAACTTAAAAATAATGCGACCGAGATGCCAGCGGTGGAGCAGCTCTCTTTTGTTGCTTCGGTTTCCAGCAAACAACCTCAGCAGTTGTGGGGAATGATCGGTATGGCCTCGCCAGAGCTGGCTTCGCAGGTACAGTTGCCAGCTGACGGCCAATCTGTTGATTTACCAATTCCACCAATTATGGAATTACCAGGTAAAATTAAATTAGGTTTATACGGTCAGCACATTGCGGTGTTCACCGGTGATCAAGGAGCTAAATTTGCAGCCTCTTTGGCCAAACAACCATTAGCCGCTAACGGTTTTTACCAATTAGGTCTGGATTATGGCTTACTGGCTGATATGGCACAATTCGGTCGCAACCAGCTTGAGCAGGCGAACAAAGCAAACGCAACGGATGAGTTGTCAGCTACTTCAGGGGCAGAAGCAACGTCAGCTGCACCAGCGACTTCGGCTGCAACACCAACCGAAACCGCTGAGCAGAAAGAAATGACGCAAGTCATGACGATGTTGGATGAAATGCGTGGCGTGCGTCTGCTAACCAGCATGGATTTTGAAAAAGATGGCCTGACAATCAAAGGCAACATGGAGTTGCCGCAGAAAAAATAAATGATACTCAGATAGTAAAAGGCCACCAGAAAATGGTGGCCTTTTTATTGGGGCATTTAAAAAATAGCTAGATCTTTATAGCTTCTATTGCCTGTAGCACCCGTTTATCAGAAACCGGATATGGCGTTCCCAACACCTGTGCAAAATAAGAAATACGCAGTTCTTCAATCATCCAACGTACATTACTTACTTCTTCCGGTATTGCCTGCCCTTTCCCTAACTTTCCAACTAATTGCTGATACGCCTGCTCGACATGCTGTACTTTCAACATGTACATACGATCCCGGTTAGCATCGACCGGGATTTTCTCCATGCGACGTTCGATACCTTTTAGGTAGCGCAATAAATCAGGTAAACGGGCAGCGCCAGTTGCAGTAACAAAGCCTTTATGAATTAAACGCTCTAACTGAGCCTGAATATCTGAATGCGCAAACGCGAGTTCCAGCGTCATCTTGCCTTTAAACAATTTACGGATACCGTGTGCCGCAGTCAGGATCTGCTCCACTTGCGCCGCAATTTTCACAACCGCTTCATTCAGTTCGCCGCGGATGATTTCTTTTTGTTGCTGGAACGTGTCGTTATCCCACGACAGGCCACCATGTTGCTGCATGAGCTGATCACAACCACAGGCAATACAGTCATCAATCAGCTCAGCGACTTTACCAAACGGGGTGAAATAGAGACCTAATTTGGCTTTATTCGGCAATTTTTCCTGCAAATATTTGATCGGTGACGGCACATTCAGCAACACTAAGCGCCGTTGCCCCGCCCACATCGCTGTCTGTTGTGCTACCGGGGAATCAAATAGTTGGATTGCCACAGAGTCTTTCTGATCGACCAACGCCGGATAAGCCTTCACCTCAAAACCACCACGTTTCTGGCTGTATTCTTGTGGTAATGGGCCAAAACTCCACAGCGTTAAGCCTTCCTGTTCGATATCGTCATCAGCGACCTGCGACAATGTCTGCTGTACCTGCGCACGAAGTTGCTCTTTCAGCGCTAGCAGATCTTTGCTTTCTGCCACTTTTTTACGTTTATCATCAATAACGCGGAATGTCATTTTCAGGTGATCGGCGATCGAATTCCAATCCCAACATTCACGTGGCACAGTCAAACCGCTCATTCGCTTCAGCTGGCGTTCAATCGCATCCAGTAACGGACCTTGTTCCGGTGAAATAGACGCTATCAGCGCATCCGCATAATTGGGTGCTGGTACAAAATTCTTGCGCCACTGTTTGGGCAAAGACTTGATCAACGCAACCAACAGCTCGTGCCGCATACCGGGGATCAGCCAGTCAAAACCAACGGGTTCCACCTGATTCAGTAATGGCAGCGGAATATGTACTGTGACCCCATCAGCCTCTTCACCAGGTTCAAATTGGTAGGAAAGGCGGAATTTAAGACGGCCTTGCACCCATTGGTTGGGGTAATCATGTTCATTGATGTGTGAAGCATCACCCTGCAACAACATTTCGCGTTCGAAATTGAGCAGTTCAGGTGACTCTTTACAGGCTGTTTTCCACCAACTATCAAAATGACGAACTGAAACTACATCAGCCGGAATATGTGCATCGTAAAACAGGAATAATGTCTCATCATCGACGAGAATATCTCGGCGCCGTGATTTCGCTTCCAACGCTTCCACTTCCGCCAATAATTTACGGTTCTCAGCAAAGAAACGATGACGCGTCTCAAAATCCCCTTCTACTAACGCGCGTCGAATAAACAGCTCACGACTGACAACGGGATCAATATCGCCATATTGCACCTCTCGATCCGCCACAATCGTGATGCCATACAGTGTGACTTTTTCTGACGCCAGCACAGCTCCGGCTTTCTTCGACCAACGCGGATCGCTGTAGCTGCGTTTTAGCAGATGCCCGGCCAGTGGTTCGATCCATTCCGGCTGAATGCGCGCTGCAATACGGCCATACAGACGTGATGTTTCGGTCAACTCGGCAACCATGCTCCATTTCGGCGGTTTCTTGAATAAACCGGAACCGGGAAAAATCATAAAGCGAGCATTACGAGCGCCGATATATTCCGACTTATCGCCGTCTTTCATACCAATATGACTGAGCAAACCAGTAAGAATAGCGCTGTGGATCGCCTGCTCTGGTGCAGCGTCTTGATTGATCGTCAAACTCAATTCGCGTGTTGCCTGACGTACCTGATAATGAATATCTTGCCATTCGCGCAGTCGTAAATAAGAGAGAAACTCTTTCTGACATTGTTTACGGAATTGATTTTGACTCAGAGTCTGCTGCTGTTCCTGTACATAATTCCACAGATTGAGGAAAGCTTGAAAATCAGAATCTTTGTCTTCAAAGCGACGATGTTTTTCGTCCGATGCTTGTTGTTTATCCATCGGCCGCTCACGCGGATCTTGAATACTCAGCGCAGAGGTAATGATCAAAATCTCTTCGAGACAACCAAATTGGGGCGCAGCCAGAACCATTCGCGCTAAGCGCGGGTCTAGTGGAACTCGGGCCAGTTGACGGCCCATCGGTGTCAGACGCAGCGGATGTTGACCATCAATCGAACCATTAATGGCGCCCAACTCCTCCAATAAACGTAAACCATCTTTGATATGGCGGTTATCGGGTGCTTCCACAAAGGGAAAACGGCTCATATCACCCAAACCCAGCGCAAGCATCTGCAAAATAACAGAGGCCAGATTGGTGCGCAGAATTTCTGGATCGGTAAATTCAGGGCGGCCTAAAAAGTCCTGTTCCGAATAAAGACGAATGCAGATACCAGCCGCCACACGACCACAACGCCCTTTACGTTGGTTGGCACTGGCTTGTGAAATTGCTTCAATTGGTAAACGCTGAACTTTGGTTTTATAAGAATAGCGACTGATCCGCGCAGTGCCCGGATCAATAACGTAACGAATCCCCGGCACCGTCAGAGATGTTTCCGCGACGTTTGTTGCCAGCACAATACGCCGCCCCGCATGTTGCGAGAAAATCCGATTTTGCTCAGTGTTCGATAATCGGGAATAGAGCGGCAGGATTTCCGTGTCGCGCAAATTGCGCTTCCGCAATGCATCGGCAGTATCTCTGATCTCACGTTCGCCGTTCATAAAGATCAGAATATCACCTAAACCTTCGGTGCATAATTCATCAACAGCATTAAACAACCCCTGCAGCGGGTCGCTATCTTCTTCATCTTGCCAAGGGCGGTAACGAACATCGACCGGATAGGTACGCCCAGATACTTCAATCACCGGCGCATTACCAAAATGCCGGGAGAAACGCTGCGGATCGATAGTCGCTGACGTAATAATCAGTTTCAGATCGGGGCGCTTTGGCAGTAATTGCTTGAGATAACCGAGAATAAAATCGATGTTTAAACTGCGTTCATGCGCTTCGTCGATGATCAAAGTATCGTATTGCATCAACATCCGATCACTTTGAATTTCGGCCAGCAAAATACCGTCGGTCATCAATTTGACGTAAGAGTTTTCATTCACCTGATCGTGAAAACGCACCTTATAACCAACGTGAGAACCCAGTTCACATTGCAACTCTTCCGCAATACGCGCAGCAACGGTACGAGCCGCCAAACGTCGGGGCTGTGTATGACCAATCATTCCCTGAACGCCACGCCCTGCTTCCATACAAATTTTTGGCAGCTGTGTTGTCTTACCTGAGCCCGTTTCACCAGCCACGATCACAACCTGATGTTTACGGATCGCTTCTGCGATGTCATGCCGTTTATCGGTAACAGGCAGGTCAGGATAATGCAGTTTTGGCACGCTCTGCTGACGCAACTGTGCCCGTAGCTTGGCTTTTTCCAGCTCTTGCCCGATGATGGCTAAAACAGCGGTTTGTTTATTGACAGGCAGACGTTGCACACCTTGTAAACGGCGTAACAACTGAGCTTTATCGACAGGTAAACATTCAGACAGTTGGCTTTGCAACGAACGAAGAAGTGCTTCAGACAAAACGTGACTCCAGATCGGTTAACACAGACAGGCTGATAAGCACTGCGTGGTTTTGTTCCTGCGAATGCTAACAGGTCAGAACCGTTCCAGAAATAGAAGAAGCTGATATTCGCGATTTGTTTTGCTAAGTGGCGCTATTCAGTATTTCATTGATACAACTCAGCATCTTAGTCTGATCAAACGGTTTAGTAATGAAGGCTTTGGCGCCCAATTCAATCGCTTGTGCACGCCAGCTGTCATCATGTAATGCAGTGAGAAAAATAACTGGCGGTAACCGTTCACCAAACTCACTTTTCAACTCGCCAAACAAGCTGATGCCATCTTTTTGCGGCATGCTTAAATCAAGGATCACCAAGTTTATATCAACACTATTCAACCATTCAGAAACTCGAAACGGATCACTTTCAAGATAGACATTTTGATAGCCACCACCATTCAGAAAAGCTTTCGCCAGACGTAGATTAGTCTGAATATCATCGACTATCAGAATATGCACTAACGGGTGCTCTACAATTGGTCTTTTACCAGCCGATGCGTTCATCATGGCTCACACTACCTCCATTAATCATGCACTGATAATACATCGTTTGATGCTGCTTTATGGTACGTAATTTAGCATTTTGTGAATTACAGCCCAAGAATGTAGAGCATCGATGGGTTTTATCAAAATATAATCGAAATATAGATCGTCTGTGCTCTGTTGCAACACCGACATGATCTCACCAGTCAATGCTATGATTGGAATATGTGCCGTTATTTCCATGTGCCGCAAACGATATAGTAACTCATATACATTTGAATCAATTAGCTGCGAATCAAGCAAAATAATGTCCGGAGTAACCACATTGAGTAATGCAAGCCCGTCCTCACTCGATGGTGCACTGGAAATAATAAACTGATTCTCTTTGGCGAATTGAGCCAATTGACGGATTGATGCCGGTTCACAACCAATACACAGTAAGCTATGAACTTCCGTCATTTCAGATTTATCATCATCTGATGCAACAACACTCGAATTTAGATGACGATCGGGTACAGGTAATAAATTTCCTGAGTTTTCAGCTAATGGCAATTCAATCCAGAAAATAGATCCTTGCTGCCATTGGCTACTAAAACCGATCCGGCCATGCATTGATTCGATCAGTTGTTTGGAAATAGAAAGTCCGATGCCGGTTCCTTTGATGCCTGAAGTTTCATGCCCAAGACGATTAAATGGTTTAAATAAATCCTGCTGTTTGTCTTCAGGAATACCATTACCGTTATCATGCACACTGATTTTAAGATGGGTACCGATAATTTCAGCTGCTATTTTTACCATTCCATTAGGGTGATTATATTTTATAGCGTTAGAAATTAGATTAATAATGACCTGCCGCAGACGAGTGCTATCAGCCATAACCATAACAGGGGTAACAGGTAGTTCAGCCGATAACATCAATTGTTCTTTTTCGGCAATAGCTCGCAGCATTTCGTTACATTCAAAACAAATTTTGATGGCATCTACCGACTCTATGCTCAGTGATGTGCCTTTAGCTTCAATATGAGATAAATTAAGCACATCATCAATTAATTTTAGTAAATGATCACCCGCAGTCATAATTTCATCGGTGTACTCTTGCCGATCTCTGGTTGATAAATGGTCATTATCTTTTTGAAGTAATTGCCCAAAACCAAGGATCGCATTAAGCGGCGTTCTTAATTCATGGCTCATACTGGATAAAAATAAGCTTTTCGCTTTATTAGCCGCATCCGCCTCTTCTTTCGCTCGCCGCAGATCATAAGTGATGGTATCCAATTTTTGCCCCATAGAAACGACTGCCAGTGCCGTTTCTTGTAATTCAACGATTGCAAACTCTGGTTTATTCAGTTGATATTCTTCATGACTGATCTGATCAACCATCTTCTTCATGTGCAATAAAGGCAGAGAGATAGCTTTACTCATTCGACGAGAACTAAGCCAGATAAAGAAGATAAATACTACGTAAAACAACACTAAACCGGCGATCATCAGATAGCCAATCTGCGTAAATTGCTGTGCTAGCGTTCGGGTCTCACTGTAAACTTGATTTTCATCAACAACAGTGATCAATTTCCAACGCGTCTCAGGTATTGAATCCCAAGCTATTAATTTTTTATTGCCATTTAACGTCAGAAATCCTTTCCCGCTGAGGCTATTTTTAATCTCAAAAACAATTTTTTGAGAATCTTTTCGCAAAAATAAATTAAATTGTTCTGGTTTGAATATTTCTTTTTTTATTGCTTCCTGATAGCTGTGATCTGTTAACTCCCGAAGACCAAAATCCTTTTCACCTTCAGACGGCAAAGCCATTATATTGCCATTGTTATTTACTAACATGGCGTAACCACCCCAAGGAATAACCAAGTTTTGAATTTTTTCAATAATTGAACCAACAGTAATATCAAGTCCAACCACCCCCTCCAGAAAGTCTTGCCGATATACTGGCGCAATACAAGAGGCCATCCATCCATTACCAGCAGGATCGATATAAACATCAGTCCAGACAACCGTTCGCAATGGATTATTTTTCTTATCGGCCAGATAATAAAAATTATAATTGGGGATCACCATATCCTTAGGATACTGCTCCAACGTATTAAACCAAGGGTATATATGATTGTAGGAATCCCAACTATTAAAATAAACCGCAGCGATTAATGGATTAGTTTCTTTAATTTGCTTCATAAGAGGATCAAGCTGAGATAAACGCGAAACCTTCTCATAATTCTGTTTATCCAGTGGTGTGGCGGCGGAATAAAAAGACGCTGCTCCACCCATATCTTTTTTCGAATAATAAACACCTTGTGGTGATACTGCATAATTGGATGTGTCTAGAGCTGGCGCTGCATGGTGTTGCTCTGTTAAAACCCGTTGGGTTTCAGCACGATAGATATCCGTTTGGCGCGAAACAGCCAGTAATTGTTCCCGGATAACTTCCGATTCCCGCTGAGCAGACAATTGCAGTTCTTTGTCTGCCTGTTGATAGATATAATTGATATTTGCTTCACGGATCATATTGTTACTGATCAGATAGACAGCAATCAGCACGGTTTCAACTAATACCAATGGCACCAGCGCACTACGAACCATTGCCCGCCAGACCCATCTTTGTGCCGACACATCGCCTGATCGCTGCATATTATTCTCCATTCACCATACACCATTCAGCTTAACGTATTTTAAGCTTTATTTCCCCGCTGATGGTAACAACAGACTCCCATGCAGGTACCATGTCACAGAGCTAAACAGCAAACCTGTAACTTTAAGGATGTGTTAAGACAACCTGTTTATGCTGCCAGTAATTATGTTGTCATGGGTTTTTATTGTGAAACAAAGCAGTTCTGTTAGCCGTTACCGTTTTGCCATTTTCTTAAGCTTTTTGTTTATTGTAACCAACACCATTAGCCGTATTGTGCTGACAGTGATGGCTGTACAAAAAAATTCATTGTCACCTATCGATCTTGGTTACTCTTTTTTCAGCGGCATTCTTTATGATCTCGCCACACTGAGCTATGTGTTGATCCCCATTTTACTCTGGTTAACATTGATCCCATTACGTTGGCGAGACAATCACATCTGGAAAATATCCGGATGGATTTTCAGTATTGTTGCTGCTTATGCCTTAGTAATATTGGCCGTTAGTGAGTGGGTGTTCTGGGCTGAATTTGAAAGTCGCTTTAATTTTATAGCGGTTGATTATCTGGTTTATACCAATGAGGTTATTGGCAATATACGGGAATCTTACCCTCTATTAACCTGGTTAAGTTTATGTGTTGTGGCCAGTCTGATTTTGGTTATTGCCATCAGCCGTTTACCATTCCTGAACCGCTGGGGACACATCCCACGCAGACAAGCATTGTTAGCGCTCCTCATTGTGCAACTGTTGGTTAATCTTGCTATAACCGGCCAGACAAAAGATCTGCGCGAAAACCGTTATGCAAATGAACTGGCAGGCAGTGGGCTGTATTCATTGTTTTATGCATTTAATAACAATGAACTGAATTATCGTCATTTTTACCAGACGGAAGATGACTCATCAACCAACACTGTTATTCGTCAACAGTTGGCAACGCCAGATGCACATTTCATGACTGCTTCAGGTAATGACGTATCCCGTGAAATCAAACACATTGGCGCAGAGCGTCATCTAAATGTGGTCTTAATTTCTGTAGAAAGTCTCTCTGCTGACTATTTAGGTAAATTTGGTAACAAACAAGGGCTGACACCTAATTTAGATCAACTGGCAGATACAGGAATGCTGTTTACTCGTTTGTATGCCACGGGAAACCGTACAGTACGCGGACTAGAAGCACTATCTCTGGCGGTGCCACCAACGCCAGGGCAATCGATTGTTCGTCGCCCAAATAACGAATCACTGTTTTCACTGGCCAGTGTATTCAACAACAAAGGCTACGATTCCTCCTTCCTGTATGGTGGCTATGGTACGTTTGATAATATGAACTACTTCTTTGCTAACAACGGTTATAACGTCAAAGATCGTCTGGAATTAAAGAGTAACCAGATCACTCATGAGAATATCTGGGGTGTTGCTGATGAAGATCTGTATAACATGGCATTGCGCGATTTTGATGAAACCAGCAAACAAGGCAAACCGTTCTTTGCCCATATAATGACAACCAGTAATCATCGCCCTTATTCATTCCCTGAAAATCGGATTGATTTACCAAATGGTACCCGGGAAGCCGCCGTAAAATATACCGACTGGGCCATTGGTAACTTCATCAAACAAGCCAGTCAACGTAAGTGGTATAAAGATACGGTATTTGTCATTGTGGCTGACCATTGTGCATCGAGTGCCGGCAAAACAGATCTGCCTGTTGAGCGTTACCATATTCCGCTTCTGGTTTGGTCTCCGGCTCATTTGCCAGCTCAAAAAGTAGATCGCCTTATGAGCCAGATAGATATCGCCCCGACACTGCTTGGCTTGCTGAATTTCACCTACACATCAAATTTTATGGGTGTTGATGTTTTTGCCACACCGCAGGGCCCACAAAGAGCCTTCATTGCGACCTATCAGGGGCTTGGTTATTTAACGTC
>ERZ724518.762-NODE-762-length-14323-cov-9.629661_pt1 | contig 14323 bp, 14 predicted proteins | sample MGYA00376051_ERZ724518 | MGnify/ENA primary metagenome ERZ724518 (study PRJEB28724, sample SAMN07190885) | wastewater metagenome | isolation source: influent of sewage treatment plant in Hong Hong | place: Hong Kong | collected 2016-03-17 ... | reverse complement strand
ATTTTTTTATTTTTATATGTTCTTTTAAATCTTCTAAAGATTTATTTTCATCATCTAAAATTAAATATGCACCAAATCCTATTTTTTTTTGAGGGTTTACACTTGAATCCGTAAATAGTTTTATTTTTTTCATAAAAGATTGTATTGTATTTTATATTACAAAATGACATCTTTTAGAAAAGCTATAAAAAATTTCATTATAATTGCCATATAAAATGAATAGGATTTTTTATGGCAAAAAAGAAAATATCACTTTTTGAGTGTCAACACTGCGGAGAGCAAAGCACAAAATGGCTAGGAAAATGTCCAAATTGTGGTTCTTGGGATTCATTTATAGAGTTAAATCAAGAACAACAAAAAGTTTTAAAAAATAGTTCAAAAATTATAAATAGTTCTTCAAAAGCAAAACCAATAACTCAAATAGAACAAGATGATGTTACAAGATTTTCATCTTTTAACGATGAATTTGATTTAGTTTTAGGAGGAGGTATAGTTCCAGGAAGCCTTACACTAATTGGTGGAAGTCCAGGTGTTGGGAAATCAACACTACTTTTAAAAGTTGCGGGGAGTATCTCAAAATCTGGTAAAAAGGTTTTATATGTATCAGGAGAAGAGAGTGCTGGGCAAATAAAACTAAGAGCAAATAGACTAGATGCGAACCACGAGGACCTATTTTTATTAAGTGAAATAAAACTTGAAGAGATACAAGATGAACTTTTAAGACAAAATTATGAAGTAGTAATCATCGATTCAATTCAAACTATTTATTCATCAAATCTAACTTCAGCTCCTGGAAGTGTGAGTCAAGTGCGAGAAATCACATTTGAACTTATGAGAAAAGCAAAAGAGTCAAATATAGCTATGTTTATAATAGGACATATTACAAAAGATGGAAGTATCGCAGGTCCTAGAGTTCTTGAACATATGGTTGATACAGTTTTATATTTTGAAGGAGAAGCAAGTAGAGAACTGCGAATGCTTAGAGGTTTTAAAAATCGATTTGGTTCAACTTCTGAAATTGGTATTTTTGAAATGACAGCAGAGGGACTTATAAGTGCCAAAGATATTGCTTCAAAATTCTTTGATAAAAGTAAAGCTCAAAGTGGTTCAGCTTTAACAGTAGTAATGGAAGGAAGTCGTGCTATAATTTTAGAAGTTCAAGCACTTGTAACTGAAAGCACTTATCCAAATCCAAAAAGAAGTGCCACAGGCTTTGATGCAAATAGGCTTACTATGCTTTTAGCTTTACTTGAAAAGAAGATTGATTTACCATTAAATAATTATGATGTTTTTATAAATATAAGTGGTGGAATAAAAATCAAAGAGAGTTCAGCTGATTTAGCTGTAATTGCCGCAATTATCTCTTCTTTTAGAGACAGACCTATTTCAAAAGAATCGGCATTTATTGGTGAAGTTTCACTAACTGGTGAAATAAAAGATGTTTATTCTATTGATTTAAGATTAAAAGAAGCCCAAGCACAAGGAATGAAAAAAGCAGTAATTGCACAAAAAACAAATTTGAAACTTGATATTAAAACTTATGCAGTTGATGAAGTTTCTAAAATGATAGAACTATTTTAAGGAAAAAAATGATTGATTTAGAAAATAATACACAATTTGAAATTGATGTTTCAAGCTTAGAAGATATTGCAAAAACACTTACAAATAAAGATATAGAACTTTTAGTTGTTAAAAATGATGAAATTCAAGTACTAAATAAAGAACACCGAAATATAGATAAGGCAACTGATGTTCTAAGTTTTCCAATGGATTTTGATTTTGAACATATGCCTTTAGGTTCTATTGTAATTTCAACAGATTTTGTTGAAGAAAAAGCAAAAGAGTATGGGCATAGTTTTAATGAAGAATTTTCACTTCTTTTTATTCATGGAATTTTACATCTTTTAGGTTATGACCATGAAGTTGATGAAGGTGAACACAGAGATAAAGAAGAAGAATTAATAAAAGAGTTTAAATTACCTGATAGTTTAATCGTTAGAAATTCTTAAAATAGTCTAGTTTTAAACTAGACTATTTTGAACATTTAGGACAAAGTCCATTTAATACTATATTTGTAGAATCAATTTTAAATGTAGTTAATTTTGAAGCTTCTGTTAAAATATTAGATGGATCTATCATAATATCTTCTATATAACCACAACATGAACAAACTAAATGAGCATGTTCTGTTTTAACTAATTCATAAACTGATTTAGTATTTGGTATTTTTACCTCTGAAAGAAAAACTTTTTCAACCATCGCATTTATGTTTTTATAAATAGTTGCTAATGATACAGATGGAAATTTAGATAATAATTTTTTGTATAAATCATCAATATTCATGTGACCATTTTTATATAGTTCTTCAACAATTGCTACTCTTTGAGGAGTAACTTTTAAATCATATTCTTTTAATAAATTTGTATAATTTGTCATAAACCTCTCCATTTGGCGAAATATTACTATTTTAATATTTATTTCTAGATAAATTATATAGTTATAAATATTTCAACTCATAACTTATATTTAAAATTATATCATAATATTTTTCAAAGGAGAATAATTTTCCTTTAAGTTTAAATATTTTATAATTCTTCTAAAGATAATTATTATCCTATAATAAATTATATTTATTGACTTTAGGTTTTAATAGTTATAAAATTTAAAAAATAAAAAGGGAAATTTAAAATGAGACAATATGAAACTTATAAATGTAACAAATGTGGAAATGAAGTAGAAGTACAAAATGTTGGTGGTGGGAAATTACACTGCTGTGGACAAGAAATGGAGATGATAACAACAAATTTAACAGCTGTAAATTTAATGAAAGCATTTGCAGGAGAATCACAAGCTAGAAATAAATATGAATTTTTTGCTCAAATAGCTTTTGATGAAGGATTACATAAAATTGCAAAATTCTTTCAAGAAGCTGCTGACAATGAAAAATATCATGCAATTGCAGAGTTTAAAGCATACAATAAATTAGTTCATGATGTTGAATTAAATACAACTGCAAAAAATATCCAATATGCGGCTGATGGTGAAAAATATGAGCATGAAGAGATGTATCCAAACTTTGAAGAAATTGCAAAAGAAGAGGGTTTAAAAGAGATTGCAAGAATGTTTAAAGCTATTGGAAAAGTTGAAGTTGAACATGAAAAAGAGTATTTAGAATTAAAAGAAGCATTAATAGCTGAAGGATTTTTAGAATCTCATGAAGAAGAGGAATGGGTATGTGAAGTTTGTGGACATGTACACAGAGGTAAAAAACCACCAAAAGAGTGCCCATTATGTAGAGTTGAAAAAGAGTATTTCAAGAAAAAATCAAAAGATGTAACTAGAGGATAATTTTATAAACTCTTAACAAAATAACAATAATTACTTCGATAATATTACAAGAAATTATCGGAGTTTTTGTTTGATTAGATACTTATTTTTACTTTTTTTTACTCTTTTCCTTTATGCTAACAATTTAAAAATAGCCTCTTACAATGTTGAAAATCTCTTTGATTTAGAAGCAAATGGAAGCGAATATAAAGAATTTATTCCAAATAGTGACTCAAATTGGAACGAAAATATTTTCAATATAAAATTTGCAAATGTTCTAAAAGTTATAGAAGATTTGGATGCAGATGTAATAGCTTTACAAGAAATAGAAAATGAAAATATAATCAAACTTTTAAAAGAAAAATTACCTCAATACAAATATTATACTTTTAGTAAATATGATACATCATCAGTTGGTTTAGGATTTTTATCAAAAATAAAGATTTTAGAGAGTAAAAATCTTGATTTCAAACTAAAAAATGAAAGATATAGACCAATTTTAGAAACAACTTTTTTATATGATGGAGTTGAGTTTAAAATCTTCAACAATCACTGGCCATCCAAAAAATCTCCTGAAAGTTATAGGATAAAATACGCAAAAGATTTACAAGATAGAGTATCAATACTACCAAAAGATTATGATTATATACTTCTTGGAGATTTTAACTCTGATTATGATGAATTCCAAACATTTAAAAATAATATTCATTTAAATAATAGTGAAAATATAACAGGTATAAATCATGTTTTAAATACTATTTTAAATGACAATTACATTACTACAAATGATATTTTAAAAGAGTCAAAAAAAGTTCACTATAACTTATGGCTAGAATTACCATCAAATGAGAGATTTTCCACAAAATTTAGAAGTCAAAACTCTACTTTAGATAATATGATTTTACCCTACTCTTTATTTGATAATAAAAAACTATCATATGTTCCAAAATCATTTACTGTTTTCAAACCTAATTATTTATACAAAAATGGTGAAATTTTTAGATGGAAAGTAAAAGATAGTAAAAAAGAAAAAATACATCAAGGAGAAGGTTTTTCAGATCATCTTCCTATCTTTGGACTATTTTCTTTAGGTTTGGAATCAAAAAATATATTTATTAATAAAAAAGATATCACTTTTATAAAAGATTTATATGAAATTGAAAAACTTGAAAAATCGATAATTTTAAACGATATTGTGGTAATTTATAAAGATAAAGATAGTGCTATAATCAAAAAAAAGGATGATAAAGCTATTTTTATTTATAAAAATGCACAAGATCTTAAAGTTGGTTTTTCCTATAATATCCAAATCAATCAAATTTATGACTATTTTGGCACAAAAGAGATAAAAGAGTTTTTAGTAAATCAAGAAAATAAAAAATATGAAAACTATGAAAATCTATATTTAGATGGAAATCTAGTTGATATTTTTGATTTTAAATACACAAATGAGATTATTACAAATCTAACAGGTATTATAAAAAAGCAAAAACTCTACATTAATAAAAATAAGTATATAAAACTCTACTCAAAAAATAAAAATATTCTACCAAAAGATGGTCAAAATATTACTATTTTAAGTGGACATCTCAGCCCATACAAAGGTAATATGCAAATAATCATATATAAATCAACAGATTACAAGGTAAATAATTAATGTTAATAAAATCGATTTTTACAAATAGTTCAGGTATTTTAGTTTCAAGAGTCTTAGGTTTTATACGAGATTTGATGACAGCTTCTGTTTTAGGTGCTAATATATATTCTGATATATTTTTCGTTGCATTTAAACTACCAAATCTTTTTAGAAGTATTTTTGCAGATGGAGCTTTTAGTCAAGCATTTATTCCATCTTATGCAAAATCAAATCACAAAATTAGATTTTCATCTATGGTATTCCTACATCTATTTGGTTTTTTGATGCTTTTATCTCTTTTTGTTACCTTATTTTCACATTTTGTAGCAAAAATGGTAGCTGTAGGTTTTGATGATAAAACAATAGATTTAGCAGCACCACTTTTTGCAATAAATTTTTACTATTTACCAATGATATTTGTTGTAACTTTTATGGGTGCACTACTTCAATATAAACACCATTTTGCAACAACTGCATATTCAACTGCACTTTTAAATATTGGTATGATTGGCTCACTTTTACTTGCAAAACATTTAGATCAACATACTATTACTTATTATCTATCGTATGGTGTATTAGCAGGTGGATTAATGCAAGTATTAACACATCTTTATTCTGTAAAGAAAGCAAATTTACTAAAAATGTTTCACTTTAAAAAACATAAACAAAAAGGTGAAAATAAATTTTATAAAAACTTTTTTTCTGCAACATTAGGATCATCAACAATCCACATTTCTGCATTCATAGATACATGGTTAGCTTCATATTTAATTAGTGGTTCTATTTCATATTTATACTATGCAAATAGAGTTTTTCAGCTTCCTCTTGCAATTTTTGCAATAGCCACATCTATAGCTTTATTTCCTATGGTAGCACGTGCGATAAAAAATAAAGAAGAAGCTAAAGCATTAAAACTAATGAAAAAATCATCTTTAATTTTGTTTGGATTGTTATTTATATCAGCAGCAATTGGTATTATTTTCAATGATTTAATAATAAAACTTTTATTCGAAAGAGGACAATTTACACAAACCGATACTCAAAATACTGCATTAATTTTGACTATGTATTTAATTGGACTTTTGCCTTTTGGTCTAGCAAAAATATTTTCACTTTGGTTATATGCAAATGAACAACAATTTTTAACTGCAAAAATTTCAATGTATAGTTTAGGAACTAATATAATATTTTCGTTACTACTTATAAAACCATTTGGTGCAGCAGGACTAGCATTTTCAGGAACAATTGGTGGATTTGTGCTATTCTTTTTAACTTTAAGGGCTTTTGGATTTAAAAGAATTATCGAAATGTATAAAAAATAATCTTAACTTCATTCAGTAAAGTTAGGATATAATCTAGTTTATTTACTAAAATATAGGATTTTAATGAAAGAGTTTTTCAAACAATATTTACCATTTTATAAAAATTATAAAAAAGAATTCATTTATTCATTTATAGGGGTAATTTTAATATCAAGTTCAACTTCAGCAACAGCTTATATTATTCAACCATTACTTGATAAAATTTTTATAAATAAAGATGAACATATGCTTTATATGATGCCATTTATTATTATTGCTATTTATACAGCAAAAGGATTTGGAAGATATATACAAGCATATTTTATTTCGTATATTGGACAAGATATAACAAGAATTATTAGAGATAGATTATTTTCTCATGTACTAACTCTTGATATGGATTTTTTTCAAAAAACTCATGGTGGAGAACTTGTAAGTAGAATAGTAAACGATATAAATAGAATTCAACAAGCTGTTTCAAACAATATAACAGAATTTGTAAGTGAATCTTTAACAATTGTAGGATTAATAGGATTAGTTATTTATCATTCTCCTGAATTAGCATTTTATGGTTTAGTTGTTTTACCTCTTGCTATTTATCCATTATCTAGACTTGCTAAAAAAATGAAAAAATTATCTTTTAAATCTCAGGAAAGTAACTCAGATATCACAACAAGTTTAAATGAATCATTTAATAATATTGAAATTATAAAAGCAAACTCTTCTGAAAAAATAGAAGCTAATAAATTTTCAATCTTTAATATGATTTTTTTCAAATACAATATGAAAGCAGTAAAAACTAATGAATTAACATCACCTTTAATGGAAGTAATTGGTTCATTAGCATTTGCAGCTGTAATTATAGTTGGCGGTTCAAAGGTAATCTCTGGAGAACTTACGACAGGAACATTTACATCTTTTATTGCTGCTTTATTTATGCTTTATACTCCAATAAAAAAGATTTCCTCTTTATATAATAGAATGCAAGATGCACTTGCAGCAAATGAAAGAATTAATGAAATATTTTCAAAAGAAGCAACAATTACATCTGGAGAACTAATTTTTCCAAAAAATATCCAAACTATAAATTTTGAAAATGTTGTTTTAAAATATGATGAATTCACTGCATTAAAAGGTATAAATTTAGAGGCTTCAAGAGGAGAAACAATAGCACTTGTTGGAGATAGTGGTGGTGGAAAATCATCTTTAATAAATTTAATCATTAGATTTTATGATATTTCAAGTGGAAAAATTTTATTAAACAATGAATCAATAAAAGATTTTGATATAAAATCACTTAGAGAAAATATATCAATTGTAACTCAAAGAGTTTATATTTTTAATGACACAATAGCAGCAAATGTAGCTTATGGTTATGAAATTGATGAAATAAAAGTTATTCAAGCATTAAAACAAGCTCATGCTTATGATTTTGTATGTGAGATGAAAAAAGGTATAAATACTGTTTTAGATGAATTTGGAACAAATTTAAGTGGTGGACAAAGACAAAGAATTGCAATAGCAAGAGCTTTATATAAAAATCCTCAAATACTAATATTAGATGAAGCAACATCAGCTCTTGATAATCAAAGTGAATCAATTATTAGTGAAGTTATTCAAGAAGTAAGCCGTGATAAAATCACATTTATAATTGCCCATAGATTAAGTACAATAAAAAATGCTGATAAAATTGCTGTTTTCAAAGCAGGTGAAATAGTTTGTGTAGGAAAAGAGCATGAACTTTTAAACTCTTGTAAAGAATATCAAAGATTATATAATCTTGCCAATATATAATTATTAAAAACATAAAATCATTAAACCAAATATTTAATGATTTTTAGATAAAATGCAAAAATTTTAAAAAAGGGATAAACATTGTTTAGCTACAACTCACTAAAAAAAATCTTATTCAAATTTGAACCAGAAACTGCACATAATATTGCAGAATGTGGTTTAAAAATTTTAGGAAAATGTATTACATTAAAAAGCTATATGGAGAAAAAAAACTATATTGCAAATCCTAAATTAACACAAGAAGTTTTTGGTGTAAAATTTTCAAATCCAGTTGGACTTGCTGCTGGTTTTGATAAAAATGCAACAATGATTAAAGCTATGAAATCTTTAGGATTTGGTTTTACAGAAATAGGAACAATGACTCCTGTACCACAAGATGGAAATCCAAAACCTAGAATGTTTAGATATCCAGAACAAAAATCAGTTCAAAATGCAATGGGTTTTAATAACAAGGGTTCACATGAAGTTTTAAAAAACTTAAAAAAAGTTTATCCTTTTTCAATTCCAGTTGGTGCAAATATAGGAAAAAATAAAACTACACCTGAAGAATTTGCATTAAATGATTATAAAAGTTTAATCAAAAAATTTGAAGGAAATAGTGATTATTTAGTAATAAATATTTCAAGTCCAAATACTCCTAATTTAAGAGATTTGCAAAATGAAAAGTTTATAACTGAACTTTTTACTATGGCAAAAGAGCTAACAAATAAACCAATTTTATTAAAAATTGCTCCTGATATGGAAGTAGCAATGGCTATAAATTTATGTAATAGTGCGATAAATGCAGGTGCTGCTGGAATTATTGCCACAAATACAACAATTGATTATTCATTAGTTCCAAATTGTCAAAATTTTGGAGGACTTTCAGGGGCATGTTTAACTGAGAAATCTGGAAGTTTATTTAAAGAATTAGCACGTGAATTATTTGGAAAAACTATTTTAATCTCAGTTGGTGGAATTTCAAATGGTGCTCAAGCTTATGAAAGAATCAAAAATGGTGCAACACTTGTACAATCATACTCTGGATTAATTTTTGAAGGTCCTTCTATGGTACGAAAAATAAATGAAGAGATATTAGAACTAATGGCTAAAGATGGATATGAAAATATTTCTCAAGCTATTGGAGCTAATTTAAAATAAATGGAACAAATAATGAATAGTATAAAAAGTTTTAATTTAATTAGAATATTCGCTATTCAATTTTCATTACTAATAATATTTTCGGGAGAATTAATGAGCAATAGCTTACCAAAATATCATACAAAAACTTTAGAAAATGGTCTACAAATCGTTGCTATTCCCATGAAAAATGGTTCAGGTGTAATTTCAACTGATGTTTTTTATAAAGTTGGAAGTAGAAATGAAAAAATGGGTAAAAGTGGAATTGCACACATGCTTGAACACTTAAATTTCAAATCTACAAAAAATCTAAAAGCTGGTGAATTTGATGAAATAGTAAAAGGTTTTGGTGGAGTAAATAATGCTTCTACATCTTTTGATTACACCCATTATTATATAAAATCAGCATCTAAAAATATGAATAAATCATTAGAACTTTTTGCAGATTTAATGGAAAATTTAACATTAAAAGATGAAGAATTTCAGCCAGAACGTGATGTTGTAGCAGAAGAGAGACGTTGGAGAACTGATAATAACCCAATGGGATATTTACAATTTAGATTATTTAACAATGCTTATATTTATCATCCTTATCACTGGACACCAATTGGATTTATGAGTGATATCCAAAATTGGAAAATTGAAGATATAAGAGATTTCCATAGCACTTATTATCAACCAAAAAATGCGATTGTTATCGTTGCAGGTGATATTGATGAAAATGAAGTATTTGCAAATGTTGAAAAGCATTTTGAAAATATTAAAAATACAAAAGATATTCCAACTGATATTCATACAATAGAACCAGTACAGGATGGAGAAAAAAGAGCTGTTATAAATAAAGATTCAGCTGTAGAAATGCTTGCAATTACTTATCATATTCCAAATTTTGAACATGAAGATCAAGTTGCTCTATCTGCACTTAGCGAATTTTTGAGTTCAGGTAAAAGTTCTATTTTAGAGAAAAAACTTGTTGATGAAAAAAGATTAGTTAACACTATTTATGCACATAATATGGATTTAAAAGATCCTGGATTATTTATGTTTATGGCAGTTGCAAATGAAGGTATTGATGCTAAAGAAATAGAAAAAGAAATTTTAGATACAATAGAAAAAATAAAAAAAGGTGAAATATCTCAAAAAGATATTGATAAAATTAAAATAAACACTAAAGCTGATTTTATTTTCTCACTTGAAAGTTCATCTGAAGTTGCTTCTATTTATGGATCATATTTTGTAAGAGGAAATATTAATCCTCTTTTAGATTATGAAAAAAATGTTGATAAATTAACAAAAGAAGATTTAATAAACGTTGCAAAAAAATATCTTAACAAAAATAACTCTACAACAGTTATTTTAAAACAGGAACAAAAATAATGGATTATTCTATTAGTAAAACAAAATTTGGAGAAAAACCAGATTTTCAATATCCAAGCCCTCTTTTTTTAAAAGAAATGGGAGAAGAAGGATTAATTAAACTATTTAGTGATTTTTATGATTTACTTGTTGATAGTGATATTGGAAATTTCTTTCCTCAAAATGAGGAAGAATTAAAAAAAGTAAAAGCACATAATGTAAAATTTTTTATTGAAGCTTGTGGTGGAGAGAAGCATTATACAAAAGCTGTTGGACATTTTGATATGTTAAAGACTCATGCAATGTTTTCAATTACAGAAAAAGCTAGACGAGAATGGCTTGGTTGTATGGAAGAAGTTTTAAAAAAAGTTGATATTTCAGATGATGCAAAACAAAGTTTTTGGGACTTTTTAGAGACTTTTTCAAAACATACTGTAAATGTTGATGAGAGATTAGATTTAGAAGATTTAGTAGTAAAAGGATAAGGATTAAGATGGAAATTATTACCGGTGCTATGACAGCACTAATTACCCCATTTAAAAATGGAAAAGTTGATTTAGAAAAATATGAATCTTTAATTAAAAGACAAATTGCTCAAGGTATCAATGCGGTTGTTCCAGTTGGAACAACAGGAGAGAGTGCAACACTTTCTTATAATGAACACAAAGAGTGTATAGAAGTTGCTGTTGCAGCTTGTAAAGGAAGTGGTGTAAAAGTAATTGCTGGAGCTGGTTCAAATGCGACACATGAAGCTTGTGATTTGGCAAAACATGCACAAGATGTTGGAGCAGATGGAATATTATCAATTACTCCATACTACAATAAACCAACTCAAGAGGGATTATACCAACACTATAAAGCAATTGCTTCATGTGTGGAAATTCCATTTATGCTTTATAATGTTCCTGGACGAACAGGTGTTGATTTGTCTGCTCAAACTGCAATTAGATTATTTGATGATGTAAAAAATATTTATGCAGTAAAAGAAGCAACAGGAAGTTTAGAAAGAGCTATTTGCTTAATGTCTCAAAGAAAAGATTTTGCAGTAATATCAGGTGATGATGCTATTGATTTTCCAATGCTTGCAAGTGGTGCAAAAGGTATAATTTCAGTTACAGCAAACATACTTCCAAATCTAAAATCTGCACTTGTAAAAAGTGTTTTTGAAGGAGATTTTGAAAAAGGAAGAAAAATCAATGAAGAGTTATACGAATTAAATTCTGTACTTTTCTGTGAAAGCAACCCAATTCCAATTAAAGCTGCAATGTATATTGCTGGTCTTTTAGATACATTGGAATTTAGGCTTCCGCTTACTGCACCAAGTAGTGAAACAATGAAAAAATTAGAAAAAACTTTAACAAAATATGAGGTAATAAAATAATGAGTAATAATATGCAAGGTAAAACTTTAGTAATTTCAGGTGGTACAAAAGGTATCGGTAAAGAATGCGTTTATAAATTTGCTAGTAATGGTATCAATGTTGCATTTACATACAACTCTAATGGTGAAATTGCTGAAGAGATTTGTAAAGATGTTGAATCTAAATTTGGAGTTAAATGTAAAGCTTATCCATTTAATATTTTAGAGCCTGAAAAATATTCAGAACTATTTGATGAAATTGACAAAGATTTTGATAGAGTTGATTTCTTTATTTCAAATGCTATGATTTATGGAAGAGCTGTTGTTGGTGGATATGGTAAATTTATGAAATTAAAACCAAGAGGTTTAAATAATATTTATACTGCAACTGTAAATGCTTTTGTTTGTGGTGCTCAACAAGCAGCAAAAAGAATGCAAAAAATTGGTGGTGGAGCAATTGTTTCTTTATCATCTACTGGAAACTTAGTTTATATTGAAAACTATGCAGGTCATGGTACAAATAAAGCTGCTGTTGAAGCTATGGTTAGATATGCTGCAAATGAATTAGGTGAATTTGGTATTAGAGTAAATGCAGTTTCTGGTGGTCCAATTGATACTGATGCACTTAAAGCATTTACAAACTATGAAGAAGTTAAAGCAAAAACTGCTGAATACTCTCCATTAAATAGAATTGGTCAACCTGAAGATCTAGCACAATCTTGTTATTTCTTATGTACAAGTGATGCTTCTTGGATTACTGGTCATACACTAATTGTTGATGGTGGGACAACTTTTAGATAATGTCAAAAGCACTTAATCTTCCAAATCTTCTTGCACTTTTTAGAATAGCATTAGCTCCGCTAATGCTATGGTTTTTTATAGATAGAAATAATCCTATTTTTTCTTCATGGCATCCTTCTTGGTTTGATTACTTTGCAGGTTTAATTTTTGTTATAGCATCAGTTACAGATTTTTTTGATGGATATATAGCAAGAAGCTGGAATCAAATGACAAAATTAGGTGGAATTTTAGATCCACTTGCTGATAAAATGCTTGTACTTGCAGGTTTTATTGGTCTTGTTGTAATAAATAGAGCTTCTGCCTGGGCAGTATTTTTAATACTTTCAAGAGAGTTTTTCATAACAGGACTTAGAGTTGTAGCAGTTAGTGAAGGAAAAGATGTAGCATCAACAATGGCTGGAAAAATAAAAACTGTTATTCAAATGATTGCGATAGGTTTTTTAACAATGAATTGGCCTTACGCAACACAGATTTTATGGTTAGCTGTTATTTTAACAATATATTCAGGTTATGAATATACAAGAGATTATTTCAAAAATTAAGGGCTTTTTTTGGGTACTATTACTTTTTTACTTGTTTTATCATTTTTGGTTTTTTTTCATGAATTGGGTCATTTTTTAGCAGCTCGTTATTTTGGTGTTAAAGTTTATGTATTTTCTATAGGATTTGGTAAACAACTATTTTCAAAAGAATGGATGGGAACAACTTGGCAGTTTGCACTAATTCCACTTGGTGGATACGTAAAGATGAAAGGTCAAGATGATAGAAATCCATCTCTTATTGAAGAAGGAAATGACTCATATAATACAAAAAAACCTTGGGAAAGAATAATTATTCTTTTTGCTGGACCTTTTGCAAATTTTGTTTTAGCAGCTATTTTATATTTTACAATTGCTATAATGGGTGCAACAGCTTGGGCACCACAAATAGGACAAGTACAAGTTAATTCTCCTGCATTTTATGCGGGAATTCTTCCAAATGATGAAATTGTTAAAATAAATGATACTGATATAAAAGCTTGGGATGAAATAGGTAAAACAATAACTCATACTGAAGGTGCTTTAAAATTCTTCATAAAAAGAGATGGATTAATTATTGCAAAAACGATTGATCCTCAAGTTGCTGATAGTGAAAATATGTTTAAGGAAAAAATCAAAAAAAGAATGATTGGTATTTCTCCTTCAGGAAAAATTGTAAATCTTGAATTTACATTTATAGAAGCTTTAGTTTATGCTTATGATAAAACTGTTTTTGCATCTACTATGATTTTTCAAGGTGTACAAAAATTAATCTCAGGTGTAATTCCAAGTAGCGAAGTTGGTGGTGTAATAAGTATAGGAAAAGTGATTTCAGATGCAAGTGAATCTTCAATTATTGCGCTATTTGGTATTACTGCACTTATTTCTGTTAATCTTGGCGTTTTAAATCTTCTTCCTATTCCTGCTCTTGATGGTGGGCATATTATGTTCAATCTTTATGAAATGATTACAAGAAGAAAACCTAGTGAAAAAGTTTTTATAAATCTAACTATTATGGGATGGATAATTTTAGGAAGTTTAATGCTTCTTGGAATTTATAATGATATTACAAGAATATTTTTTAAATAAATAAAAGAGCAAATATGAATAAA
>ERZ724518.759-NODE-759-length-14343-cov-6.798432_pt1 | contig 14343 bp, 4 predicted proteins | sample MGYA00376051_ERZ724518 | MGnify/ENA primary metagenome ERZ724518 (study PRJEB28724, sample SAMN07190885) | wastewater metagenome | isolation source: influent of sewage treatment plant in Hong Hong | place: Hong Kong | collected 2016-03-17 ... | reverse complement strand
TTGGCAACCAACAGAACATTGGTATCAATGACTGCCCGAATCATTTGCAGCCTCCTTGGCAATTTCTTTCTTACGCTGCATCGCAGCCAAGGTGCGACCAGCAATATCAGCCATTTCGTCGCCGAAGAAGTTTTCAGGCCAATTTTCAATTTCGCCAAACATATTCAGACGTAACGGCTCCAGCTCGGTGGCGGAACCTGCGCGACGGCAGAAATAAACAGCCACATCCTCTGGTGCCACAGCACCTTCGGCGATACGGCGTTGCAGGCGATTTAGAAAATGTTCGGAATGACTTTCAACAATCAGCTGAACATGGCGTTCTTTACCATTTTCACGAGCCTGTGTTGCAGAAATAAAAACATCAGCCAACTCGGCTTGCACCTGTGGGTGCAAATGAATTTCCGGCTGCTCCATCCAGATAGTCGAATGCGGCGGGCAGTAAAATGCCTGAACCAAGGCTGGCAAAACCTGCGATACGCCAAAGCCCACATCAGTAATCTTGACCTCACTAGCGGTGGCGTGGGTTTTGACCACCACCTCATATTCCTTCCGGCCCTCAGCGACAGGCTTTACTGCAAAACTGTCGATAATTCCCAAGTCTTTGAGCCATTGAGCAATAAAGGCATCAAATCGTGCCAAATGCCTTTTGGGCCCACGATTCAGTTTCCGCTCTTGCTCACTGGCAGCCAGGATGGCGGCAACGGCAAACTCACCCTTTTGACCCACGCTTTCTGGCGTCTCGCCTGACCATGAATAGATTCGTTTGGGGTGCTCACGGAGTGGCCCAAGGTAATAAACGCTATTGAGCGCGGCTTCCGTATTCAGCGCAAAATCCGACAAGAATTCTGCATTTTGAAAGCGGGCGCGACTTTGGTCAGAGATACGGTAAAACTTGTCCGGATCATCCAGCGGCCAACTTCTACCCGTATTGCGCACAAACTTGTATTCGTCCGACGAGATTTCTAGCTTCCCTTTTTCGTCCCTGCTGTAATCAACAACCAGTTGATTTTCACTGTTACGCAAAAGCTGATAGGCCAGTTTGTCCACCCTTGGCTGCTCTTTGACATCCGCCGAGAGCGTGATTGAAAGCTTTAATTCATCCCCGGAAAATTTCTTTTTGCTGAGCGGATCACGTGCCTCCAGGTCTTTCCCCTGCGTTTCCCAGCCCAGTTCAAATTGCAGGGCGTTTTGCAAATCGTGGTTATGCAGGCATTCGGCAAACGTACCCAAATCAATCAAGGCATTTTCGTCACCCAAATGCAGCGGGCGCTTACGGTCGACCGATAATGTGGTTTGTTTGAGCGCCAGTAACAAATGGCCCAAGCTGCTTTTTCCTGCGCTATTGGCACCGAAAATCACCGTTAAGGGAGCCAGCCTGATCGGCCCCGTATCTTTCCAAGCTTTGAAGTTCTTGATGTTCAAGTACGTAAGCATCAGTGCAGTTCCCCGCGTTCCAGCTTGTCCCAGGCTTCCAGCACGAGTCGTTGAGTGCGGTATTCGCCGAATTCACGCTCCTCGTTCTTCTTGAGTCCTCGGAATGTTTCGGATGGATAGTCCTCGCCCATCACGTCGGCCGGGTCGAGGATGTAACGCAACTCGTCCCGAGTGAGGCCGTAAGCGCGTGCATACCACGCGTCGAGTTCGGCGCGGAGTTGAGCTCGCCGGGCCGGCTCATAAGTGAATGGTTGCGCACTATTTCCTAGGTCAAGTGCAAAAGGTTGCATGTCGTTGGATGTATAACTTAATTCCAAGACACGAGCTGTAATAAAGGTCGCATCAGTGTCCGTATATTGCTTTGGAGAAAGTACAGGGAATTGCTTTACAAAAAACAAACTCATATTCAACCCACCAACCTTATTCCTCGCAACAAAATCAACGACGATGGAGTTCAAATTGGCATAAAGGCAAGCTGCCAGTTTCGTTTCAACCTTTAATGGGAGGACTACCACCATGGAGTGAGCAACACCACTTTTTGGTAAAAGAGTAGAAATAAAGGTCCGTTCATTTGTTGGACTAGTAACGCTCTTGAAAGAAAGTAGCCATGATTTATCCCATTCTTTTGGCATGCGTTCTGCTACATCTGATTTGCTAACCCAATACTGAGGCTTAACAGCAAAATCTTGATTCTGGTGTTCAAAAAGTTCTGTTGGTTTTGGTTGTCCAGATCGAATCATATTTGCGCTATTCACTACGACGCTGGCAGCGCGATGATCGAATGCCTGTACCATTTTTCCTTCGTACAAAGGCAAGCGATCTGTGTCACCGTCGTCATAGAAAAGATGGCTGTCATTCGACATATGGAACATCGCCATAAAGCGAATACCCCATGGATTCTGTTCTAGCAAAGTACCGCGCTTTTCGCGAATCAGCACTGGTACATGTTGGTAAATCTTGCGCGTCAGTTCGGCATCACGACGGGCACGGAACACTGGACAAGTCAGCGTGTTGGGGTTGATGCGGGAAAAGTCATCGGCGCTAAGGGTAAAGCGGCGACGCTCATCGGTTAGCTGGGAAGTCTGCGTTAGAAAAAAGGCAAATTCAGCTTCGATTGTCGAACCAAGGGTAAGTAGGCAAAACTTGTAGCTGCGATGCACACCAGGAAATATTCCTTCGCGGTTTTCAAAGTCGTACAAACTGGCCAAGCGACCACCAATTGCCAGCGCGCCAAAATAAGCCTTCGTTGAATCGTCGGTAGCAATGCCGGTAGGCACGATGAATCCGGCCCGTCCACTATTAGTTGTAATCTGGCTGATGGTTTCGGCGAACAGAGCGTAGGTATTCACATCGCCAACACCCGTCAGCGGAAACCGGCCTCCGTCTTCACCTTTGACATGGGCAAACACACTGGCCACCTCCGCCGTGCGGCGGGCACTGATGAACTCTGCATACAAGCGTTGTTCGGTTTCGCATTCGTGTGGAGCGTGTTCCAACTGCGGAAATAGGTTTTTAGCCAGCATTCCCTCTGATAACCACTGAATGCGTTGGCTACGCTCCGCTTTGTTCTTAGCCTCAGTCACATCCCGATTACGAGTAGCGAAGAACTCCTCCTCTTGCAGCTTGATCCGCTCCCATGGTGGATTCCCGAGCACACAATCAAAACCGCCATTAGCAAATACCTGCGGGAAAGCCAGCGGCCAGTGCAACACGCTCGCTTCAGCGCAGGCGGCTTGTGCGACGGCCAACGCACCCTGTTGTTCGGGGGGTAAGGTATCGCCCAACAAGGTGAGGTAGAGCGTGGCACTGGTGGGAATGTGCGCCTCGGCACCTTCATGCTTGGGCAACAGATAGGTCCCTACCAATAGATCAGCAGCGAGCGCCAGTCGGCTGGTTTTGGCTTGCTCTAATAGTCGACGATAAGCCGCCTCTTTGAATGCAATCTCCTCAGTACTATTTTCCGGCAAAGCTTCAAGCTTCTGAACTTCCTGTAATAATTGAGCATCACTTAAATTCAGTAAGCCTTGTTGCCGTTGAAAGTCTTTAACGAACTGCTTCAACGCTGCGGCATTGGTTTTGGAGAGCTGTTTGCAGACCTCTTTATCATCACCGGACAGTGGCTTGAAAGCATCTTTAGCGATGCCCAGCGTCAGTGCTTTAAGATCAACGAGCCCTAACAGGGCATCCCCCACTTGCAGGTGATGGTCAAGGAAACCCAGAGGGCGCCCCTCTTCAAAGCCTTCCAGCCACAATGCTGTGCGAGCTAACTCGATTGCCATGGGGTTGCGGTCCACACCGAAAATGCAGCGGCTGACCACTTCGCGCAGAGCATGGCGGAACTCTTCTTCCCTTTGTTCACCTTCTGTTGCGCGTAATTGTGCAAGCTTTTCAGCAAGACGTCGTGCTGCTGCCAGCAAAAAATGACCACTACCACAGGCAGGATCAATGACGCGAATAGCAAGTAATGCTTCGGTTGGGTTCTCGGGGGCATCGGCAATGCGCTGCTCAATAACAGGATCAAGCGCAGATTTAATCAGCTCCTGAACCAACGAATCAGGCGTGTAATAACTGCCACTCAATTTGCGGGCATTACCTGCAGTACTACCTTCACTGGTGATACCAACAAAGCCAAATTTGCGTGATGCAAGATCAATTTCCGGCACCAGCTCCAGCAAACTCTCGTAAACGCTTCCGAGCTCCTCCGGCCCCATATTACGGTAATCCACCGGCGCTAATACATGCCCGCTTTTACCTACTGAATGACTTGCCCAGCGCAGTTTCTGCATGGCAGTCAACAGATGAGCATTATCGAGACTGGCGGCATCCAACAGGGGACACTGGCCATCAGCAAACAAACCACCTAATGCGGGTAACGCCAACCGAGGCTCACCTGCAGCCAACCCTTTAAATATGATCCGGGTGGCTTGCCAATGATCATCAAATCGGTTACGTGCACGACGCTTCAAACAGAGATCTCGCAGACGCGCCAGCGCATAACCTTCAGCATAAGCGCGGCGGGCAGCTTGAGCTACTTGGCTGTCATCCTTAGGGTGAAGCAGTTCCCGGTCTTCGATACTGAATAGAAAAATTAACCGATAAATAAGGCGCAATAATTGCTGAAAATAATCATCTTTGGACAAAACACCAGAGTGAAGCGCACTGCGTAGTGCTTCATTCGACGGATGCTGGATAAAGCCCTCACCCAAGGTCAGCAAGGCATCCGTGACGCCCTGGCGTAGACCATCTCGAACTCGGGTACCCTGTTCTTGTCCGGCCGCGCGCCATTTCTCCCATATGCACTCAGCAGGGTTACCCGCTGAGCGACTCGCGTGCAGCAAGCGCCAGACATTAGCAAACTCAGCATAGCGTTGGCCGCCCAATAAATCGGCTAGATCAATTTCAAGATAACTGGGACGAGTCAGCGTAGCCGCATCTCTCAACAATCGCAGGCTTTTACCATTGCATACCATACCCCAGAGGCACTCGGTGCTTGCGTTAAGGAATTCCTGCATCAGCATGAAGGCCGACTTTTTACGAGCGCCAGCACCGGTTATGGAGAAGCGCGCATCCGCCTCATTCAATGCCAACGAGTGGGGAACCACCACCACAGGTACGCTATCCGCCAGCAGACTAACGGGATAACGCCGATCGCCTATCGGTATACCAGAACAACTTTGGATACCGGTGTATCCAAACACATCACGCAACAGTTCTTGCACAAAGGTCTGGGTGAGTACTGCGGCATCTACATCTGAGCGTTCGAGCTGGGCAGAAAAATGCCGCCACTGGGCACACGCAATCTGGAAAGCTCGACTGTAGTCATCCTTCAGCTTGAGGCCTTTTGGTGTGCCATAGTCGGCCTCAGTCTGCCACTGGGCACTACCCAAAGCAGCTTTTTCAAGCTGGTCCGGCAAAAACAAACCGCCTTCAAGGGTAAGAGTCGGTAGGTTTAGTGCCGTATAGTTTTTTGTGATTCTTTTCATGTCATATCCCTAGTGGCTGCCGGTTACAGCGAATCAGGCAACAGCACATAGACTCCCATTACGTCCACCGGCAAGCATGCTTGCACGCTGTATTGCCCCACATCACGGGCCGCCTCACGGACACGTCTGTGATCCGCTAACAGCGTCGCAGCTCGCTGCTCCGCTAGCGTCTGTAATTGCTGAGGATGAGCCGAGATAAAATCCAGTGCAGTTCGGATTTCTCGCTGAATGACATCACTAGGCAAGTTGCCACTTGGTGTGCACTCCAACAGCCCTCCCACATGCTCATCTTGCAGCCATTGTGGATTGCCACGGCCAGCCACAGCCAACGCTACGGTTTCCTCAGCCATCATCTGAAATGGCTGACGGCGGCGGACGTACTCAAGTTGATGACGCAAGCGCAGTAAATATATTGTGGTAACCACATCCACGGCTTCAGTTAAGGTCGCAGCACATCGCGCGGCAATCGAGGCATTATCTGAAGTAGTCAAACTGGTTTCTAACAGGTGATCAGCCAACACACTGACTAATGGATGACTACGATGTAATTCATTGAAGTTCAGCAATAACGGTTTGGATATCCCCTCATCTGCCAAACGTAAACGCAACGCCTCTGGTAGATGCTGTGGCAGAAAACGGTACTGCTGCTGTTTGCGTGTCTGTTCTAGCGGTGCATTAAGTCGAGCACAGGCACTATGTAAGAACCGCTGCACATCGGCCTGAGTGCCAAGAGCATCTTGTTGTTTTTGCCATTCAGGTAGCACTTCATCTGGGCGGATTCTTCGCTGTGCAAAGACGGTACGGTTAGCTTTGGCCTTTTCCAGTGCGTCCTGCCACTTAGCCTGCAAGGGTTGAAGTGGCACATTAGCCTCAGCAAACAGATCTGGTGTATATGGTTGCGCTCCACCACCGCGCTTCATGAGTGCAGCTTTGACCAATGCCTGGTTAATGCGATCATCATCCTCAGGCATAGGAACCAGAACACCCAGTTCTCTTTGTATTGTCTCACCTTTACGTAGAATGACGTTTAACACAAAACCATCGACCGGATTATCTTGGCCGTAAAGCATCGTGCAACGCACATCAACCGCTTGCTGGCCAAACCGGTCTACGCGCCCTTCTCGTTGTTCATGGCGGGTGGGGTTCCAAGCCAAATCGTAGTGAACAACAGCTGTAAACAGATGTTGCAAGTTAATACCTTCCGATAGGCAATCGGTCGCAACTAGAATGCGAGTCTCAGCCTCTTCCATCGCCTCGACTCTCTCACGCCGCTCTTCCGGCATGAGCTCTCCAGTGACAGAATCTACTAACGCATTGGGGAAGGCTTTACGTAGGTGTTCGGCCACATAGTTAGCAGTGGCTATGTAGCGACAAAACACCACTGGCTGATAGCCATCTTTAACCAACATTTCAATATGCTGGTGCAAGGCCAATAATTTGGGATCACCCTCAATTCCGGACAGACGCTCAGCTTCCTGAATTAGTCCCTGTAGTCGAGATGCCTCTTCCAGTTGAGCTGGCGGCTCTAAGTCTTGGCTATCTAGGTCATCCGCTTCGCCATCATGCAGACGCTCATCAGCCAACAACGCATCGGTTTCAAGACTACCATCAAGACGTGTTGTTAGTGCTTTGACCGCTGCGGCCGGTGATGAAGCAACACAACGCAATAAGGCCAGCGTTGCGTACCAAATCAGGCGCCCCCTGCCTTCCCCTTCGCGTTCAATGTGTTCAGCTAGTTCTCGGCAATACTCTTGAACAGAATCAAAAAATGCCCCCCAATCACCACTGAGTTGATATGTGACCTCAGTTTTCATTCGACGCGGAAAGCCTCGACCATCGCCCGTCTCGGCTTGCCATTCGGCGATATCCTTGCGACGACGTTGTACAAAATGTCGCGCTAGTTCTTGACGAAGTGGATCGCTGGCGGATGTTCGGCTTTGCAATGCGACAAAACGCTGATCAAGCAGCGAGAGCAGGTTGTAAAATGCAGCTTCATCACCGGAGTGTGGCGTAGCAGTAAGCAATAGCAGGTGTCGATCTTCATCTTTTGCCAGACGTTGCAACAGTTCAAATCGCAGCTGCTTACCCACACCACTACTAGCGCAGGTATGAGCCTCATCGACGATCAAAAATGAAGGTGCGACTGACAGAAAATACTCGCGATGCCGCTCACTCTTGATGTAGTCAAGACTGACCACAACTACTGGGTGATGGTCAAACAAACTAACACCATGTGGCAAATCACGTTCAATACGCGAAGCAGACGCCGAAGTTAATGCAACAGCCTGTAAGTTGAAACGGTTTTCCAGCTCAGTTTGCCATTGGTCAACCAGATGCGGTGGACACAAGACTGCCAACCGAGCAATTTCTCCACGATCCATCAACTCTCTGGCTATCAAACCCGCTTCGATGGTTTTACCGATCCCAACGTCATCCGCAATCAGAAGACGCACGGTGGTCAGACGCAAAGCCATCAACAACGGTACCAACTGATAACCACGGGGTTCAACAGCTATGTTGCCAAAAGAACGAAATGGGCCGCCACCAGCACGCAATTTGAGACGCAAGGCATCACGCAGCAGTAACGCAGCAGCGTGATTGCCTGCTTGCTCAGGCTGTGGCCATGGAAAGGTAGCAGGCTCAACCGGTTGTAATTCAAGCTCAGGAATAAGGGCGATAATCTCATCATCTGCACCGCCAAGAGGTCTCAGTCGCAACCAATCTCTGCGTGATTCACTTTGGACTACCCATTCACGGCCACGGGCACGAACAAGGTTGCCAGGCATAAAATCGTGTTCAAGCTGAGTCATTGTTTATTCTCACCGTTGCCGAAAACATCGGGATGGGCGGCAAATTGAGCCTGCCATTGCGATGGATCGGAGAAATTCAGGACTTGCCAACCTTTGTCGGCCATTATGGCTGCCGTATCGGTATCGATGTTTTCAAGAAACACTAGGGCGCGGGCTGATTTGTATTGGCCTGCAGCCGTTGCCGCACCTTGATTGACGGATACCTGCAGAGCATCTGGACGACGTAAACCAGAAGCATCCAAGGCGAACAGCCATTGCTTCATCAATTCATCCTCGGGGGCACAATCAGTTGCAGGTGCGGCTGTCACTTTTGACTGCACCTCGGCATTAGCCAGCGCCACTAAGACCTTGAGCGCATCGGTGTTGCGACGATTAATATTTTCGTGGTCAGGTTGGTTAAAGTAGGACAGCAGGCATTGATAGCAGCCAGCCTCACAAATCCGGTTACCCAGCGCATTGGTTTGCTCTAGCGCAGGCAAGTCTTCCAGCTTCCATGGCCCCTGTGGTGCGTTATAGTGCAGCAGCTTGAGTGCGTTGCTGGCAACCTGCGCTAAGCTGGCGGGATCGCTTGCTATACGAGTAAGCACACCAGCGCCACCTTCTGCTGCTTCGTAAAACATCAGAGCTCGGCGCTCGTCTGCCTTGGGCAGCGGCTCAGCAACCAGCTCTGACTCTTCAATCTGGAAAGTCATCTCGATTCCGCGCTTGAGCGCTGCTTGCAAAGTCGCCATGGCCTCAATCGATAAAGCATGCGTCGGAGCGAGGATCAACAGGTTGCGGTGATCCTCGACAAACGGAACAATTCGCTGATTAGGTACCTTGTCGAGCAAGGCTTCGTCTGTGCTATCAGCATCGTTCCCCCCAGGTTCGTCCTGCTTACTCCAGGTGCCTGTGATGGGATTGATATAGAAGCCCAACTGATCTTTGTCCTTGCGCCTGCGCCAGCCTCGGTTGATACGCCACAAGCGCGCAGCTGGTGCATATGTCAATTCGGCCAAAATATCTTCACCCCGCCTGACATCAGCCTTGCGTTGCTGGATGACCCCATCGGGGCCTGGCAGGAAGCGATAGGTGGTTTGCAACTCAAACCCCTGGCGTTGGCGATCCTCGTCGTTGATGGTTATTCGCTCGACAGCGACAGTTTCCACGGTTTCAATGCGATAGAGCTCACGCACCCAGTCGTGCTCGGTCAAGAGCGCGCCGCAGTTTTCGCAACAATTAACCAATGGTTGCGAGCCTCCTGGTTCACCCAAATGCCCATAGCCGCACTGACTGCAGACCAGTGAGGAGATAGTGGCAAGCTGACTGTTACCGGAAATGTGATCGGCAGAACCCACATTGAGTTTTGCGCGAACTACCCGGTACATACGACCCTGGTGGTAAATCAAGCTGCGCGGACCGAATTCTGACAAGGCCAAAAAGCGTGGACGGCTGACCATGCTGCCATCGTCATCTTTCCCGTTTGTGTTGGTGCCACCACGAGCAGGAATCCACGCCATCAACGGCAGGCGCGGGAAGTTGTAGCCCGGGAGGAAACCCTGACTGGCCAAGTAACGGTAGGTGTAAAAATCTGAGTTCTGTGTGTTGCCGCTCTTGAGCAAAATGGCGTATTGGCGAGCTGCATCCCCATACCGGCGCTGAGCATTCTGTCGCTCGCTGTGTGACGCGGTATGGCTTTTAACTATCTGGTCGGCCATGTCCATCTGCGTGCGTGTGGCATCGAACAAGACGCGCCAACGCTCAAGAGCAGATGAAAATGCCTGAGCCGCTCGCTCAATCACTTTTTGGACGTAATCTTCAGAAAACCAATCACTATCGGCCAACTCACGTTGTAGCTGTGCAATGACGCGTGCCGCGCTTTCCTGGGCTCGCTGGGTAGTCGCAGGATCATTTAGAGCATCGAGGTAGGACTTGATCAGCGGTTTACCCGGCAGGTCGAGGTCCAGCATAGGAGCGATGCTAACATCAAGAGCAACATGGGCATTGGCCAGCCAGACAGCCTGTAAATGACTCTCGACCAAATCTCGGTTGGCTAGATCCAGCGTAGGTGCCCGGACGATGCCATGCACCATTTCGTTGGCATGATGGAAAAACCACTGATCATGTGGGCTTAACGAAGCGCAATAGGTAATCACCAATGCCTGTTGGCCAGAGCGTCCAGCGCGCCCACTACGCTGTGCGTAATTGGCTGGAGTCGGTGGTACATTTCGCAGGTACACGGTGTTGAGTGCTGAAATGTCGACACCTAGCTCCATAGTGGGTGAGCAGAACATGACGGGGAGACGTTCCAGCGGTGCTTCGTGCGCAGGGTTATCTGCCCAATCCTTGCGGTCTTTGTCGGTGTAGCGGAAGCGCTGTTCCAGCAGCTGGCGTCTTCCAGCATCAACCTGGGCCGTGTGTTCCTGCGCCTCAAAATCGAAGAGCGGGTGGTTTTGATGACGTAATAAATCAGCGATATTGAGGTAGAGCGCCCGAAAAAACTGATTCGCGCGAGTATCTTCATTTTGGAGTGACGCATCGGGCAAACTCCAATCCAAAGCAGCAGCATTCAGACGCCAACCCACCAACTGTTGATCTATTGAATGTTTCTGGACATAACCGTATAGCGCAGATGCTTGAAGGAGCGCTTCTACCAACTCGACCCACTCAGGATCTTTCCAGCTTACAATCTGTCCGGCAAAGGCTGTTTCTTTCCAGAAGGAGGCCATTTTAACTTCGCGCAACAAGCGCGAACGAGGCCCACCTGTAACCAGATGATCCATGTTTCCTTTGCCCCGGTATTCTGGCCGTTTACTGAGAATCAGATATTTGGCAGTTTGAAGCTTCTCATCGACCGAAAAAGCCCAACGCTCATTCAGGTAAGCGAAGGCGCTGGTTCGAGCCTTGTCTTGCTCGACTGGATCCAGATAACGAGTCTCGAGACAAAGACCTCGGCGCATCGAGTCGAAAACTAGTCGGCAAAGTTTTGCCCTATTTACCGGATTCAATTTCGACAACGCGCCATTCTTTCCAAATGCGGCGGTGTCAGCGCAAAACTCATCCAGACTGCGGTAATTAATTGCCAACAACCCCAGTTGATCTAGGTTCGGGTTGTTGAATCTCCAGCCACGACGAAGATCACGGAGCAAGCGGTACCCAATGATGAAGCGCAATGTGCGCTGTGCCTCTTGCCGAGCCAACCCCATGAGTTTGGGTGTACGCAAGTATTCGCCCAATATGGCCTCGTCCAGCCGCTCAAAGCCAAGCGCCTTGAAAACGGCATCGGACAGCTGCTCTTCACTCAACTCGCTATTGTTGTTTTGCAAAGCACCGATAAGACCGGCGCGCAAAGTCAGCAAAAATACGAAGTCGTTGAAGTGCCCAGCCTGTAGCGCGGCATCCTGTCGATTGTCGGTAAACCCAAGTAGCTTGCGCGGATCAGGCTGGCCGTTTGTTGGCTCCATATCCCCAAAGAGTTGACGCAGTGCTGTCAGCGTCAAAATTGTGGTGGCAGATGATCGCCCCTCACCGGAAAGACTGGCCAAGCGGTTAATGTCCTTGCCATGTGCTTCATGCAGCTGACCACAACACAGACAGAAGCGGAATTTTCCGGGGATGTACCAGAACGATTCACCATGCCCTTCGTTGCCTTGCACATCCACAATGACTCTGTAAGGAACTGCCTTTTTGTAATTCTGCTTGATCTTAGGTTTATCACGACTTAGGTCTAGCCACGTCTCTGGCAAGCCATCAAGGTCACCGCTATAAGACAGATTCGGAGTGGCAGGGCACAAAAATCCGTAATAGATGTCCTCGTTGTCGTCCGACGTAATATCATCAATTTCGCGCGGGGAGTACGTTGTCCGAGCCATTTTTGATTGCCACACCGGTAAATATTCCTGTCCGCAATCTCGGCAAAAATGAACAGGATAGAGCTGAGCACCTTCATCTTGACGACCAGGTGCGAAACGCTGCGCATCTAACGTGACATGACGAACACCCTGCGCTTCGAGCGTGGCGAGCACTTTTCCCGGACCGCTGATGAACTGGTGTAACTTGAAGGCGAATGGCGGTCGCCCTTGTGGTGTTCTGATTTCATGAGCAGCCACAAGAAACTGCTGTAGCGCCAATCGTGCTGCCTCAATTTCACAACCAGCGTCTTTGGCCAGTTTTTCACTGGCTGTCTGGATAGTCATAGGCTTTGCACGACGTGGCGGCTCGTTGTCAGGCAATTCAATTCCGAGATTAAGTTCAACCCAGATCGAGAGCGGATCAATCCGAAACGCATCAAAATCTGCCCACGCGAATTGAGTACGCGCCACTGCGCCAGCTAAATCAACCTGCACTGCAGCAACATCTTTCAGCGGATCGGTCACGCGCTCAAGCGTTTCACCAATGATGTCTTGCTCAGTGATGCTTGCGCCAAAAAGCTTGCTAGCAACCTCTGCTACGGTTTTATTTCGATCTGCTAGGCTCCCCGTGCTCGACATGGTGGCCGATGTACCGATGCAAACAAGCTCGTTAGCCTGCAGACGCTCTCGTATCCGCCGCACAAGCAATGCCACGTCCGCACCTTGACGGCCACGGTAGGTGTGAAGCTCGTCGAGAATCAGGAACTCCAGACCCTGACAATGATCCACTACGCGGCAATCAACCTCGTCAAAACGAGTCAGAATCAATTCCAACATCATGAAGTTAGTAAGCAGGATGTCGGGCGGGTTGTTTGCTATCGCATCACGCTCAGCCTTTGATTCCTGCCCTGTATACCGTGCTACCGTGAATGGCTGTTGCCCAGCCGGATAGCCATAAAGAAATTTGTCGAGTTCTTCGAGCTGGCTGTTCGCCAGCGCATTCATCGGGTAGATGACGATGGCGCGGGTTCGAGCTGTTTTATCCTGCTCTTTTGCCTTCAATATCCGATCAATGACCGGAATAAAGAAGGACAGTGACTTACCCGAACCAGTGCCCGTTGTAACAACATAGCTCTGCTTACCCTGCCCCTTCGCCAGAGCCTGCATCTGATGCGCGTAGAGGTGCAGCGGCTCAGGATGACCCTCAGCTTTACCAACCTGGAACAGATCCGCACAGGCAACGTGCAAAACCCCTTCCGTAACCAACTGCTGCACCGTCCCCTTACGCTGATAGTTTGGATTGATTTGGATAAGGGGTTCTGGCCAATAGCGCCCATCTGCGTATTGTCGCTCAACTTCATCCCTGATATCCGTAGCTGCGATCCGGGAAAAACTGCGTGAAAACGAGCTGTACTCACTGATGAGCTGATCACGGAAGCCAAATACGTTGTTCATCTTCTTTATGTCCTTCCATTAGGCGCGTGATAGCCGGGTGCCAACTTTGCGTTCTCAACGCCGTACAAAGCCAGCGAATCGCTGAGCCAGAGGCGGTACTGTTCTTCTTTAAGACTGTGATCGGGTGAGGCATCAACGCTCCAGCGCAGCAGCATGTAGCCCGCAACAGCAGCCCGTACTCGCATTCGTATCGAACCACCAACCATCCCGTAGTCCATCTTGATGACCTCTGGACGTTCAAAACGAGGATGAGGCACTAAGTCCAACTCCACGATCCGCGTCCACTGAATGTCGTTGTCCGGACGCTCGTTAGCCTTAGGTTCTTCATCAAGCGGGATCGGCGTTTCGATGCGGGTGACAACGAAGTCGCGGAATTCGCCACTCTTGCGATCAAAAGCTCGGACGTGCCAGCGCAGGCCGGTATCGACCAGCGCGAAGGGCACAATGATCCGCTCGGTCTCGCCGCTGCTCATTGAGTGGTAGCGGATGGCTACTGGCCGCTTGGCATGGATGGCCCGGCAGATCGGAGCCAGCACATCCATCCGTGGGCAGCTCAGAGCCACAGGAGACTCGCATGGCAGCATCGGTTGCGAATCGACGTTCACGCCATCACCAAACCCAAGAGCAAGTGCCGACAAAACACGCTGCGTTGCATGCTCGAATATCGGAGAAAATGCCTTGCCGATGCGGTAGATCTTGTTGCTACCATCGAATTCAATGTTCTGCGGTGCGATTTCCCGGTACAGAGCCAGATCGCGCGTTGCCCCTGCCGGAGCCACACCGAAGCGCTCAATCAGGTCTGGGCGACCAATATCACCGAAGAAGTAGAGC
>ERZ724518.758-NODE-758-length-14344-cov-7.044790_pt1 | contig 14344 bp, 13 predicted proteins | sample MGYA00376051_ERZ724518 | MGnify/ENA primary metagenome ERZ724518 (study PRJEB28724, sample SAMN07190885) | wastewater metagenome | isolation source: influent of sewage treatment plant in Hong Hong | place: Hong Kong | collected 2016-03-17 ... | reverse complement strand
CAAGTGTGACGAGCTGATTTTGGGAAAAAAAGATGCCGATTCAAGGGCGCTTACCGTATGATGACGCCTTCACTACTGCAAGGAATAGCATCATGTTTTATCCGCTCCCACACAAAGGCGTGGCGGTCGCCGCTCTGCTTCTGCTCTCCGCCTGCTCGGCCGTCACCAGCGTCAGCAGCGTTCAACCCGATACCAGCATCACCATCAAGAACGGCACGGGCACCAGCAACCCACGCACCGAAAAACTTTCCGCCACCAGCTTCGGCAATTACGAGTTCAAGGTTGAACAGGCCGATGGCAAGAGTCTGTATGGCGTGCTACCGCTGAAGTTTAACGGCGGCTATCTGGCCGTTGATATCCTGTTCTTCGCTCCGGCCGCTTTCTTCAACTTGCGCGAGGTCTACCCCTACTATCAGTTCGATATCGACAAGGGGGTCGTGCGCTACAAGAGCAAGGCGACAGGCCCCTGGTTGGAATATGCCCCCATTGCGGCCGAGTCCGAACGGGCCAAGGCCTATTTTTCCGGCCACCATTGAGTCGCAAACCAGCAACAACGACAAGGGCCCGCTGGGTAATGCTTGTCTGTTAAGAGGTTCGGGAGAGACAACCTCTCTCGCCAACTCGCCGTAAACCCTTCCCTGGGGGCTCGATGGCGGCATCCCTGCCGCCAACGGTTGGCTCAAAAGGCTATCTCTCCCTCGCTAATTGACTGGCATTGGGGCCCGATGGCCCCTTGTTGATTCCGTCACCACCAGGCAGCGGAGTTACTCGCCAGACCAGCGCTTGAAGATCAGTGAGGTGTTGATGCCACCAAAGGCAAAGTTGTTGGACATCAGATAGTCGATCTGCAGCTGGCGACCACTCCCCTGGATATAATCCAGCGCCCCGCAGGCCGGATCCGGATTCTCCAGATTCAGGGTCGGTGCAAACCACCCCTCGGCCATCATCTCCAGACCAAGCCAGGCCTCCACAGCCCCACAGGCTCCCAGCGTGTGGCCAAAGAAACTCTTCAACGACGAGATGGGGGTCTGACTGCCGAAGATGGCATGGGTCGCCTGACTCTCGGCGATATCCCCCCGATCGGTGGCGGTGCCATGGGCGCTGATATAGCCAATCTGCTCGGCCGTCAACCCCGCCTGATCCAGGGCCATCTGCATGCAGATCTGCATGGTCGCCTTTTGGGGCTGGGTCACATGGGCGGCATCGCAGTTGCTGGCATAACCCACCAGCTCGGCCAAGATGGTGGCGCCTCGGGCCTGGGCATGTTCCAGCGACTCCAGCACCAGAGAACCGGCCCCCTCGCCGATCACCAGACCATCTCGACCGGCATCAAAGGGGCGCGGCGAGAGCTCGGGCTGTTCGTTCATCTGGCTGGTGGCAAACAGAGTATCGAACACCGCCGCCTCGGAGGGGCAGAGTTCCTCGGCCCCGCCGGCCACCATCACGGTCTGATAGCCGTGTCGGATCGCCTCGGTGGCGTAGCCGATGGCCTGACTGCCGGAGGTACAGGCACTGGAGGTCGGGATCACCCGGCCACGCAACCCGAAGAAAAGCCCGGCGTTGACCGCCGTGGTATGGGGCATCATCTGCACATAGGTGGTGGCCGTGATGTGCTCAGTACTCTTGTCGTTGAGCATGGCGCCAAACGCACTGATGGGGGCCGTGCTGCCGGTCGACGAACCGTAGGCGATGCCGGTGCGGCCATCGGTCAGCACTTCATTCCCCAGCAAGCCGGATCGCTGCAACGCCAGTTCGGTGGCCACGGTCGCCAGTTGTGAGACTCGGCCCATGCTGCGGGTCTGCTTGCGGTTGTAGTGACCCGGCAGCGTGAAGTCGGTAATCGGCGCCGCCAGACGGGTATTGAGCCCGGCGTAGACATCCCACTCCGGCATAGTAACCACGGCACTACGCCCCGCCTGCATGCGCTCACGAATAGTGGGCCAATCATTGCCAAACGCTGTCACCCCGGCCATGCCGGTGACTACCACTCGTTTCACTCGTTCTATCCTCTTCGCGGGCGCCAGAGCGCACCCTATAAATTCTGTTGTCTTGGCGAGTGGCCCTGTTCACTCACTCTGCCAGTCGATCGCGCCTGACAGCGATCGGAAAGCGCTAAGCAGACCCTCCGCGCCAAGGATGGCGCGGTGGAGCCCCCAGGGATGGGTTTACGGCGTGTCTGCGTGCGCCTTCCGGTCGATGTGAGCACTAAACCATGCCGCCATTAATCGAGATGACCTGCCGGGTCACGTAGGCGGCGATATCTGACATCAGATAGCTGACCAGCCCCGCGACCTCATCGGCTTGGCCCATGCGCTGAGCCGGGATCAGTTTCATCGCCTCGGCCAACACCTCGGGAGCAACCATGCCGGTGTCGATAAGGCCTGGCGCCACGCAGTTGACGGTGATCTTGCGCTTGGCCAGCTCCAGAGCCAGCGCCTTGCTGGCACCTATGATCCCCGCCTTGGCAGCGCTGTAGTTGACCTGACCGCGGTTGCCCATGATGCCGGAAACCGAGGAGAGGGTCACGATGCGCCCCCCTTTACGGGCCGCAATCATCGGCATGATGCACGGATGCAGCACGTTGTAGAAACTATCCAGATTGGTGTGGATCACCCCATCCCAATCGGCCTCGCTCAAGGCCGGGAAGGCCGCGTCACGAATGATACCGGCATTGCTGACTACCCCATAGTAGGCGCCGTGCTGCTCAATATCGGCTTCCAGCACGGCACGGCACCCCGAACGGTCGGCGATATCGAACTGCAACAGACGCCCCGAGCCACCCGCAGCACAGATAGCTTCCAGCGTCGCTTCAGCACCACCCTTGTCGCTGTGATAATGCACCAGGACACAAAATCCATCGGTCGCCAGTTTGAGGGCTATGGCCCGGCCAATCCCCTTGCTGGCGCCGGTCACCAGGACGCTACGACTCATGCTTGTCTACTCCCCAACAGGGCCTCTAATTGTTCGGCATCCGGCTGTATGGTACTGAGCCGGGCCTCGGCCACGAGCTCGCCATCACAGCGCAGATAACATTGAAAACTGGCCAAGGCGCCATCCTGCAGCAGCTGTTCACAGTCGATGGTCAGCAGGCTGCCTGCAGGCAGACGAGCCAAGTGGCATTGATACTTGCGAGCACCGAGCAACAGGCCGATCTGCGGCTCCTCCTGGCGCAGGTGGCCCTGATAGCCAGACCAGGCCGCTACCGTCTGGGCCATCAACTCGATGCCCACCCAGCCCGGCAGAGCACCATCATCGCGCAAAAACAGCGCCAGGGTCTCACCGACGCGCACCTCGCAACGGGCTGTGGTGGCCGTCGCCTCGCAGAGACGATCAAGCAGCAGCATGGGGGCGGCATGGGGTACCAGGCTCGCAATCGCCGGATAACTCATGGCTCGCTCCTGGCCAGCAACAGGCTGACATTGTTACCACCAAAGGCAAAGGAGTTCGACAGAACCACAGGACGATCCAGGGGTTGCGGGGTCAGCAGCAGATCGATGGGAGCCTGGCTCTCATCCCGCTCGCTGGCCGCATAGCTCTGATGAGGCAGTGGCAGATCCTCGGTCAACAGCAGCCAGGCCAGGGCCACTTCCGTGGCGCCCGCCGCCCCCAGCGTGTGACCGGTCAGCGCCTTGGTGGAGCTGCAAGGCACCTTATCACCAAACAGGCGGTGTACCGCCTTGGCTTCCATCGAGTCATTAAGCCGGGTGCCAGTACCATGCAGGTTGATGTAGCCGACCTGCCCGGGTTGCAACCCACCCTGCTCCAGCGCCATGCGCATCGCCGCCTCGGCACCAATCCCTTCGGGATGGGGCGCCGAGACATGGTAGGCATCGGAAGACTCCCCGGCACCGAGTAACGCCACAGGCCCGGGCTCGCGGGTCAGCAGACACAGGGCCGCCGCCTCGCCGATGTTGATGCCATCGCGGTCGCGGGCGAAGGGGGTGCAGGTCGCCGTGGCCAGCGACTCCAGGCTGTAAAAACCGTTCAGGGTCAGACCGCACAGGGTATCGGCGCCACCAACCAACACCACATCGGCCATATCGGCCGCCAGCAGGCGCTGGGCGCTGATGAAGGCCCGAGCGCTGGAGGAGCAGGCGGTGGAGAGCGTGTAGGCGGGGCCATGGACCCCGAGATAGTCGGCGAGAAAAAGAGCCGGACTGCCCAACTCTTGCTGGCAGTAGTGGTAACCGGGCGGCACTTCCTCGGCGGCCAGGGTCTGGATCCCCTCGTCGATCCCCGAGGTGCTGGTGCCCAGCACTATGGCGATGCGCTCGCTGCCGACCCGCGCGCGCCACTGCTCGACGCACTCCCGGATCTGGTTCAGCGCCGCCAACAACAGACGGTTATTGCGGCTGTCATGGACACCCAGCTCACTCGGCATGGGCGGCAACTCGCCCTGCACGGCACCAACCATCACCCGGCGGCCGTCATGCAGGGGCTGAGTATGCTCACGCAACGGCTGAAGTTCAGGCTGCCGCAACGCCGCCACCACCTGAGGGACATCGTTGCCCAGCGCATTGATGAGGCCGACGGCCTGGATATAACAAGGAGTCATGGGCTCACTCACGGTTGGCGTCCTCCGCCTCATTCGATGATGTCTGGTGCGGTAACGTCTGGATCGTTAACTGATAATCGAAGGCATGTTGCCACAAGCGAACCGGATTGCGATCCCCCACCTGCTGCTGATAGGTAATTTCGCTGACCAATTCACCCTTTTCATCACGCAGCTCGCGACGCAGCGGCTGGTCGATCAGTTGCCATCCGGCGGGCAGCACCGCCTGCCAGCTCTCACGGGGCCAGTAGCTGAGCAGCACATCGGCCAATACCTGGTTGGCTGGCGGCAGGGCACCGAGTGCCGCCAGGGCGGGCAGCTGATCCACGCGAATGCCATCGACCCCATACTCGACGCGGAACAGGCGCACCCCGAGCAGCGAGAAACCCACCAGGCTCAGGCGCTGGCCATCGGCCTCCATCACCACCAACAGACTATGTCCATTGGTCTGTCCCTTGATCTGGGCCGTCAGGATCTGCTCGACGTGCAACGGTACGGCCCGGATCGGTGACGGCAACTGAACCACCACCTCCGGGGTCAGATTGGCTTCGGGCCGGGAGACTTCGGGCGTGGTTGTGCTGGCACACCCCGTCAACCACAACACCAGCACACAGACCCATGATAAACAGCGGCGGCTAGGCATCGGATACCTCCCAGGACGGATAACGAGCCGGCATCGCCAAGGGCGCCAACAGGAAGGAGACAAACACGCCGACGCTCAACACCAGGCCGAAGCTGGCGATGGCCTGGGTGTGACTCAGCGCCAGCAGACCGAACGCCAGCTGGGTCGTCAGATTGGCCAGCAACACGGCCAGCAGGGTCGCCACCAGCCGCTCCTGGGCCGCACCATCGCCACTGCCTGTCGGCTGACTGCTGTGGGCAAAGAAGAGGCCGTAATCGATGCCGATGCCAAACACCAGACTCAGAGCCAGCAGGCTGAACAGGGTAAAAGGCATGCCACAAAAGCCCAGGGCTGCGGTGGCCAGCGCCAAGGCTATGCCGTTGCCTAGTAGAATGCGCAACGTCATCGCCCGTCCCAGCTTGTGCCAGAGCAGCCCAGCGGTCAGCAAGGCACCCAGCCCAAGGAACAGGCCGAGCAGCAGACGATAGCGAGCAAAGAGATCGCTCCAGCTCTGCCGCTTGTCCTGCCAGTGCACCCCCTGCAGATGGGCGGTGGCACTCTGCAGCCGAGCCGCATCGTGCACGCCATTGACCGGCACCAGCACGGCAACCTGCCCCTGCGGATTGCTCAGCCACAGCAGCCGCATCCCCTCGCTGACCGGGCTGTGCAACCAGCTCTCCGGCAGCAGAGGTTTCAGCGGTGGCAAGAGGTCTGAGCTGGACGCCGCCATCGACAAGCCAGCCTGCCGCAGCCGGGTGACCACCTGGGGCTGCAACCGGGACAAGGCGGCATGGGTTGCCTGTTGCATAGCCAAAGAGGGCAGACTGTCACTGAGCAGCCGATAGCCATCGATGACCCCCTCGCCCTGCAACGAAGCCAGGATCGGCTTTAGCGCCTCCAGCCGTTGCAGAGTCTGTTCACCGTCCGCCCCCAGTACCAGAAAGCCGGTCAGCTGGCTCGACTGCCCCGTCAGACGGGCCAGTTGCTGATCTTCCGCCTGTAGCGCCTGCGGCAGAGGTTGTAGACGACGAATGTCGTCATCGACCACCAAGCGGCTCAAACCGACTGCCGACACCGCCAGCAGCAGCACAGGCAGGGCCTGCCGCAGCAGACGGCTGCGCTGCCACCCCTGCAACCAGCGCAGCATCAGGGCGCGCAGCGGCAGGGGGCGCTCGGTCATGGTGCCCACCAAAAACGGGAACCAGACAAAGACGGTAATGAAGGAGCCGATGAGGCCGGCCAGCGAAAAGACCGCCATCTGCTGCAAGCCGGGGAATGGCGCCAGCCAGAGCAGCAGGTAGGCAAACAGCGTGGTGATGAGCGCCAGCAGCAAGGGCTGGCGCAGCCGCAGCGCCGTGGCCAGGGGCGACTCCTCGTGACCATGCAGACGGCGCTCGCTCAGGTAGTGCAGCGAATAGTCGTCCGAGATGCCGATGAGGCTCGAGCTGATGACCAGGGTAAACAGGTGGATCTGCCCAAAACAGAGCAGCACCGCCAGCAGACCACTGACCATGCCCACCGCCAGCGGCAACATGCAGAGCCAGAGCGGGCGCAGACCACGAAAAGCCCACCAGATGAGCAGCAAGACACCGAGCAGCGAACCCAGCCCTATGGTTGAGATATCGGCCTGGGCCAGCTCGGCGGCGTGATCGCTGTAGTAGAGGGTACCCCGACGCAGCAACTCACTGCCGGGGAAGCGGCTCTGCAGCTCGGTGCGCAGACCATCAAGTCGAGCCGCCAACTGGCGGCCACCCCGCAGATCGAAGGCGGAACCCTTGAGCTCGGCGCGCAGCAGGTACCAGTCACGGCCGGTGCTGGCATCGTGGCTGACCAGCCAGCCCTGTTGCAGGCGCAGCGGCCCGGTATTCTGCCCTTGAACGACGGCGCGGGTTAGCAGCAGCGGATCGGCTTGCCACTCGGCGGGCCCCACCCCGGCAAAGGGGGAGTAGACCTGGCCCAGCACCCACTGACTCCAGACTGCCGCGCCCTTAGCCAGCCGCTGCTGACTGGCAGCATCCAGCCGCTGATAGCGAAAATCGTGGAGGAAGTGGCGCCAGGCCGCCACATCCACCGCATTGGGGCCCTGAATGGTCTGCAGACCCGGCAGCTCTTGCAATGCCTGATACCACCAGAGTGCGGCACTCTCGCCACGCTGACCGGCGGGCAGGCTGATGAGCCAGAACAGCTGGCGATCCAGCCGATGGCTCAACTGCTCCTGCCAGACGGGATCCAGCCCAGAGGCCTCATCCTGGGGCAGCAGCGCCATCACGCTGCTGTTGATACGCGCCTCCGGCAACAGGGCCAGCAATCCTGCCAACATCAGCAGGGAGGCCACCAGCCAGCCCCAGGCCAGGCGACGCCAGCGCCGTTGCTCGACCGGACTCGGTTCCATGTGGGGCGTCGGCTCCATGGGGGGAGTCGGCTCCATGGGGACACTCGGCTCCGCAGCGGCGACCTCAGTCGGCAAATCGGCGCTGTTCGACATCGGTCAGCTCCTCGGGGACATGCTGAATGGCGCTGAAATTCAGTTGGGTTTCATCCCCCTGGCGGTCACGGATCAGCAACTGCTGCAACTCCAGGCTGCCCTGCATCTCCAGCTGTGCGAACACCTGATTCAGCGGTGGCTGTTTCGGCGTTAACTGCAGAGTCCACGTCTGGGGGGCCGGGGTAAACGCCAGGGTGAAGTGCTGCTCCATCGCCTGTTGGTCGGCCGTGAAGAGACTCAGCAACAGGTGGGAAAACTCGAACAGCTGCGGATTGGCATCCGCGGTGATCGCCTCCGGCGCCTGCCCCGCCAGTTGCTGCACCAGACGCCGATCATCCAGGGTCAGGGTCAGCTCGAAGGGCTCGGTCTGGTGCCACCAGAGGCCGTGAGCGCGGGAGAAAAGCAGCTCGCCGCTGGAGCGCAGCGGTTGCGCCAACCCACTGACCCGCTTGAGCTGCACGAAATGGGCGCGCAGGGTCGGCGCCGCCGTCAGCTGACGCTGCAGATCCGCCAGCGTCTGGGGGCTGGCAGTCGCCGCTGCGGCCGACTGCCAGCACACGAGCAGCAGCCCCAGGAACCAACCCAGCCTCATGACGGTATCCCCAACTTTTGCAGCAGGATCGGCGGTGAGACCAGCCGCATCTCGCCACTGGGCATCGCCACCGCCACCTGGATGGTGTACCCCTTGCTGGTGCGCGCGCCACTGGCCACGTCGAAGAATTCGTAGTCGATGCGCAGACGGTTTTCGTACTCGCTGATGCGGGCCTCGATCCGCACCAGTTGATCGAACAGCAGCGGCGCAATGAACTTCATCCGGGTATCGATGATGGGCCAGGCGAAGCCCGAGGCCTCCATCTCCCGATAGCCATAGTCGATCTGCCGCAACAGCTCGCAACGCACCTGCTCCATGTAACGGAAGTAGTTGCCATGCCAGACCACCTGCATCGGATCGACATCGTTGAACGGGATGCGCAGCGTGATGGATGCGCTCGGTAGCTGCAGCTCACTCATGCCGGTTCTCCGCAGAGTTCCGCAGGGGCCGAGGCTGCCTGCGGCTGACGGTTCTCATACAGGGGCCAGCTCGCCTGCTGGATGGTGGCAATCAGTGCACGCAGCTCACCCTCCAGCGGCCGATCCTCAGTCAGTACCGGGCTCATCGCCCGCACGTCGGCCAGGGTCTGGCGCAGAGACGGCGCCAGACGGCTGACGCTCTGCCCATCCAGCGCCAATCGCTGCTCGGTACCCTGCACCGCCGCCAGCAAAGCGGCCGCCGCCACCTGTTCGGTCAGCTGTAGCACCCGCAGGCAGTCGCGCGCGGCTATGGTGCCCATGCTCACCTTGTCCTGGTTATGACACTCGGTGGAGCGCGAGAAGATGCTGGCCGGCAGGGTCAGCTTCAACGCCTCGGCGGTCCAGGCCGAGGCGCCAATCTGCACAGCCTTGAAGCCGTGGTTGATCATGCGGCGCTGCCCGGTGGCACCGCTGAGGTTGCTCGGCAACCCCTTGTTGAACTTGACGTCCACCAGCTGGGCCAGCTGGCGGTCCAGCAGATCGGCCAGGTTGGCGATGGCCGTCTTCATGCTGTCCATCGCCATGGCGATGTGGCCACCGTAGAAGTGGCCGCCGTGCATCACATGCTCCTCTTCGCCATCGATCAGCGGGTTGTCGTTGGCGCTGTTGAGCTCGTTCTCGATCAGTTGCCGCCACCAGGGCAGACCATCGGCCACCACGCCGATGACATGGGGGGCGCAGCGCAGGGAGTAACGATCCTGCAGCCGATCGCTGTGGCGCGGCAGCGCCTCGGCCTGCAGATCGGCACGCAGCCAGGCGGCGATCTGTTGCAAGCCCGGATGGGGCTTGGCGGCAAACAGCCGGGCATCGAAGTGGAAGGCATTGCCCGCCATCGCCTCGGTCATCAGCGCCGTGATGCGGGTGGAGAGCCGCATCAGATAGTCACAACGGGCATAGGCCAGACAGGCCAGCGCCGTCATCACCGAAGTTCCGTTCATCAGGGCTAGTCCCTCCTTGGGGCGCAGCACCAGCGGCTCGACTCCCAGCTCGCGGTAGACCTCGGCACTGGGACGCAGGGCGCCACGCCAGTAGACTTCGCGTTCACCCACCAGCACGGCAGCCACATAGGAGAGCGGCGTCAGATCGCCACTGGCGCCTACCGAGCCCTCTTCGGGGATGCGGGGAGTGATGTCCTGGGCCAGCAGCCAGTTCAGCCGCTCCAGCAGCGGCAGGCTGACCCCGGAAACCCCCTGGGCCAGCGAGCACAGCCGGGTCGCCAGCACGGCGCGTCCGGCCTCGATGCTCAGGTTGGCCCCCAGGCCGCAGCCGTGAAAGCGCGTCAAGTGCAGCGGCAACTCGGGCACCAGCTCGGTTGGCACCGCATTGGTCACCGAGTCGCCATAGCCGGTGGTGACGCCATAGATCACCCCCTCTTCGGCCAGCAGGCGATCGAGAAAATCGGCGCCATTCTGGATGCGACGGCGAAAATCGGCCTGACTGTTGAGTTCAGGGAGTGCCTGCCGATGGGCCAGCGCCACCACCTGTTCGATGGTCAGGCGTTCGGCGCCAAATGTCACACGTTGGGCGTCAGCCTGCATCGGCTCGCCGCACTCACTACTTGTCTGTGTTGTCATCGGATAAGTGCCAGAAATCAAAGAAATTAAACCAGTCGAGCGGCGCCTTCAGGCAGTGGTGTTGCAAACGCTCGGCATACTGTTGAACCAGCTGCGGCAAGGCCGCCGCCCGCTCCCGACGCAGCAGCTGCAGCTGCGCGGCAAACGGCTCGAAATAGACGCGAAAACGGCCCTGCTCGCGCAGACCGAATAGCAGATAAACTGGGGCCCCGAGGGCCGCCGCCAGTATGAAGGGGCCTTGCGGGAAGGGAGCCGGCGCGCCGAGAAAGTCAGCCCAGATCACCCGTTTTTCCCGGGTCACCGAGGTGCGATCGCCCACCAGCACCACCCATTCGCCAGCCTCCAGCTTCTCCTTGAGCAGGATGGCCGTCTCCGGCCCCACCTCGCGCACCTGGATCAGCTGCAGATTGGCCTGGGGGTTGACCGCCTGCAGCAGGCGGTTGAAGCGTTCGGCGTGGTCGGTGAAGACCAGCGCATTGACCGTCACCTGCCCCAGCGAGCGGCTCAGGGCGCGGCACAGCTCCAGATCGCCCAGGTGCGAACCGAGCACCAAGACCCCTTGCGGTCGCTCTTGTAGCGCCTGATAGGCGCCGTTGTCGATGAGCTCGACCTGTTCGTGGCGGATCTCGCCGCGCCAGCCGGCCAGCTTGTCCAGCATCGCCTCGCCAAAGCGCAGGAAGTGGCGAAAGCTGCTGCGGCGCTCAGCGGGCAGGGTGATGCCTCGGGCCGCGGCAAATTTTTCCAGCCGCTGCAGATAATCGGTGGAGGCGCGACGCTGGCGCACACCGGTCAGCCAGAAGTAGGCGATCACCGGATAGAGGCAGAGTTGAAAACCGCGACGCCCGAAGGTGTCGTAGCACCAGAGCATGAAGTTCAGCCCCCACTGGGCACCGCGCTCCGGCGTCCGTGACCAGTGCAGACGGCGACGGCAGCGCCCCCAGGTCAGATCCAGCATGCGCTCGCAGACCAGACGGGTGTGCATCCAGGAGATGCGCAGGTTGTCACGCCAGACATCGAAATGGGAGAGACCATCGGGCGGATAGATGACCCGGGTCGGCAGGAAGCGCACCGCCACCCCGGCCCAGTAGAGTCGCACCATCACTTCGGTGTCGAAATCCATGCGCTGACCGAGACTCCGGCGATCCAGCAGTCCCAGGGTCGAGGCCAGCGGGTAGACGCGAAACCCGCACATGCTGTCGCGGATTTCAAAGGAGGAGGTCTCCAGCCAGACCCAGACATGGGTGACATAGCGACCGTAGAAACGCCCCTTCGGCACCGACTCGTCGTAGACGGGAGCACCGGAGATCAGCGCCTGCGGGTACTCTCGCGCCTCCGCCAGCAGACGTGGCACATCGGCCAGATCGTGCTGACCGTCGGCATCCAGCTGCAGGGCATGGGTGAAACCCAAGGCAGCAGCCTGCCGCAGCCCCTGGATCACGGCACCGCCCTTGCCCTGATTGAGCGGCAGTCGCAGCAGGGTGATCCAGCCGTGGCGAGCCACCAACTCATCGAGCAGTTGGGCCGTCTCGGCGCAGCTCCCGTCATCGACGATAAGACAAGGCAGCAGGGTTTCATCATCCTGTGACTCGCCATGCGGCGCCGCCAACCAGCCATCCAGCATGCGCACCAGCGCCGGGCCATGGTTGTAGCAGGGGATCAGCAGACAGGGGCGAAACGCCAGCGAAGAGTCTGGGGCCATCATAGTTTCACCCGCCCGCTGCTGGCCGTCTCACCATCCAGTCGATAGCAAAACTGCAATTTACGTTGTTCTGGCTGCCAGCTCAGTTGCAGCTCGACCTCGTTCCCCGGCTGCAGCGGCTGCTGGAACTTGAGCATCTCCAGACCCGAAAACCGCTCTTCGATGGCCCACTGCTCGCAGGCGTAGCCGATCGCCAGATGCAGCTGCGCTACCCCCGGCAACAGGGGGGCGCCAGGGAAATGGCCGGCAAACCAGACCAGACCAGGGTCAAGCCGTAACCGCAGGGTCAAGGTGTGACCATCCAACACCTGGCTCAACAGCGTCGGGGTTGACGCATCAGGAGAGAGGGACATCAAACAGCTCCTTGAGCTCGAGATAGGGCAACTTGCCCTGAGAATTACGCGGCAGTGCCGTGACACAACGGACGCGCCGCGGCAAAGCTACCGGCTCCAGCCAGGGGCGCAGCTGCTGACGCAGATCCAGCAGAAAATTACCGCCCCCCAGCCGTTGCCACTGCCGCTCGCCCTCGGCAGAGAGCACCAGCACGGCCCCCAGCAACTGACGCGCCCCCTGCTCCAGCGGTAGCACCACAACCTCCGCCACCCAGTCGAGGGCGCGCAGTCGGCGTTCGACCTCATCCAGCGAGACGCGCTTCTCGGCCTGCTTGACGATGCGATCCAGGCGTCCCAGCAGGGTGAAACCCTCGGCGTGCAGGGCAATCTTGTCGCTGGTCAGCCAGGGCTTCTCATCGGCCAGATCCTCATCGGCCAGAAAGGGCGAACGCAGCCGCAGACAGCCCTGCTCATCCTGACTCACCTCCAACCCCGGCAGCGGCTGCCAAGGCGTGTCGGCCTGCAGGGCCTGGCGCCAGGCGATGCCGCCAGTCTCGCTGCTGCCATAGATTTCGATGGGCAAAAGACCAAACAGCCGCTGACTCTGCAGGGCGGCGGCATGGGGCAGAGGGCCGCCCGAGGAGTAGAGCAGGCGGCAACCCACAGCCGCCAATTGGGGATCCAGCCGGGTGAGAAAGGCCGGCGAGCTGACGAGCAGCCAGGGCTCTCCCGGATGGTCGGCCACCCACTGGCAGAGCTGCTCGGGAAACTCCAGATTTTGACTGGCAAACGGCACCCCAGCACACAGGGGCAGCAACACCCGGAACAGCAGACCGTAGATGTGCTGATGGCTCACCGTCGCCAGCACACGCCCCCCCTGCCACTGGGAGTGCCACAGTGACCACTGGACGGCCAACTCTGCCTCCAGCTGGCGCTGCGACTTGGCAATCGCCTTGGGCTGCCCCGTCGAGCCCGAGGTGAACAGCACACAGCTGAGCTCCGTCGTCCACTCCGGCAGGCAGGGGTCATCCCCTCCGACGGCATCATGTTCGATCGTCGAGCAGACAGGCCAGGGGAGATCGAGGGTGGGCTCCAGCGGCAGATCGGTCAGTACCCCATCGAGATGGTCCGCCAATTCGGCCAACTGGGCCAGACGATTATGACCCGGCAACACCACCTGGCAGCCGGCGTAGCCACAGGCGAGCAGCGCCACGGCAAAGGGGTAGCTCTCCTGATAGCAGAGCGCCCAGCGTTGTACCGGTTGACCCTGCAGACGCGCCACCAGTCGGGCCACGTCACGGCGCAGATCGGCGAGGGTTAGCGGGCGCTCAGCCTGCCAGGCGATGGCGCGATCGCGCTGGGACTGGTTCAACAGTTGGGAGAGCGGTAGAAGGGGACGACTCATGGCTGCGCCTCTAGCATCGACGTGGCCAGCCGCGCCTGCAGACGGCGGCGCAGCAACCACTCGCCGCCCATCAGAGTGCCCATCAGCAGATAGCTGAGCAGGCCGTTGTAGAGACTCCACAACGCCATGTCGCCAAGAAGTATGGTGCCAAGGGCCAGTGTGCCATTGACCACGAAGAAACCACACCAGACCTGGGTTACCCGGCGGGTATAGCGAATTGCCTCCGGCGGCAGTTGCGGATCCTGCAATCGTGCCAGCCGCTCGATCAGTGTCTGCGGTTGCCACAGGCTGCGGGCAAACAGCAGCAACAGCAGCAGGCTCACCAGCACGGGGTAATAGAGCAGCCAGTGGCTGGCGCGACAGAGTAGCGACAGACCCGCCAGCAGCAGGCCGCACCCGGCGATGCTACGTCCCAGCCACAACCACTCTCCCAGGCGACCGCCAACGGGCAGCAGGCGCAGGGCAAACAGCAGCAGCAACCCAACCCCCAGCGTGGTCAGCTCACCCTTGTGCACGCCCCAGTAGACAAGAAAGGGGTAGCACAGCAGGACGACGGCCAATAGCGCCGTCGGCAGACGTCGGATCACGGCTGGGCAAGCAGTTG
>ERZ724518.757-NODE-757-length-14345-cov-6.341707_pt1 | contig 14345 bp, 12 predicted proteins | sample MGYA00376051_ERZ724518 | MGnify/ENA primary metagenome ERZ724518 (study PRJEB28724, sample SAMN07190885) | wastewater metagenome | isolation source: influent of sewage treatment plant in Hong Hong | place: Hong Kong | collected 2016-03-17 ... | reverse complement strand
TTCTTGCGTCAGATTATGACACGCCGTTGAGGTGCGCCATAGCCCGCTGTGCGGGATTACGCCTTGCTGACCCGCTCGTACACGGTCTTGCCGCGCAGGCGGAAAAGATCGGTCGCGTGATAAAAATTCTCCGAATGACCCACAAACAACAGGCCATCCGGTTTAAGCAGTGGCGCAAAGCGGCGCAATACCGCCAGTTGGGTGTCGCGGTCGAAATAAATCATCACATTGCGGCAGAAAATCGCGTCAAACGGCCCGCGCACCGACCATTGCGTATCGACCAGATTCAGTTGTTGAAAGCGGATCATCTGGCGCAAGGCCGGCTTGGCGCGCCAGCGTTGATCATCTACCCGATCAAAATAGCGATTGGCCATACCGGCTGGCAGCTTGTTGATCGCTTCGGCGCCATAAATACCCTCGGCGCCGACGCGCAGGACATTGGTGTCCAGATCAGTCGCCACGATATTGACGTTCAGCCGCGCACCGCTGCTGGCAGTTTCCAGTGCGGTCATGGCCAGCGAATAGGGTTCTTCGCCGGTGGAGGCTGCGCAGCACCAGATGTTCACCTCACCGCTGAGCGTGCGCAGGTGCTCGGCCAGAATGGGAAAGTGATGCTCTTCGCGAAAGAAATAGGTCAGGTTGGTGGTCAGCGCGTTGACAAAGTGCTCCAGCTCTTCATTGCCGCGCTCGGAAAACAAGCGTTCCAGATAGGCGGTGAACGAGGGCAGTTGCAGTGCGCGAATCCGCCGCACCAAGCGGCCATATACCATGTCTTTTTTGCTGGGATTGAGGGCAATGCCGGCGCGCTGATGGATAAAGCGGCGGATGCGATCGAAATCGTCATCAGTAAAGACAAACTCACGCTGAATCGGTGGGAGTTTGGGCAGCACAATGGCGGGTGGCGGCTGGGTTTTCATGACACCTGGTTTCTTCTGTCGTGACGGGTCGGGCCGGCAGGATGGCAAAAGCCCAAGCGTGAGCTTGGGCTTGTATCTGATAGACAGACATTCAATTCAGTCTGCCCTGCTGCTTGAGCGGCGTCAAGGGCAGGGCGTGGCGATTGTGCGCACGATTCTGTCTTTTGTGTGCGCGGGCAAAACCTGCGCCGGGGTGAATTGTTGTTACACCGAGAACGACGAACCGCAACCGCAGGTGGAGCTGGCGTTCGGGTTCTTGATGACAAACTGCGAGCCTTGCAGGCTTTCCTGATAGTCGATTTCTGCGCCGACCAGGTATTGGTAGCTCATCGGATCAACCAGCAGTTGCACGCCTTCTTTTTCCACCAAGGTATCGTCGTCGTTGGCGATTTCGTCAAAGGTGAAGCCGTATTGAAAACCGGAGCAGCCGCCGCCGGTGACAAACACGCGCAGTTTCAGCTCGGGGTTGCCTTCTTCGGCGATCAGGTCTTTGACTTTGTTGCAGGCGCTGTCGGTGAAAACGAACGGCATCGGGGTTTCGGTTGCGGCGGTCATGGGGTGTGTTCTCCAGCAAGAATGGGGGACGATTTGATTATCCACTGCTGCGGCGGAAAATCAACAGGGTTGCCAGCAGGGGCATCGGGTGTTTTGTGCGTGTGTCTGGCGCCGTGTGGCTGTGCTCGGACGGTGGTGCTTAGCCGGGGGAAACCCCGCCCAAAATGTAGCGCTGCGCGCAGCGCAGCACCACTTTGCCAAATAAGGCCAATCACCCCACGCGCAAGAGCGCAGGCATGAAAAAAGCCGCTCGCGGCGGCTTTTTTCGGCAGTCCAGCGGATTAACGCTTGGAGAACTGCTTGCGACGGCGGGCCTTGTGCAGACCGACCTTCTTACGTTCAACTTCACGTGCGTCGCGGGTCACCAGGCCTGCGGCGGACAGTGCCGGCTTCAGCTCAGCAGAGAAGTCGATCAGGGCGCGGGTGATGCCGTGGCGCACTGCGCCGGCTTGGCCGGTTTCGCCGCCGCCGGTCACGTTCACCATGATGTCGAAGCTTTCCAGGTGCTCAGTCAGCGCCAGCGGTTGACGCACGACCATGCGGCCGGTTTCGCGGGCGAAGTATTGGTCCAGCGGCTTGCCGTTAACGGTGATCTGGCCGTTGCCCTTGGCCAGGAAGACGCGAGCGACTGCGCTCTTGCGACGACCGGTGCCGTAGTAGTATTTACCGTTCATATTTCATCCAGCCCTTATCAGATTTCCAGCGCTTTCGGCTGCTGCGCGGTGTGCGGGTGCTCGTTGCCGGCGTACACTTTCAGCTTGGCCAGCATGGCGTAGCCCAGCGGGCCTTTCGGCAGCATGCCCTTGACGGCTTTTTCCAGCACGCGCTCCGGGAATTGCTGTTGCATTTCGGTGAAGGTGCGCTCGTAGATGCCGCCCGGGTAGCCGGAGTGACGGTAGTACTTCTTGTCTTGGGCCTTGGTGCCGGTCACGCGGATTTTTTCAGCGTTAACCACCACGATGTAATCGCCAGTATCAACGTGCGGGGTGAACTCCGGCTTGTGCTTGCCGCGCAGACGACGGGCGATTTCGGCGGCCAGGCGGCCGAGCACCTTGTCGGTGGCGTCCACCACGAACCATTCGCGCTTTACCTCGTGCGGCTTGGCAGAAAAGGTTTTCATGGAAACTCTTCCAGTCAAAATTCTTGAAAGTTGTAGATTCTATTACAGCACGAAGACCACTGTCAAACCGCACTGGAAAGTCAGCAAGGGCCTGATTTTTCTGGCTGCACGTGTAGTGTGACGGGGCAGTTTTTGGCTGGCAAAACCGTGATGGGCCAAGGTAGGAGAAAAACCTTGCACATAGGGTACTTATCTTGCACTGCAAAATCACTGTGTGCTGGTGCCCGCTACCGGCCAGGCTCACAAAAAAAAAGCGCAACGGCCGGTTGGGCGGTTGCGCTGAATTCCACCTATAGAAGGAGGATGGAGGAGACAACACCAAAACGCACACATTGCATGCAACGTCCTGATGTAGGTTTGATTATCGAACCGGCGCGGCGGTTTGGCAAGTATTTTTTGTGCAGTGCAGTATAAATTGTTGCTCTGCACAAATCCGCAGCCTGGCGCCCCTGGAAAATACCGAATCCACGTGCTCCGACGGCGGCTACACCCGTCGTGCTTCCAGCACGCCCTTGACCTCCATCAGATGAAACAGCACGCGCTGGATGTCGGCCACCGTGCGCACTTCCACGGTCAGCCGCATGCGGGCGTGGGCGTCGCGGCTCAGGGTGTGCACGGCGGTGACATTCACCTTGTCGCGCGACAGCACCTCGGAGAATTCGCGCAGCAGGCCGGGGCGGTCGCGCGCCACCACGTCCACGTCGATGGCGAACAGGCTGTTGTCCTGGCGCCCCCAGTCGGCGGCGATCAGCCGCTCGGGGGCGTCGGCGGACAGGCGCTTGAGCGTGCGGCAATTCACCCGGTGAATGGAAATCCCCCGGCCACGGGTGACAAAGCCCACCACCGGGTCGGGCGGCGCCGGTTTGCAGCACTTGGCCAGCACGGTCATCAGGTTGTCCACGCCTTCGATCAGGATGCCGCCGGCGTCGTGGCCGGCGCGGCTGCGGCGCACCAGGCTTTCCGGGTCGGGTTCGGCGGCGGGTTCGGGCGCGGCAAAGCTGGTCAGCGCCTGATGCAGGGCTTTTAGCGACAATTCGCCATGGCCCAGCGCGGCATATACTTCGTCCATGCCGCGCTGGTTCAGCCGCTCGGCCAGCGCTTCCAGATTGGGTTGCAGGCCGGGCAGGCGCGCCAGTTCTTTGTCGAACAGCACGCGGCCGGCGTCGATGGCGATATGGGCGTTTTGCTGGCGAATCCACTGGCGAATCTTGCTGATGGCGCGGTGGCTGACCACCCAGCCGTCGTGCAGCCAGTTGATCGACGGCCCGCCTTCCTTGACGGTGAGGATTTCCACCCGCTGGCCATTCTGCAAGGGGGTGGACAAGGGCACGATCTGTCCTTCCACCTTGGCGCCGCGGCAGCGGTGGCCGATATTGGTGTGCACCGCGTAGGCAAAATCAATCGGCGTGGCGCCGGTGGGCAGGCTGAGCACCTTGCCCACTGGCGTCATCACGTAAATGGTGTCGGCAAACAGCTCGGTCTGGAAGGCGTCGGCCAAGCCGGCGCGGTCGGAGACATCTTCGCGCCAGTCCAGCAGCTGGCGCAGCCAGGCGATTTTTTCTTCGTAGGCGGCGTCGCCCTTGCCGCCTTCTTTGTAGCGCCAGTGCGCCGCCACGCCAAATTCGGCGTGCTCGTGCATCTCGAAGGTGCGGATTTGCACCTCGACCACTTTGTCTTCCGGGCCAATCACCGCGGTGTGCAGGCTTTTGTAGTCGTTGGCCTTGGGCTGGTTGATGTAGTCGTCAAATTCGCCGGGCACCGGCTGCCACAGGCTGTGAATCAGCCCCAGCGCGGTGTAGCAGTCCTTGATCGAATCCACCAGGATGCGCACGGCGCGGATGTCGTACAGCTCGGAAAAATCCAGGTTTTTTTTGCGCATCTTTTTCCAGATGCTGTAGATGTGCTTGGGCCGGCCGGCCACGTCGGCGTGCAGGCCGGCGCCAGCCAGCTCGTTGCGCAGCGTGGCCAGCACCTGTTCGATATAGCTGAGCCGATCCAGCCGGCGTTCGTCCAGCAGCTTGGCGATTTTTTTGTAGGTGTCCGGCTCCAGATGGCGAAACGCCAGGTCTTCCAGCTCCCACTTGATTTGCCACACGCCCAGGCGGTTGGCCAGCGGGGCAAAAATATCCAGCGTTTCGCGCGCCACCCGCCGCCGCACGGCATCGTCCGGCACTTTGGACAGGTGATACATGGTTTGCGTGCGCCAGGCCAGCTTGATCAGCACCACGCGGATATCGGCCACCATGGCCAGCAGCATCTGGCGCAGGGCTTCGGCCTGATGCCGGCGGGCTTCGGGCGTGGCGGCGTCGTGCTGGCTGCCCAGCTCTTGAATCTGCCGCACGCGCAGGCAGCCCTGCACCAGGCTGGCCACCACCGGGTTGAATTCGCGCACCAGCCAGGCTTCGCTGTCGGCGCGCAGGTCTGGCGTGGCAAACAGCAGCGCCGCCGCCACCGCGTCGGCCAGCAGGTTCAGGTCGGCCACAATCGCCGCCGCCGCCACCGCGTGGCTGAACATGTCTTCGCCGGTGTGGCTGAGCGTGCGGCCCTGATATTGCTCGCGCGCCAGCCGGAACGCCTTGTCGAGCATGGCGAATTCGGCATCGGTGTATTGCGGGGCCAGCGAGGCCAGCCAGTGCTGCGGGTCGGCGGCGTCGGCCAGCGAGTCGGCCAGGGGACGGGTAACGGCAACCATGATTCATCATATGCGATGGGGAATCCGGTATTAAAGGGGATGCCCTGCCTGCAAGGCAAGAGGCAATGCGTCAGCGGCTGGCCCCGTGCGGCGTCAAATTTTCTTGAAGTCGCAATTGCCACGACAAATGAATGGATTAAACTGCCTTCTGCATAGGCAAAACGAACGAGTGGGTATGGCCAGTTGGATGATGGTGTGGCCGGGCATGCTGGCCCTGGGCGCAGTGGTGGGATTTTTGGGTGGTTTGCTGGGCATCGGTGGGGGGATTTTGGCCATTCCGGTGCTGGCGCTGTTGTTTGGCATGGATCAGGCCACGGCGCAGGGCACTGCGCTGGTGATGATTGCGCCCAATGTGGTGCTGGCGTTCTGGCGCTATTCCCAGCATCACCCGATTGCGCTGCGGCGGACGCTGACGCTGGGCGCGGTGTCGATTGTGGTGTCTTACCCGGCCGCGCGGCTGGCGGTGTCGCTGGACCATCACACCCTGCGCTGGATTTTCATCGGCTTTTTGCTGTGGCTGGTGGGCTATCTGGGCTGGCAGCTGTACGCCCGTCGCGCCAAGGGTGCGCTGGCGCCGCGCATACTGTCCGAGCGCTGGCTGCCTTTGGTGTCGGTGGTGGCGGGTGCGTTTTCGGGTTTGTTTACTGTCGGTGGCGGCACAATTTCCTCACCGATGCTGGTGGGCCTGTTTGGCTACCGCCAGGCGGCAGCGCAGGGCCTGGGGCTGTGCATGATTGTGCCCAGCTCGCTGGTGGCCATGGGCGCCTACACCCACGCCGGCGTGGTGGACTGGCAACTGGGCATTCCGCTGGCGATTGGCGGGCTGTCCACCATCTCGCGCGGCGTGGCGCTGGCCCAGCGCCTGCCGGATCGTAAATTGCGTGGGATTTTTCTGGTGTTCTTGGTGATTACCGTAGTGTTGATGCTGCCGAAGGGCTAGGGGGTGTCACCACGCCAACCCGTCCCGGTGCGCGGCAAAATGCGCCTGCAAAAACGCCACAAACCGGCTGAGCTTGGCCGGCGCTTGCGCGCGCTGCGGGTAGACGGCATACACGTCGGCCGGGGCAAAGCGCCAGTCCGGCAGCACTTCAATCAACTCGCCCGCGCGCAGATGCGGGGCGATTTCCCAGGTGGAGCGCAGCAAAATGCCGTGGCCGGCCAGCCCCCAGGCCAGCGCGGTGCTGCCGTCGTTGGTGGACAGCCCGCCAGTGACTTTGACCGTCACCTGCTGGCCGGCGCGGTTGAGCTGCCAGTTGCCATACGCCTGATTGTTTTCCCGAATGACAATGCATTGATGCCGGCTGAGCGCCTCGGGCCGCTCGGGCGCCGGGTTGCGCGCCAGATAGTCGGGCGCGGCGCACAACAGCCGACGATTGGCCGCCAGCCGGCAGGCATGGTCGCGGCTATCGGGCAGGCCCCCCACCCGAATGCCCAGATCAAGGCCGGTTTCCACCAGATTCATTGGCCGGTCAGTCAGCGTCAGCTGCACCCCCACCTGCGGATAGCAACGGGCAAAGTCACTGACAGCCGGGGCAATATGGCAACGGCCAAAGCCAAACGAGGCATTCACCCGCAACAGCCCGCGCGGCGCCAGATGGCGGGCAGCCACATCCGCCTCCAGCGCGTACAGCTCGTCCAGCAGCGCCTGGCCACGTTGCGCGTACAGCTCGCCTTCCTGGGTCAGGTGCATGCGCCGGGTGGTGCGCTGCAATAAGCGCAAGCCCAGCCTGGCCTCCAGCGCCGCCAGTCGCCGGCTGATCACGGGCGGGGTCACGCCCTGCTCACGCGCCAGCGCCGCCAGACTACCGGCACGCAATAAGGCGGTAAAAAACGCCAGATCGGATAAGCCGTCCATTATTGCTCTCCAGCACAAGAATAGCTTGTTATCGTCAGGCATTATAAGCCCGTAACGATCGGATTACACTGCACCCCACACTGACAACAACCAAGGACACTCGGTATGGGACAGCCAGGCGAAATCGGGGCATTGCTGACCGTCACCGGCTTGGGCGCGGCATTGGGCGGGGTGGGGGGCTTGCTGGGCATTGGCGGCGGATTGCTGGCCATTCCGGTGCTGGCGCTATGGTTTGGCATGGATCAATCCATGGCGCAAGGCACCGCGCTGGTGATGATTGTGCCCAATGTGCTGCTGGCGTTTTACCGCTACCGTCAGCACCACACCATCCCACTGAGCCGGGCGCTGGGGCTGGGCGGCATTGCCATGCTGGCCTCCTACCCGGCGGCAAGGCTGGCGGTGGGGCTGGACCATCACACCCTGCAATGGGTGTTTATCGGCTTCTTGCTTGGGCTGTGCGCTTACCTGTGCTGGCTGGTGGCACGCCCACCCCTGGCGCACGCGCCGCAACCACGGGTGTTATCCGCCCGTTATCTGCCGGTGGTGGGGGTGGTCAGTGGGGTATTTTCCGGGCTGTTTACCGTGGGCGGCGGGCTGGTGGCCACGCCAATGCTGGTGCGCGGCTTTGGCCATCGCCAGGCGGCGGCACAAGGGCTGGCGCTGGCGCTGGTGGTGCCTGGCTCGCTGATTGCGCTCAGCGCCTACGCCAGCGCCGGGCAGGTCAGCTGGTCGCTGGGCCTGCCCATGGCGCTGGGCGGGCTCTCCACCATTTCCTGGGGCGTGGCCTGCGCCCGCCGTCTGCCGGAACGCTGGCTGCGCAGCGTGTTCATCGGCTTTTTGCTGGTGACCACGGCGCTAATGTGGCCGGGTTGAGAATAAAGCGGCATCCCCCTCACGCCCCCGGTCAAGCCCGCCCTGCCTGCTCGGCCTTTTCCGCCATCAGCAGCTTTTCCAGCACCTTGGACATTTGTGTGACCGGCTGGCGGTTTTTCTGCCGATTAGCCGGGCTCAGGGTATCCAGCAGTGAGGTCAAACCGTTCTGACTGCTGTATGCGCGTGTGGCTTTATGGGTAGCGCTTGTGCTGCTGGCCGGGGCCGATTGGCCGGTGGCTTCGCGCATGCGCACCGCCCCCAGGCTGGTGGCGGTTTGGTCAAGCTGATCGGTGCTCATGCCCAGCGACATCAGCATCTGATAAGCCTGTAACAGCTTCTTGCGGTCTTGCTTGGTCAGGTAATTCAGCACATCCCCGCTGCCATCGGCATTTTTGCCCAGATTATCCGGATGGGTGGGCGGCTTTTTGCCGTTGAGGGTTTCGACCAGATACGACCCTCGCCCCGGTTCAGCATAGCGACGATTGGGGTCATCTGGCATCTGGAGATTTTCATCTGGCAGGCCGGCTTGGTCGGAAAACTCTTTCACCATCTTGGCTAGAAAGGCAAAATCAACGCCATGCGTAGGCGCTTTTTCTGGGTCTAGTGCTTCATTCAAAAACCCCCGATCAAACTCAGTACTCAACATTGCCTTGCCATTTTTGATTTGGTAAGCAATTTTGGTATCTCGCTCGTCGAATGCATTTATTATCCACTTGCCATCCAGCGTATAGGAGTTCCCTGGTTTATTTGGAATATGCCCACCAGGACCTGCCATACGATAACCTGCCATATCAAAAGCCAGCAAATCCACCTGCTCCAAGTCAATATTATTGTCTTCTGCGTAAGTGTAGGCTTTTTCCAGCAACCGACGATCCGAATATGATAAAAAGTCAAATGAATTGCCTGACAACATGTCAGTAGTGACAGTGGATAGAATTTTCGGCTCAGGAGCAGAAGGATCCTTGATGCGCCACAAGCGCTCAAGCATCAAGGTATGACCACGGGACACTCGAGACTCTTGAGCGCTGGTGCTTGCTGCCGATGATTTAGACAGTTGCACCTCGGATGATGTTGGGCTGATTATTGCACTTATGCTCATGATGGCTCTCTGTAAGCGTTAAGAAAAGGCGGCCAGCTCCCATTTGCCGCCATCTGGTGTTGAGTAATACTCGTGCTTTAACCTTACTCGGCCTTTTCCGCCATCAGCAGCTTTTCCAGCACACTCGACATTTGGACAATGGGCGTGTGGTTCTTTGGTTTGTTGGCAGGAAGCATGCCATCAAACAGTGAAAAGGCACTATCCGAACGATGGTAAGCCCCAATAGCTTTGGCAGTTTGCGCTGAGGCATCGCTGCTTGCGCTGGATTGTCCAGTCACCGTATGCATGCGCATTGACCCTAAGCGCGTGGCGGCCTGATCCAGCTGCTCGGTGCTCATACCCAGCGACATCAGCATTTTATAAGCACCAATCAATTGCTTTCTGTCTTGCTCAGACAGATAACTTAATACATTAGGTGTATTATTTGTGGCCTTGTCGGATGTGCTACTGGAAGTACTGGATTTTTCTTTAACGTAGTACCCATTTACACCAAAATGGAGATCTGAACTACCCTTACCTGCTGTTACTGTATTTTCATTGATAGATCTACCTGTTTCCGCAGAAAAATCAATCACCACTCTTTCCAGAAATTTAAAATCTACAGCATGAACAGAATTCTGCCATGGATCCAGAGCATATCTTAAAAATCCACCATCAACTTCGGTAGAAGACAACGCTGAATCTGATTTGATACGCTCAGCAGTATAGTAGTCACTCTCATTGAATGCATAAACAATTTCCTTGCCATCTGTAGTAAAAATATTGCCCGGGCCAATTGCGCTCAGGCCAGGGCCATTTGTAGCATACAGCATTCTATATGCAGCCATATCAGTAGCCAGATTATCTACCTGGGCCAGGTCAATATTCTTTTCTTGTGCATAGGCATATACCTTCTCAAGAAATTTGCGATCTGAGCTTGAGAGAAAATCATAAGAATTACCGGTCAACATATTAGTGGTAACAGAGGACAATACTTTTGGTGCAGAGGCAGAAGGATCATTAATTCGCCACAGCCGGCTCAGCATGACCGCTTTACCACTCAAAGTGACTTGTGCACTGGATGAAGGCTGATTTTTTGCTGAAGCATCAGCAGATGCAGCAGAAGCTATAGCACCATTTTTTGCTTGGTATGCACTATTGCTTGCGCCCAAGGAAGAAATATTGTTCATGGTTTAGCATCCTTAAATAAGTTTAAAACACCAACAAAGATCATGTTACCTAAGCATTCAATAAAATTTTGAAAACTGCTGTAGCAATAGAGACCGCCATGGACACCCCATGGCGGAATACTGGCCACTTATAACCTATATCTATAGAGATACAAATTATTGATGATTCACGGTGACTTGATCAAAGCCATTCGATATCGCAGGGTAATTCCCTCCTGTTAAAGTATGTTTGATCCAGAATTTTCCGGAGGCATCAAAGCCATTAAATACACTAGTACTGCCCTGCTGAGCATTGATTCTATTGCAGTTACCAATAACATTAGAATATTTTTTTGAATAACAGATAAGTACAATTTCTGAACTACTGCCATTCCCATAAGATTGCCACTGCCACGAAACCGACGTTACAAAAGAAGTCAATGTAGGCATGGAAGCTGGCGCATTGAACGGCATTTCTGCATAGCCGCCACTGAAGTAGATCGGGTAATGCGCAGTTTGCTTGCTCCACGACCCCACCACTGCATGGCTCTGTGCAGCAAACCCCAGCATTGCACAAATCAGTATCGCTTTTTTCATGGTCAATATCCCTCGATTAAATGAAAATACCAAAGCATGTTTTATAACTATATTGAATGTAGACCTACTTCCCTGCTGAGTCAACCTCATCATAAAAAACTGTTGTATTTTTGCAAATTTCCCTACAAAATCAGTATGTTCTACGTAGTTTCCCCTAGATGGGATATAGGTAAAATTACTTAAAGCACGTGCTTTGTCTCGTGCATATCACAATATATATATGACATAAAAACGCAGAAGATATATGGCATGAAAATACAGAAAATATGCCCCACTCTGGCCAGAGCCAGTAGGGGGCATGAAATATGGGCTTAGCGCCGCTCACACCCCCCCTGGCATCGTTGTGTGACCTTGCCGTACTTCTCTCGTACTGTCTGCGGTCGTGCGCCTGGCCAGGGCCGCTGCGCTGGGTTTTGTGAGCGACTCTTATTCCGCGCGCAAGGCATCCACCATGGAAGGACGCATCAGATAGCGCACCGGCAGCAGGGAAAACCCCAGGCAGATGCTGCTGGAGCACAGCACGGCAAGCAGCACATGGCCACCATGTATGGCAAATGCCCAGCCGGCGGCCCAGGCCACCAGGGCTGCACACAGCACCCCCAGGCATACGCCAGCTGCCGCACCCAGCACACTGAGTGCAGCAGCCTCTACCGACAGCATGATGAAAATATCGCGCACCGACGCCCCCACAATCAGCCGGACGGCAATTTCCCGCCGGCCGCCGCCACCGCGTCGGCCAGCAGGTTCAGGTCGGCCACAATCGCCGCCGCCGCCACCGCGTGGCTGAACATGTCTTCGCCGGTGTGGCTGAGCGTGCGGCCCTGATATTGCTCGCGCGCCAGCCGGAACGCCTTGTCGAGCATGGCGAATTCGGCATCGGTGTATTGCGGGGCCAGCGAGGCCAGCCAGTGCTGCGGGTCGGCGGCGTCGGCCAGCGAGTCGGCCAGGGGACGGGTAACGGCAACCATGATTCATCATATGCGATGGGGAATCCGGTATTAAAGGGGATGCCCTGCCTGCAAGGCAAGAGGCAATGCGTCAGCGGCTGGCCCCGTGCGGCGTCAAATTTTCTTGAAGTCGCAATTGCCACGACAAATGAATGGATTAAACTGCCTTCTGCATAGGCAAAACGAACGAGTGGGTATGGCCAGTTGGATGATGGTGTGGCCGGGCATGCTGGCCCTGGGCGCAGTGGTGGGATTTTTGGGTGGTTTGCTGGGCATCGGTGGGGGGATTTTGGCCATTCCGGTGCTGGCGCTGTTGTTTGGCATGGATCAGGCCACGGCGCAGGGCACTGCGCTGGTGATGATTGCGCCCAATGTGGTGCTGGCGTTCTGGCGCTATTCCCAGCATCACCCGATTGCGCTGCGGCGGACGCTGACGCTGGGCGCGGTGTCGATTGTGGTGTCTTACCCGGCCGCGCGGCTGGCGGTGTCGCTGGACCATCACACCCTGCGCTGGATTTTCATCGGCTTTTTGCTGTGGCTGGTGGGCTATCTGGGCTGGCAGCTGTACGCCCGTCGCGCCAAGGGTGCGCTGGCGCCGCGCATACTGTCCGAGCGCTGGCTGCCTTTGGTGTCGGTGGTGGCGGGTGCGTTTTCGGGTTTGTTTACTGTCGGTGGCGGCACAATTTCCTCACCGATGCTGGTGGGCCTGTTTGGCTACCGCCAGGCGGCAGCGCAGGGCCTGGGGCTGTGCATGATTGTGCCCAGCTCGCTGGTGGCCATGGGCGCCTACACCCACGCCGGCGTGGTGGACTGGCAACTGGGCATTCCGCTGGCGATTGGCGGGCTGTCCACCATCTCGCGCGGCGTGGCGCTGGCCCAGCGCCTGCCGGATCGTAAATTGCGTGGGATTTTTCTGGTGTTCTTGGTGATTACCGTAGTGTTGATGCTGCCGAAGGGCTAGGGGGTGTCACCACGCCAACCCGTCCCGGTGCGCGGCAAAATGCGCCTGCAAAAACGCCACAAACCGGCTGAGCTTGGCCGGCGCTTGCGCGCGCTGCGGGTAGACGGCATACACGTCGGCCGGGGCAAAGCGCCAGTCCGGCAGCACTTCAATCAACTCGCCCGCGCGCAGATGCGGGGCGATTTCCCAGGTGGAGCGCAGCAAAATGCCGTGGCCGGCCAGCCCCCAGGCCAGCGCGGTGCTGCCGTCGTTGGTGGACAGCCCGCCAGTGACTTTGACCGTCACCTGCTGGCCGGCGCGGTTGAGCTGCCAGTTGCCATACGCCTGATTGTTTTCCCGAATGACAATGCATTGATGCCGGCTGAGCGCCTCGGGCCGCTCGGGCGCCGGGTTGCGCGCCAGATAGCTGGGCGCGGCGCACAGCAGCCGGCGATTGCCGGCCAGCAGGCAGGCGTGGTCGCGGCTGTCGGGCAGGCCGCCCACGCGAATGCCCAGGTCAAAGCCGCTGTCCACCAGATTCAGTGGCCGGTCGGTCAGCGTCAGTTGCACGCTGACGCGCGGATGCTGGCGCGAAAACGCCGCCACCGCCGGGGCGATGTGGCGGCGGCCAAAGCCAAACGAGGCATTCACCCGCAACAGCCCGCTGACGGTTTGGTGGCGGGCGCTGACGTCGGCTTCCAGCGCTTCCAGCTCGGCCAGCAGCACCTGGCCGCGCTGGGCGTACAGCTCGCCTTCCTGGGTTAAATGCATGCGTCGGGTGGTGCGCTGCAACAGGCGCATGCCCAGTCGCGCCTCCAGCGCCGCCAGCCGTCGGCTGATCACCGGCGGGGTAACGCCTTGCTCGCGCGCCAGCGCGGTCAGGCTGCCGGCGCGCAGCAGCGCGGCAAAAAACGCCAAGTCTGACCATCCGTACATTGTTGACTCCCTGCGCAATAATAGCTTGTCAATAGCGTGGATTATAGCGTTGGGAGAATGGATTACACTGTCGGCTGCTGAGTTTGCTGAACAAGGATTTTGTCATGATGGCGCATTGGGGCATGCTGGGGACGGCGCTGGCCATGGCGGGCCTGGGCGCGGCGCTGGGCGGCATTGGCGGCCTGCTGGGCATTGGCGGCGGCCTGTTGGCCATCCCGGTGCTGGCGCTGTTGTTTGGCATGGAGCAGGCCATGGCGCAGGGCACTGCGCTGGTGATGATTGTGCCCAATGTGCTGCTGGCGTTTTATCGCTATCGCCAGCATCACGCCATTTCGCTGCGGCTGGCGCTGGGCCTGGGCGCGCTGGCCATGCTGACTTCGTATCCGGCGGCGCGGCTGGCGGTGACGCTGGATCACCTCACCCTGCAATGGGTATTCATTGCCTTCCTGCTGGGCTTGTGCGGTTATCTGAGCTGGCTGGTGGCGCGCCCGCCGCAGCCTGAGCACGCCTCGCGGCTGTTGTCGCCGCACTGCTTGCCGCTGGTGGGCGTGGTCAGCGGGGTGTTTTCGGGTTTGTTTACCGTGGGCGGCGGCCTGGTGGCCACGCCGATGCTGGTGCGCGGCTTTGGCCAGCGCCAGGCGGCGGCGCAGGGCCTGGCGCTGGCCT
>ERZ724518.756-NODE-756-length-14349-cov-17.958584_pt1 | contig 14349 bp, 18 predicted proteins | sample MGYA00376051_ERZ724518 | MGnify/ENA primary metagenome ERZ724518 (study PRJEB28724, sample SAMN07190885) | wastewater metagenome | isolation source: influent of sewage treatment plant in Hong Hong | place: Hong Kong | collected 2016-03-17 ... | reverse complement strand
AGAACATTTTTTTTATAATGTCAAGTATTTTAATCAAAATTAATATAATACCCTTTAAATAAGGTTGCTTTTAATAAGTTGATTAAATCAATCAACATTATATCAAATGATTAAGTAAAAACAAGTTAAAATACCAGTAAATCAATATTCTTGGCGGTTATAAGATGGAAAAATATAATATCTTTGAAGAAATTATTATAGATAAAAATGAAGAGAAATTCTTTGAAATCTTTAAAAATGAAACAATAAAAGTAGAAAAAATTGTTTCAAATGGGCAAAAATCACCTGATAATTTTTGGTATGAACAAGAGCAAAGAGAATTTATTTTACTTATTGAAGGTTTTGCGATACTTGAATTTGAGAATAAAGAAGTGGAACTAAAAAAAGGTGATTGTTTAAATATTGAAGCTATGGAAAAACATAGGGTTAAATTCACAAGTTTAGATGAGTCGACTATTTGGCTTGCAGTGTTTTATTAGTTGAGTAAATTTACTCAACAATAAATAGTTTTATGTAGTACTTTCTTTTCTGATTTTTCTTTTAAAACTTCCATAATTTCCTTTGCTATATGATAAGCCAAAGTTGGAGGAACAGCATTCCCAACCATCTTATATCCTGCACTTAAATTTTTGTAACAAAACTTATGATTATCAGGAAATGATTGAATTCTAGCACACTCTCTGATACTTAATCTTCTATATAAATGTTCATATCCACCTATGAAAGCTTGTTTGTCTTTTCCAACTTTTTCCATTTTTGGGGCTTGTGGATGAAGTGGTGCGTGTCTTCCTCCTGCTTGGATTGTAAATGACTGCTCATCCCAGCTTCGCACACGATTTCTTGACATATACATAGAGGAAAATCCACCTAACATATATTCATGATTTAAAACTTCACATTCGTTTTTTGTGTAGTTTTTTTCATCGGGAGTTGTAACACTATCTTGTAAATCCCAAATAATATCCTTGAGTGTTTTTTTATGATGAAGTTTTTTTGGAAATTTAAAAGTTATATCTAAATCATTTCTAAATCCTACAAAAAAGACTCTTTCCCTATCTTGTGCTATACCATAGTCACTTGCATTTAAAAGTTCAAAATAAAGTTTATAACCACTTTGTATAAAATGATTTTTGATATTTTCTAGTGCATCACTGTGACGACCTGCCAACATACCTGATACATTTTCAGCTAAGAAAAAAAGAGGTCTTTTATCTCTTAAAATTCTGATAAATTCAAAAAACAGTTGTCCTCTTTTATCATTTATACCTCTTGAACTTCCAGCTTCACTCCAACTTTGACAAGGAGGTCCTCCAATAAGCCCAATAGCATCAGGAATTTCACTTGATGGGATATTTACAATACTTCTTTTATCAAGTTTTGTATCTGAAAAATTTGTTTCAAATGTCTCCCATATTTCTTTGTCATATTCATTTGCCCAAATAGTATTAAACCCTGCTTGATGGAAACCTAAGTCTAAACCACCAGCACCACTAAAAAGAGATATTATGTTCATAAAAATCCAAAATATAAAATCTTATAGAGATTATAATTAAAAAAAATGTAAAACCTCTATAAAGAGTCTATTAGTTATAATCAAAAAAAAGGTTTAAGGAAAAAGTTGAAAATAGCAATAATAGGTGGTGGAGCAGCTGGAATAATGGCTGCAATTACTGCTAAAAGATTAAATAAAAATATACAAATTGACCTATTTGATGCAAATAAAAGCATAGGTAAAAAAATCCTAGCTAGTGGAAATGGAAGATGTAATATCTCAAATACAAATATCACATCAAAAAATTATATTGGTGAAAATCCTGATTTTATGACTTTTGCACTAAAAGAGTTTGATTTCAAAGCCTTTGAGAAGTTTTGCAAAAGTGTGGGATTGTTACTTGATGTAAAAGAGAGTGGAAAAGTATATCCGCTTTCGAATGAAGCAAAATCTGTAACAAATCTTTTGCAGTTGTGTTTAGAGGATTTGGATGTAAATATTTTTAATGAACATTTCATAAAAGATATAGAAAGGCTAGATGATAAATTTGTAATCAAAACTGATGAGCTTGAGTTCAAAGAATATGATAAAGTTTTAATCTCAAATGGTTTAGGTGCAGCACCACAATTAAACGCAAATGAGAGTGGTTTAGATTTTGCTTCAAAATTTGGACATAGCTACAACCCAACTTATCCATCACTTGTGGGACTTCAAACAGATGCTATTTATAACTCAAAACTTCAAGGTGTAAAAAAAGAGTGTAATGTGAGTTTATTTGTAAATGGAAATCTTGAGCAGGAGATTTTTGGAGATGTGTTATTTACAAGTTATGGGGTTTCAGGCTTTGCAATACTTGATATTTCACAACTTGCAGCTTTAAATCTAAGCTCTTACCAAGATGTAAAAATAGCTATAAACTTTTTTCCAAAAATAAACAGAAATGATTTAGCTGACCAAATACAATCTTTATTTAAAACAGCACCAAATCAAAAAGCTGTTGATATATTAACAGGAATGGTATCAAATAAAATAGCACCAGTTTTACTTGATATTTGCAAAATCAATCTAAATACAAAAGCTAGCGAAATAAATGCAAAACAGATAAAAGCAATAGCATATCAACTAAACCAATGGAAACTAAAAGTGATAGATACTCAAGGTTTTGGTCATGCAGAAGCAAGTGGCGGAGGAATCAGAACTGCTGAGGTAGATAATAAAACCTATGAGAGTAAACTATGTAAAGGCTTGTATTTTGCAGGAGAAGTTTTGGATATAGTAGGAAATAGGGGAGGTTTTAATCTTCATTTTGCTTGGGCTAGTGGGTATTTGGTTGGGAAAAGTATAATTAGATAGATCTAGAATCTATCTTTTAAAACCACCAATTTTCTAATCTTACTAAACTCAAACACACCTTTATCACTAATAAGTCTATTTTCACTATCTAGTTTTAAAGGTTTGATATTTTTATAACTTTTATTTTCGTAGGAAAAACTAATATAGTTTTTATCAGCGATTGCTTTTTGTAAAAATCTAAGCTCTATATTCATTTGAGTCTTTTAATTTTGATGCGATTTTTAGGTATTCTTCTTTTCCATCTTTTGTTGGATAAACTTCAAATATAACGGCATACATAAATCTTCCTTTTTATAATTACTTTTTAATTTTATGAATATGTTTTATAAATTCAGGATTTACTTCTTTTGAAAATAGTTCAATATCTTTTTCAAATAGAGTTGAATTTATATTTGCTCCATATTTTAAGATATTTAAAAAAGAGTGAATATCATTATTTTCAACTGCATAATATAGTAAAAAATCTATTTCAGTATTTTGTGTTGTATTTATATTTTCTGATATTTTATATATTTTTCTTGCAAGAGCTACTCTTTTTATGATTTTTATTATCAATGCAAATATAAAAATAGATGCAATTATAGGAATATACAAATATGATTTATAAATATATATAAAGAAGTTTATTGTATCTTCATAAAATTGAGTAGATGAAATAATAATGGTTTTACTAAAATTATTTATTGTTTCTATATTATTAAAAGAAAAATAGAATAATGCTATAGAAAAAATTCCAAGTAATAATAAACTAAAATATTTACTAAAAAATGAAGCAGTAATATTTAATTCTGTTTTTTCAACTTTGTAAATTAAAAGCATTCTTGAAATAGTATTTGGATGAGTTGAGAAATTACTATGATAAGTATTTCCACTAAGTTTTATTAGTGATGAAAGGCAAAAATAAATAGGTTTCCAGCTCAATGCTTCTGCACTTTGATAATCTGATCTATATTCATTTAATCTTCCCAAAAATCTTTCAATAAATAAATATGAAGGATGAAGAATATATATATAAACCATATCTAATCCTTTTGTCAATAGATTAAAAATAACAGTAAAGATAAGTGCAAAAATAGCTGTTGCTGGAATATATGAAAGAATTAAAGCTATATATGTAAGTACAAGATTTAAACCTTTAGATATATAATTAGCAATATTTTGACCAGAAAGTAAAATTAGATTTGGTAAAGAATCTAAGTTTAATAAGTGTGATAATTCATGGGCGATCATACCTTTTAAAGCTTGTTTTTGCTCTTGTGGATTACTAAAACTATTTTCAATATGTTCCAACATTCCAGTAGTGACAATTACATACTCTTTTCTAAGTGTTGAAATAGCATAGGCATTAATTTCATCATTTGCTTGAAATAAGAAATGTACATCTTCCATATCAAACTCTTTTAAAACGTCTTCAAAAAGTTCTTTATGTAAATCTGTATCATCCAAAGAATTTATATCCACACAATCTTTTATTATACTTTTTACAGTAAATCCAAAAATTAAATCTAAATACAAATATATGATAGTTAGCATAAACATAAATAATAGTGTATAAATAAATACATTATTAGAAGAAGCAACTGCTTGAGTATCTTCAGCTGCAGTCATAAAAAATATTAGCAAAAGATAAAAAGGGAGTAATATCACCAAAAAATTGATAAAAGTAAATAAGGTTGCAATAATTACAGACAGAGGATTTACAAAATAGTTGGCTAATATTCTCAAAATTTTACCTTTTCATATTTCTTGGTGTTTAATTTATTTATTTAACACTTGTTGAGAACAAATGGCAATGGCTTTAGTAACTAGATCATTACTTAGATTTGCGTAAGATTGAACTGTTGATGCTTGTGTACATAACTCAGTTGCTTTATTTACAGATGTTACAACTGTATTATTTGATTTAACAGTAGTTGCTAATTTCCCACCTAAAGCTTCAGGTGTTAATCCTAAAGAATCTCCAGCAGTTTTTGTAAGTGAAGATGCATCTGTATTTCCATTTAGTGCAGAAGTTCCAACATTTTTCATAGCTCCACTAACATCAAATGCTAAAAGTGAGCAGATTGATAAAGCAGTTGTTAAAATAATTTTTTTCATTGTGTTCCTTGTATTTTTATAATTTTAGATTGTACAATTATAATTTAAAAAATCTTCTAATTATTTTATGCAAGCTTTATTTCAAAAAAATTTATTATAATAAAGAAAAAAATAGGAATAGATTTAATTATGAATATAGTAGAGAAACCAGCAACACAAGAACAAGAAAAATTAATACAATCAGAATTTAATACAAATGTAGCTTTTTATGTGCATTTAAAAGCATTTGACAACAAAGTAAGGGAAGAGTTAGAAAAAAGATTGCAAGAAGTTTTCTTTTTCTCAAGAGGAGTTGATTGGAAATTTGATAGTTTTGGAATAGAAAAATCAGGTTCAAGAGGAACAGATGTTTTAGGATATTTTATTTTTAGAGCTATTGAAGTTGAGAAATTACAAAAACTATTTATTCAAGAGTTTAAAGATTATGATAATGCAATTAAAATCTCTTGTTCTGTTGCAAAATATGAAAAAGTTGAAGAGAGTTTTTTTGAATTAGAGATATAAAGTTAAATGTATAAAAGGAGACTTTTATACATTTTTATAACTTTGAATAACTAAAAATGCCAAACAAGAAATAAAGCAAACACTAATTCCAATTGGAAAGATTGTTCCATCATGATAACTAAGCGCAATTGATGAAACAAATGCTCCTAATCCAAACTGTACAACTCCCACAACTCCAGATGCAACTCCAGCATTTTTAGGAAAATGCTCCAATGTTAAAGCCATACAATTTCCAAAAATAAAAGCCATCATGCTCATATATGAAGCTAATAAAATCACAGTTAAAATAATACTAATATTTTCAGAATTTAAAGCTATTAATGCCCCTGAAATAACTTGAACAGATACTGCCATTTTTACAAGAGAAACAGAATCATAAGTTTTCAGTAGATGAACATTTACTTTTATCATTGACATTAAAACAATGAAATTTACACCAAAAAATAGTGGAAAATAATCTGTTGATATTTTGAAATATTCAATATAAATAAAAGATGTTTTTGCAACGATTACAAAGAATCCACCAAAACTAAATCCTAAAACTAACATAGATTTTATAGCAGTTTTATGACTCAAAACCATTTTAAAAGATTCGATAATATTTTGTTTTGTATATGTATAACTCTCTTCTAAATCTCTATAAATAAGAAATGCAACCACAAAAGCATAAAGAGTTAAAAATATAAAAACTGCTTTCCATGTCCAAAAGTGAATAATAAATGCTCCAATAACAGGTGCCATAAGTGGAGCAATACTTCGTACCATTCCAATTAGTGAAAATACTTTTGCAGCTTCAGTTCCGTGAAATCTATCTCTTACAGCAGCTGCAGCATTTACAACTACAATTCCACCACTAAAGGCTTCAAAAAATCTAAAAATCCATAATTGATAAATAGTTGTACTAAAGATAATAAGAAAACTAAAAAATCCAAATCCTAAAAGTCCAAAAACAGAACTCATTTTTCTTCCATATTTATCAGAAATTGGTCCACCGAAAACTTGTCCAATTGAAAATCCAATTAGAAATATTGATAAAGATAACTCAATTTTTTCAATACTCACATCAAATGCCTTTGCAATATCAGGAATTGATGGAAGATATGTATCCACACCAATTGGAGCAACTGAAGATAAAATTGAGAGTAAAATAATTAAATATATATGACTTGTAGCTTTTTTCATAATAGCTTCTTTGTATTTTAAATTTATGTGGAATATTTGCATATAAAATCTTTTGTTTATCTTCAGTAGAATCACTTTTTAGATTTATTTTGGAATAATTATCAAAAAAAGGAGAAGAGATGATTTTTATAGCAAACACTCAAGAAGAGTTAAAACAATTTAATATTCAAGAAAATCAAGAGTATTTAGTTGAATACAAAAATAAAGATTATTTTAATGGAGAAGAGACTATTGAAAAAGCTATGGCAAAGGCTATTATAAATGATGGTTTAGTATCATTTATAATAAAAGATCCTATGGGAATGGAAAGATTTATTAGTGAAGTGAAAATTTTAGGTTAGTTATTTATAATTTTTAAAATATCTAAAGGGTGTTCTACTATAAAAGTAGCACCATTTTCATTTAATTCTTTTTCATCTCTAAATCCCCATAACACGCCAATTCCAATCATTTTAGCATTAACAGCTGTTTGCATATCAACCATTGTATCACCTACAAAATATATTTCTTGGCAAGGTGTATTAAAACTATTTGCAATGGCAATTGCAGCAATTGGATCTGGTTTTTTAGGAACATCAGATTTTTGTCCATGAACTTCTTTGATATTATATTTTGCAAATAGAGAATCTGCATATGCAACAGTAAATTCATGGGGTTTGTTTGATAAAATTCCTATGTTGCAATCAAGTTTTTGAAGTTCATCAAGTAACTCATATATTCCTTCATAAGGTTTAGTTTTTGAGTGTAACTTTTGGTCATAGATTTTTTTAAACTTCGCTGTTACTATCTCTTTTAATTCATCTGCTATCTCTTGATTTAAAGCATTTAGAGCATTTTCTACTAAAATACTAATTCCTCCTCCAACAAAATATTTATAATCGTTTATTTCATGTGTTGGAAGATTTAACTCTTTTAAAACTTGATTCATACAAACAGCAATGTCTTCTAAAGAGTCTATAAGTGTTCCATCTAAATCAAATATAATTGTTTTTTTACCAGCCATCATTGGCTCCTTTTTGTCTAAATTTTTTTGTAAATATATAGTTAATAATAAAAATAAGAAAGAAAATAATAGCAGAAAGTGTTAGATAATATTCTGTAAACTCTTTTAAAATTACAAAAGCTAAAAATCCAAAATAAGATGAATTTATCAAAGATAGTGAAATATTAAAAAATAAATTTTTTCTATTTTTAGAAATAAAATTTATATACATTGCACAAAACATTATCCCAAAATAACTAAGTGTAACTAAAAAATTAAATCTATTGTCTTTTGAAAAATTAATGTTCTCTTTTGAAATGTATTCACCTTGTAAGGCTAAAATAATTTCATTGATAGTTTTTAAAATTCCTAATTCATATTGTTGCGCTTTTAGATTTGGTTCTAGTGTATAGTTTATAATCTCATTTTTAATGTTTTCATTTAAACTAGTTTTTGCTTTTTTATCAACTTCAATATGAATTTTTTTCTCAGCCATTGAAATCAAAATTAATACAGCTCTTTTGTCATCTTTCCCCAACTCCCAATGTTTCATCAAAAGTGTAGAAAAGTTTTCTATTCCAGCACCATTGAGTGATTTTAAAATAACTATTTCTATTTGAATTTTTCTTCTATTTTCATGGTCATTTAAAATTGCAGTTATATCTTCTTTTACTTTTGAAGATAAGATTTGTGTTTGATCAATTATCTTTCCTTCTAATTTTGGGAATTGTTCAGTAATATTCGCATTTAAAAATGAGAATACAAGAGTTATTAGAAATATTATTTTTTTCATTTTGACTCTTTTAGAGGAAATTTTTCAATCAAAATAGAACTACAAGCAATAATAGCTTTAAGATAAGCTGTTGAAAAATTATTTTCTTTTATTTCTTGCGAAAACTCATTTAAAATAGCTTCCCAATGACTATTTGGAATAACATCAGCAATTTCATCATCAACTAATATTTCAGCATATTTTTCATCAAAACTGATAAAAAACATTACCTTTTTTTTAGTGTTATCCCATTCTAAATTATCAAATTGCTCAATAGCATTTTTTGAAGCAACTTGATGTTTATAAAATTTTGGAAGAATTTTTATAAAACTATTTTTGGATTTTTCTAAAAGAAAATAAAAACCAAAAAATATTAATAACTGTATTTGTAATAATTCTAATGCGTCTATATGAATAGTAGATATCATTAAAAAAGAGAAGAAAAATAGAATAAAAATAGCAAACATGCAAGAAGCTAGTTGGTATTTAGAACTTTTTTTTGTAGATTCTATAAAAAGTTGAACACTGCTTAATGTTTTGATTTTTTCAATTTCTTTTGAAATAAAATTTTTATCTTTATTGTTTAAAATCATCTGTAAATAACTTAATAAATTTTTTCATAAACTACCTTTTAGAATTTGGAAATGGTATATAAAATATCATTAATAGGATATAAAAAATTCAGTAATATGGTTATTATATTAAGGAGTAATAAACTATAATATTTATGTGTAAAACATACATAAAGATTTATTTCTTTGATAATCAATAAAGTAAAAACAATTTTTTAATGGATGTTGAATATGATTATCAATAATTAACTAAACAAATTAAACGGAGCAAATAGATGAATGCATCAGAATTATTTATAAAAGCATTAGAAAACGAAGGTGTTGAATATATTTTTGGAATTCCAGGTGAAGAAAATCTTGATTTTCTTGAGGCCCTTAGAACTTCAAATATTAAACTAATTTTAACAAGACATGAGCAAGGTGCTGGATTTATGGCAGCTACTTATGGAAGATTAACAGGAAAAGTTGGAGTTTGTTTATCAACTCTTGGCCCAGGAGCTACAAACTTTGCAACGTGTGCAGCTTATGCACAACTTGGTGGAATGCCAATGATGATGATTACAGGGCAAAAACCAATTAAAAAATCTAAACAAGGAAGATTCCAAATTATTGATGTTGTTGGTATGATGAAACCAATGACTAAATATGCAAAACAAGTTGTTAATGGAAACAATATTCCTTCAATGGTTAGAGAATCATTTAAAATTGCAACAACTGAAAGACCAGGTGCTGTACATATTGAATTACCAGAAGATATTGCAGCGGAAGAAGTTGAATATAATATCTATCCAGTAAAACCATTTAGATATCCAACTGCTTGTAAAGGTGCAGTTGCAGACGCAATTAAAATGATTCAAGAAGCAAAAAGACCTTTATTACTTGTAGGTGCAGGAGCAAACAGAACAAGAATTGGAACAGCTTTAACTGATTTTGTAAACAAAACTGGTATGCCATTCTTCTCTACACAAATGGGGAAAGGTGTAATTGATGAAAATCATCCATTATGTTTATCAACAGCAGCACTTTCTAAAGATGATTTTATTCACTGCGCAATTGAAAGAGCAGATTTAATTATCAATGTCGGGCATGATGTTATTGAAAAACCACCATTTTTCATGGAAAATACACCAGATGCAACAAAAGTTATTCACGTAAACTTCTTCCCATCAGAGGTTGATGATACATATTTCCCACAATTAGACGTTGTTGGTGATATTGCGGGAAGTGTTAAAGAAATTACAGATGCTATTACTCCACAAGCTCATTGGGATTTTGAATATTATGCAAGATTAGCAGATGAAATTAGAACAAGATTATCAAAATATTTTGGTGATAATAGATTCCCAATTTTACCTCAAAGAGCTGTACGTGCTATTAGACAAACATTAGCTGCAGAAGATATTGTAACACTTGATAATGGTGTTTATAAAATCTGGTTTGCAAGAAATTATAGATGTGCAAAACCAAATACACTTCTACTTGACAACGCACTTGCAACTATGGGTGCTGGACTTCCTTCAGGAATGACAGCGAAAATGATAAATCCAGATAAAAAAGTTGTTGCTGTTTGTGGTGATGGTGGATTTATGATGAACTCTCAAGAGTTAGAAACTGCTGTTAGATTAGGTTTAGATTTAACTGTAATTATTTTAAATGATAATGCATATGGTATGATTAAATGGAAACAAACAGGAATGGGATTCGAAACATTTGGTTTAGATTTAGGAAATCCTGATTTTGTTAAATATGCAGAATCTTATGGAGCAACTGGACATAGACCAACTTCTGTTGAAGATTTTGAAAAAACTTTAGAAGCTTGTGTAAATGGAAAAGGTGTTCATTTAATTGATTTAGCAGTTGATTATTCTTTAAATCATTCAATTTTAAATGATTTATTAGCAAACAAACAATGTATTTTATAAAAAAGTAAAGGGGAAATATGAGTACAATAGAAGTAACATCACCATTTGATGGAAAAGTAGTAGGATCTGTTCCATTTACATCAGTTGAAGGTGTACAACAAGCTATCGACACTGCTTATGAAAGATTTTTAGATGTTGATAACTGGATTCCAAAATATAAAAGAGTTGAAATTTTAGAAAACTTGATGAAGATTATGTCTTCTCAAGTTGAAGAATTAACAATTCTTTGTGCAAGTGAAGGTGGAAAACCATATATTGATTCTAAAGTTGAAATTCAAAGAGCAATCAATGGTATAAAAATAGCTATTGAGCAAATTGGATTACAAGAAGGTCATGAAATTGCAATGGGTCATACTTTAAGTTCTGCAAATAGAATGGCATATACTATGAAAGAACCAATTGGTGTTGTTGCTGCTATTTCTGCATTTAATCACCCATTTAACTTAGCAGTTCACCAAGTAATTCCTGCTATTGCTGTTGGATGTCCTGTAATTATCAGACCAGCAACTCAAACTCCAATGAGTGCTTTAAAACTTGTAGAGCTATTAAAAGAAGCTGGATTACCTGATGGTTGGGCACAAGCTGTTGTTTGTGATAGACAAGGTGGAGAACTTTTAGTTACAAGTCCAAAAACTGCATTCTTTACATTTATTGGTTCAGGACCTGTTGGTTGGTACTTAAACTCAAAAGCAAGTGCAGGAACTAGAAGTGCATTAGAACATGGTGGAGTTGCACCTGTTATTGTTGAGCCAGATGCAGATATTGAAGCTATGATTCCAGATTTAGTAAAAGGTGGATTTTATCATGCTGGTCAAGTTTGTGTATCAGTTCAAAGAATTTTTGTTCATGAATCAATTGCCAACACAGTTGCATCAAAAATTGCTGAAAAAGCTTCAAAACTAGTTGTTGGAAATCAACTTGATCCAAAAACTGAAGTTGGACCATTAATCAACCATAATGAAGTAAACAGAGTTGAAGAGTGGGTAAATGAAGCAGTTACAAAAGGTGGAAAAATTTTAACAGGTGGAAAAAGAATCTCTGATTCTTGTTTTGAACCAACAGTTATTGTTAATCCATCTGATGATGCAATTATCTCTCAAAAAGAGATTTTTGGACCAGTTGTTTGTGTATATTCTTACAAAACTTTAGATGAAGCAATCAAAAGAGCAAATCAATTAGATGTTTCTTTCCAAGCAGCAGTATTTACAAAAAATATCGACACAGCTTTAAAAGCAGTAAAAAGATTAAATGCAACAGCTGTTATGGTAAATGATCACACTGCATTTAGAGTTGACTGGATGCCATTTGGTGGAGCTAAAACTTCTGGTTTAGGATTAGGTGGAATTCCTGATTCTATGGCAGAGATGCAAAATCAAAAAATGATGGTTATCAAATCACCAGTTTTATAATTAGAAGTTTATGATTTTTACAAAGCTAAGGTTTTTTGCCTTAGCTTTTTTTATTTATAGAAGCTTCATTCTTGAAGCTCTTTAGGATTTTGCTACTTTTTAGAAGATTTTTAATCTTCGCTAAAAAAGTAGATAAATATGATATTGGTTCCTTTTAAATAGGAACTATTTAAAAGGATTCGTTATGACGTGGGAAAAACTTATAGAAGCGGAAAAGCAAAAAGATTACTTCAAAAAATTAAAAGATGAAATTGATAAAAGATATGAAACATCAAATGTTTTTCCTGAAAAACAAAATATTTTTAAAGCTTTTTCTTTGACAAAATTGGACAATTTAAAAGTTGTGATTTTAGGACAAGATCCATATCATGGTTTTGGTCAAGCACAAGGTTTATCATTTTCTACTCCAAAAGAGATAAAAAATCCACCATCAATGATGAATATATTAAAAGAGATAAATGATGATTTAGGCAAAAAATCTATTTGTGAAGATGGAGATTTAACTCCTTGGGCAATACAAGGTGTGATGCTTTTAAATACTATTTTAACTGTAGAAGAAGGCCTTCCAAAATCTCATCATAACTTAGGTTGGGAGATTTTTACAGATAATATAATCAAGTATATCAACGATAATTGTAAAGATATAGTTTTTATACTTTGGGGAAGTCCAGCTATTTCAAAAACAAAATTAATAGATAAGAAAAAACATCATATTTTAAGCTCTCCACATCCAAGTCCTCTTTCATCATATAGAGGTTTTTTTGGATGTAAACACTTTTCAAAAACAAATGAGATTTTGACAAGTTTAGGAAAAGAGCCTATAAATTGGTAAATCTAGTTAAAGATATTTGTTAGTCGTGATTTGATTTTTCCTAACGATAATTTTATTGCAGAGTATTTCATCACTCTTGCAATATTTTTCCACTCTTGTTTTTCATAACAAGGATTTGGACATTTTCTACATCGTGGCTTTATTTCATGGGGACAATTTTGTAGTTTTATAAATGAATAATCTATTGCTTTTTGACAATCTTCACATAAATTTGTTTCTAAATTAAAACTATTAGATTTGTAATTTAAGGTTATATTTTTTGTTTCTTGAAGTTCATGTTTATCTTTGCAATAAAGTTCAAGAAAAGTTTTTAAAGTATTTATTTCTATTTCAAATTTCTCAGTTGTCATTTTCTACTTCATTTTAGGATAATATTAGTCCTATTTAATTTTACTTTTTAAGATTTTTGCATAAAATACCAAAACAAACCTTGATTATAATCAACATAAAGAGAAAGAAGATGGAAAATAGTGGATTTGAAGATTTTCAGTTTTTTAATTTTTTAAAGAAAGAAGATTTAATAAGATTAAAAGAGATAAGTATAAAAAAATATTTTAATAAAGATGAAATTCTTTTTTATAAAGGTGATGAGCCAAAATATTTACATTTATTAATAAAAGGAATAGCTAAACTTTATACTTATGACCATAAAGATAATGAGGTAATTATTCACAATCTTATGGCACCATCATTGGTTGCTGAAATTGTAAATTATGAAGAGATGAGATTTCCAGCAAATTGTTCATTTGAAACAAGAGCAGAAGTTTTATTAATTGATTATGAAAAATTTAAAGCAGAGTTTTTATTAAAACCTGAAATCTCAATGTTTTTTATAAAATCTTTAACAAAAAAAATCAAAGCACTAGAAAGTTTCATAAACTACAATATTAGTTCAAATAGTGTTGGAAAAATCGCAAAATTTCTAATTGATAATGAGCCTATTTTAATCAATCTTAAACAGGTAAAAATTGCTCAAATTTTAAATATTACTCCAGAAACTTTTTCAAGAAAACTTGCAAAACTAAAAAAAGATAAAATCATACAAAATGAAAAAGGTTATATAAAAATCTTAGATCACAAAAAATTATCATATCATATTAATAATTTTTAAAATAATTTAGTTATAATCAATTAAATTATTTTAAAGGATTAAAAATGAGAAAATTGATTGTTTTACTAGGCTTAATTAAAAAAAATGGGGTCTGAATTATTCTCTTTTCTTATAGTTAACT
>ERZ724518.755-NODE-755-length-14351-cov-13.664382_pt1 | contig 14351 bp, 15 predicted proteins | sample MGYA00376051_ERZ724518 | MGnify/ENA primary metagenome ERZ724518 (study PRJEB28724, sample SAMN07190885) | wastewater metagenome | isolation source: influent of sewage treatment plant in Hong Hong | place: Hong Kong | collected 2016-03-17 ... | reverse complement strand
ATTTTTATTGGTTTGAAATAGCTGGATTTATGTTTGATTTTAATGATATAAATACCTTTGAAACTTCAAATAATTCTTATTATAGAAAATTATCAATTGAAGCTTTAAATGATTTAGCTTTCTTATTTGAAAGAAATGGTCATTTTGAACAAGCAATTTTATTAAATCAATATTTGTATGAAATTAACCCTAATAAATATATACTAAATATCTGCTCTTTATATGAAAGAATGGGAAAATTTGAGGAGGCATATACCAATTTGCCAAAAGAGTTAAATATAGGTAAGAATATAAAACCCTCTGATATTGAAGTTAGATATTATCAAAGAAAAGCTGCTTGGATTATTATAAGTCAAAGAAATGAAACTTTAAAAGAAGAGGGATTAGAGTCTTTGAAAAAATTAGAAGAGTTGATTTTTTCTCATAATGAAGATAATAATCCTATATGGTTGTGGCATTTTTATAATATAAAAGCAAATGTTCATGAATGGGAAGAAAATTATGATGAGGCTATAAAATATTATAAAAAGTCTCTTTCAATCCCAACTTTAGGTGCTTTTGAATATGGAGCAACATTTGTAAATATGGCAATTTCTTATAGATGTAAATATACTCTACAAATAGAAAAAAATGAAAAAATTATAGAAAAATCAATAAAAATAGGGCGTCTTGGTATGATTTTAAAAGAGTCAGTAGGAGACAGAGACGAAATGCCAGTAGTATTACATAACTTTGCATTAAATATTTTATATAAAATTTCACATACTTCAGTAAATGTAAATTTATGTAATGAAGTTTTAGAAGCTACAAATGATGCTTTAGAAATATTAACTAGAACAAAATCTATAAAAAGACTAGGAATGGTTTTGATAGAAAATTATATTGTAAAATCTTTATTAAAAATTGATACAAAAGATATAGTTTCTAAACTTGAAAATCATATGCAATTTTTAGGTCAAAGTGAGTTAAACCAACTATTAAATATATACAAAGAGTTTGAAAAAAGCAATAAAATAAAAAAAATAGAATTTTTGGAAGGAATTTGATGAGTTATATAAAAAATAGTATAAATTTGAACACAGGTACTATTGAACAAAAAAGAGAAGAGATAAAAAAACAATTTTTTTTTTTATATGAATTAGATGAAAAATTATTTGATTTATTAAAAGATAAAAAATATTTATGTGAACAACCCAATAGATTAAGACATCCTTTAATTTTTTATTATGGACATACAGCAACATTTTTTATAAATAAACTTGTGTTAGCAAATATTATAAAACAAAGAATAAATCCTGAATATGAGTCAATATTTGCAATTGGTGTTGATGAAATGTCGTGGGATGATTTAAATCATAAACACTATTCTTGGCCAACTTATGAACAAACAAAAGCTTATAGAGATGGAGTAAAAGAAATAGTTTTAGATTTGATTGATAATTTAGAATTTACTTTACCTATAAATTGGGATAGCCCTATGTGGGTTATTTTGATGGGAATAGAACATGAAAATATTCATATTGAGACTTCATCTGTATTATTGCGAGAGCTTGGTATAGAGTTTTTAAAAGAAGAAGAACTTTTTATTTATAAAAATGAAGCTTCAGAAATTTGTCCTAAAAATGAATTATTAGAAGTAAAAGGTTCAACAGTAATTTTACAAAAAGATAGACATAATCCTATTTTTTATGGTTGGGATAATGAGTTTTCTTTTCATAAAGCAGAAATAAAAGATTTTCAAGCATCAAAATACTTAGTATCAAATGGTGAGTTCTTAGAGTTTGTAAATGAAGGTGGTTATAAAAAACCTGATTTTTTTTCAAATGAAGGAAAAGAATGGCTTACTTTCACTCAAGCTAAACATCCAACTTTTTGGATTAAAAAAGATAATAGCTATTTTTTAAGAGAAATAAATAGAGAAATTCCACTCCCTTTAAATTATCCTGTTGATGTTAATCTTTATGAAGCTGAAGCTTTCTGTAAATATAAATCTTTAAAACTAGGTTTTGAAGTTAGACTTCCCAGTGAAGATGAGTATTATGCTCTTTATAATTATACAAATGCTCAAGAAAAAGATGCAAATATAGGTTTAACTCAGTTTAATCAAAGCCCTGTTAATAAATATAAGTTTGATCATTTTTATGATATTGTTGGAAATGTTTGGCAATGGAGTTTAACACCAATTTATCCATTTGATGATTTTAAAACGCATCCTATTTATGATGATTTTACAACTCCAACTTTTGATGATAGACATGCTTTAATAAAAGGTGGTTCTTTTATAAGTTTTGGAAATGAGACCCTAAAAGAAGCAAGATATGCCTTTAGAAAGCACTTTTTTCAACATGCTGGTTTTAGATATGTAAAATCTGATAACAATTATAGAACGAAGTTAAATGATAATATTTATGAAACTGATGAATCTATTTCTTTGTATTGTGAGTTTCATTATGGAATAGAAAATTTAGGGGTTAAAAATTTTTCTTTAAATTCTGTAGAACTTTTAAAACCATATTTAAAAAATTTAAAAACTTCAAAGGCTTTGGATTTGGGTTGTTCTGTTGGACGAGCTAGCTTTGAATTAGCAAAAATTTATGATGAAGTAATAGGAATTGATTTTTCCACAAATTTTATAAATGTTGGAGTGAAACTAAAAAATTATGAGTCATTGATATATAAAGTTAGAAAAGAGGGCGAAATTTTTGAAGAGAAAATGGTTTCGCTTAAAAGTTTAGATTTAGATGACATAAAAGAAAAAGTTACATTTATGCAAGGAGATGCTTCAAATCTGAAAGATATATATACACAGTTTGATTTGATTTTTTGTTCAAATTTAATAGATAGATTATATTATCCTTTAAGGTTTCTACAAGATATGCCTAAAAGAATAAATAAAGATGGTTTATTGGTTCTTCTAAGTCCTTATACTTGGCTAGAGGAGTATACTTTAAAAGAGAATTGGTTAGGTGGATATATCAAAGATAATAAAGAGGTTTATACTTTAGATACTTTAAAACAAAATTTAAAAGATTTTGAATTAATAGATACTATTGATGTACCTTTTGTTATAAAAGAAACAGCTAGAAAACACCAACATACAATTTCTCAGATGAGTATTTGGAAAAAGAAATAAAGAAAATCGAGTAAAAATTATTGTAATAAACTATTAGTTTATGTATAATAATTTTTATGATTATTAAAATAAAAAATATAAATAAATCTCCAATTGCAGTTTTTGTTTTAATTATGATTTTTTTAGTAAATTTATCTATTGAATATAGTAAATATTTAGATTTAACCTATGAAGAGATTTTTGAAACAAAAGCTGAAGTAATAAATATTTATCAAAAAACAAATCATGATATTTTAAGAGTAAAAGCCGATAATTTTGAGTTTTTTACAAATATTTCAAAAGAAGAAGGGCTTAAAAAAACGGATTTACTAAATATCACTTTTATTTCAAAAAACTTGAGTTTTTTGGACTATCTAAAAGGTTTTTATGCTACGACTTTATATTTTGATTTTCTTCCAAAAGAGGAAAATTTCAAAGATAAAATTATCAAAAAAATCGAACAAAATCATACAGAACCACTGATAAAAGAGCTTTTCTTAGCTATGTTTTTAGCAACACCAATAAGTGTAGAACTAAGAAATATTTGTACAAATTATGCAATCACACATCTTATTGCTCTTTCTGGTTTTCATTTGGTTGCGATAACATTTTTGATTTATTGGAGTTTATATTTTCCATATAGTTATTTTCATACAAGATTTTTTCCATATAGAAATAAAAAATATGATTTATTGATGGTTTCTATGTTATTTTTATTTTATTATCTTATTTTGACAAATATTGTTCCTTCATTGCTTAGAGCTTTTGTAATGTCTGTTTTAGGAATTTTTTTATTGAGGTCAAATATCAAAATAGTATCCTTTGAAACTCTATTTTTTGCTTCATTGATTTCTTTGAGTTTATTTCCAAATTTTTTGTTTTCGATTGGTTTTTGGTTTTCTGTTATTGCAGTTTTGTATATATTTTTGTTTTTGAAGTATTTTCAAAATCTAAATAAATATCTTCAAATACTTTTTTTTAATATTTGGATGTTTTTGGTTTTTAATCCAATAATTCACTATTTTTTTCCTCAAACAGCTTATGAACAGTTTATCTCAATAATTTTAAGTATTTTTTTCGCACCATTTTTTATCTTTGAAGTTTTTGCTCATATTTTTGATTTTGCTATATTTTTTGATGATTATATAAATACTTTTCTGAATTATGAGATTGCATCTTTTGATTTTAAGACAAATTTATATTTTTTCTTGTTTTATGTCTTTGTCTCTTTTTTGTCTATTTTTTATAGATATGCCTTTTATTTACTGAATCTTTCTTTTGTGGCTTTTAATATCTTGCTGTATATTGGATGATTGTAAATAAAGTTTCAAATCAAATCTTTAAAACTTTATCCAAAGTATATTTCATATCTTCATCAAGTTCCATATTTGTTCTCATCCAGTTCAAATATCCAGCATCTTCCTTTGCTACTTGCTCCACATCTTTCCCTTTATATTTTCCAAATTTGAAAGTTTGAATAAATACAGGAGTTTTTGTCAAATCAGTCAATTTTTCTATTGGATTATAATCAGGATAAATCTCTCTGCATTTTCCCACAAGTTTTGATAAAAATAGTTTCATCACAAGTACATCGCCAATAGCATCATGTGCTTTGATAGTGATATTATGTTTTGATGCTTCAAGTTCTTCAACTTTATAAAGTTCCAAAGCATATCTTATATACTGAAGTCTATGATAAGGAAGTTCAGGAAATAGATGTTTTGCACATCTTAAAGTATCGATCAATTGGTATTGATTTACAAATCCCTCTTTGTTTATCATTGCTAAATCAAAAGAGATATTATGAGCAATTAAGAAGTTTTCATTTGAGTTTAACTCTTCAAGCTTTTTATAAAAGTTTGTTTCAATAGCTTTTAGTTTCCCAACTAATAAATTAGGTGTAATATTATGAACTTCCATAGCTTCAAGTTTTATAGCAACATCAGTTGAACATAACTCATCAAAAGCTTCAACTTTTCCTGATTTGTCAACAACCATCGCACCAAATTGAATAACTCTATCTTCTTCTTGATTTCCAGTTGTTTCTGTGTCAAATAGTACATAATATGGCATTTTTTTCCTTTAAATTATTAACATACCATCACCATAAGAGTAAAATCTATAATTCTCTTTTATGGCTTCACGGTAAATTTCAAGTGTTTTTTCAAGTCCTACAAATGATGCAACTAACATAATAAGTGTAGATTTTGGTAAGTGAAAATTTGTAAGTAAATAATCTACTTTTATTGGTTTATTTGCAGGATTTAAAAATAAGTCGCATTCACCCTGGATTTTATTTGTTCTTGTATAATACTCAACAGTTCTAGTAACTGTTGTTCCAACTGCTAAAACTTTTTGGGCATTGTCTAAAGCTTTTTTAGCCTCAATTCCTATTTCAAAATATTCACTATGCATTGGATGATTTAAAATATCATCAACGTCAACTGGTTTAAAAGTTCCAGCTCCAACATGTAATGTTAGATAGTTTACACTATATTTTGTATTGATTTTTTCTAAAAGTTCAGGTGTAAAATGAAGTGATGCAGTTGGAGCTGCAACTGCTCCATAATTTTTTGCAAACAAAGTTTGATAATCTTGTTCATCTTGCTTTTCATCACTTCTATTCATATATGGAGGTAGTGGTAAATGTCCAATTTTATTTAAAATATTAACTAGCTCTAAAAAATCAAGTTTTTTGTCATTTTGAAAAAATTGTACAACACGACTTCCATCTTCATTTATTTCTAAAACTTCTGCTATTAGATTTTCATCAAAAAATAGTTTTGTTCCTACTCTTACTTTTCCACCTATCATTACTAAGTATCTGTCCATAAATAGTGGTTTATTAAGTAATAATTCGATTTTCCCACCAGTTTCTTTCGTTCCAAAAATTCTAGCTTTGATAACTTTTGTATCATTCAAAAAAACTGATAAATCTTGAGGTAAAAAATCCATAAGATTTTTAAAAGTTGTATGTATTATTGAGTTTGTACTTTTATTATAAACCAAAAGCCTAGCATTATCAGCTGGGCTTACTGGATGAGTAGCTATGAGTTCTTTTGGTAAATTATACTCATAGCTTGAAGTTTTTAACGGATCAAGCAATTTTACTCTTCCTCTTCTTGATTCTCTTTTGGAGCTGGATTAAATATTTTTGCAATATAAATTGATACACCATAAAGAAAAAGTAATGGAGCAGCCATTAATAATTGACTGATAACATCAGGAGGAGTTAATATTGCAGCTACAATAAAGATAATTACAACAGCATATCTAAAAAAATCTTTCAACATTTTATCATCAACAAGTCCTATTTTTGCTAGGAAAAATGTAATAACTGGTAATTCAAAAGAGATTCCAAAACCGATTAATAATTTAGTAAAAAAGCCTACGTAAGCTCCAATACTTGGTAACACTGTAACAACGGTTGAACCAAATGCAATTAAAAAATTAAACCCAACAGGAACAACGATATAATAAGCAAAACCTGCACCTGATAAAAACATCAATGTTGCAAAAAATACAAAAGGAATTACAAGTTTTTTTTCATGCTCATAAAGTCCAGGAGCTAAAAACAACCATAATTGCCAAAATATAACAGGTAAAGAAACTATAAATCCAGCAAAAAATGCTACTTTTAATGCTGTAAAAAATGTCTCTTGAATTTCAACCGCAACCATTTGAGAATTTTGAGGTAAAGCAGCTTCTACAGGAACCATCATCCATTCTAAAATGGGTTCATAAAAAGAAAAACATACAAAAAACATAACAGCGATACTAATAGAAGAAATTACTAATCTTTTTCTTAAGTCAGCTATATGGGGTTTTAAATCTTCAAACATTAAACACTATCCTCTTTTCTATCATCTAATTTAACTTTAAATTTGTCTTCTTTTTTAAATGAAACTTTCTCTATTTTTACTTCTTCATTTTCTATTGCTTTATTTTGTATCGATGATGTTTTATTTAAATCATCATTCATGATATCGTTTAAACCTAAATCTATTTTCGAATCAATTGATAATGAAGATTTAGTTTCTTCAATTTGAGACTTGAATTTATTTGCCTCTGCTTTCATCTCTGAAATATTAAGTTCGTTATCTAAAGTTGATTTTGCATCAGCAAGACCTGTTTTAAATTTGTTAATAAACTTTGCAATTTGTACCATTGCAGTAGGTAATTTTTCAGGTCCCAATGCGATAATTGCGACTATTGCAATCAATAAAATTTCCATAAAGCCCATTCCAAACATTTGTAACTCCGTTATCTATTTAAAGGCAAAGATTTTACCTAAACTTTGATAAAATCTAACCAAATTTATAAATAGTAAGTAAAAGGCTGAAAATGGAGATAGTTGTTTTATTAGTTGTTATAGTAATTTTATTTTTTATAGGGAGAAATTATAAAACAGAAGAGTTTAGAAATATAAATTTAAAGACAAAAGATAGATTTAATGGTGATTTGTTACATCATGAAGCTGGACTTTTAGTAGCTTTAATGGCAAAAGTTTCAAAAGCAGATGGAAAAGTTTGTGAATTAGAAGCTGAAGTTTTAAAACATACTTTTAATGATATTTCAAGTCATTTTGAAAATTCAGACGAAATTCGAGAAAAGTTAAAAAATTTGTATGAAAAACAGAAGCAAAGTTTTGATAATTTGATAGATATTTGTAACAAATTATACAGTTTAACAAAACATGATTATAATAAAAGAGTTAAAATTATGGAATATCTTTTAAATTTAGCATTTATTGATAAAGATTTTTCTGCTACTGAAAGAATGATAACAGAAGATATTTCAAATGCTTTAAAGATAAAAATAGAAGATTTTAATAATTTAATTAATACTTTTGAGGCTTTTTATTCACAACAAGCATCAAATAAAGCTATCAGCTTGGAAAAAGCTTATGAAATTTTAGAATCAAATCCTGCTGATGATTCAGTAATTTTAAAGAAAAACTATAGAAGTTTAGTTAAAAAACATCATCCTGATATTATTTCGGGGCAGGGTGCAACCCAAAATATTATAGATGAAGCAACAAAAAAACTCCAAGAAATCAATGAAGCTTACGAGTTAATAAAAAAAGATAGAGGTATTTAATTTGTTAGGATTTGGAAATTCTTATGAAATTTGTAATTGTAAAAAGATTACAATAGCACAGCTTCAAAATGCAATAATAAAAGAAAAAATTTCTACTCTTGCAAGAATTCAAGATATAACAACAGCAGGAACAGAATGTAGGTTTTGTATTTTTCCTGAAGGTGATTTTGGAAAAATAAAGAAAAAAATATATTGTAAAGATATTTTAGATGAAACTAATAAAGGATTGAAAAATGAGTAGAAAATTCCCTCACTCTTTTGAAGTTTGTACTTGTAAACATGTAACATTGGGTGAAATTATTTATGCTATAAAAGAAAAAAATGCAAAAAATTTGGAAGATTTGGGTACTTTAACTGATGCTGGAACTTGCTGTAAATCTTGTAAAAATAAAGAAAGTGATATAGGAGTAGAAAAAATGGAACTCTATTTAGAAGAAATATTAAATAAATTTAACAAAGAATAAATAATGAAAGAACAAATAATTGAGAATATAATAGAACTTATAAAAATAAATCCTACTGAAATAATAGAAATAAATCCAAATTATCTACAATATTTTGATATTGAAGAGCTTTTAGATATTCAAAAGCGGTTAGAATATAAAAAACAAGATATTTCTAAAATAACTAATAATTATTTAGATGAAATTTATGAAAAAACAAAAAAAGATGAGATATAATTACTTAATAAAGGATTAAGAGTGAAAAACTGGAAAAAAATTAAGCAAGATTTAATTATATTTTTAAAAGATGAAGTTGAGAAAACTGGTCTAAAAAAAGTTACAGTTGGACTTTCAGGTGGTTTGGATTCTGCTGTTGTAGCAATTTTATGTAAAGAAGCTTTTGGCCTAAACTTAAATTGTGTTTTAATGCCCTCTCAGTTTTCTTCACAAAGTTCGATTGAACACGCAATTGAAGTTTGTGAAAAATTTGATATTAGATATGAAATAGTTTCAATAGAACCTTTAATTAGTGCTTTTATAAAAAATATGGATAATGATAAGCTTAGAATAGGAAATTTTAGTGCTAGAATGAGAATGTCTATATTATATGATATATCTTCACGAGAAAAATCTTTGGTTGTGGGGACTTCAAATAAAAGTGAGATTCTTTTAGGATATGGAACTATTTTTGGAGATACTGCATGTGCAATTAATCCAATAGGTGAAATTTATAAAAGTGATGAATTTGAGTTTGCAGAGTTTTTGGATGTCCCTAAATCTATTTTAAGTAAAGCTCCAAGTGCGGATTTATGGGAAGGGCAAAGTGATGAAGAAGAATTGGGACATAGTTATAAAGAGATGGATGATTTATTAAAATTGATGATAGATGAAAATAAATCTGAAGAAGAATTAATAAGCTTAGGATTTGAAGAAGAGTTTATTAATAAAATAGATTTTAGAGTAAAAACAAATGCTTTTAAAGGTAAATTACCAACAATTGCAAAAATTAAATGGAGTTAATTAATGACAAAAAAAATACCTATATTCAGAGCATCTGTAGATAGTGAGGAATTAAATCAACTAAAACAAGTACTTGATTCAAAAGAATTTTTATCCAAAGTATTGGAATTTGAAGAAAATATAGAGAAGTTCATAGGTGCTAAATATGCTATTGCAACAGCAACTTCAACAGCTGCAATTCACCTTGCTTTAAGTGCTATAAAACTTAAAAGAGGAGATAAGATTCTGATGTCTGTAAACTCTTTTGTAAACCTACCTGAAGTTGTTAGACATTTTGATGCTGAACCTATTTTTGTAGATATAAATTTAGATGATATGAATATAGATTTGAATAAATTTGAAGAGGTTTTAAAAGAAAATCACTCTAAAAAATTAAGAGGAGCAATTATCACTTTTGTTGGTGGTCAAACTCCTGATTTAGATAGATTATATGATATTGTGGAAAAATATGGGATTATTTTAATCGAAGATTGTCGTTCAAGTTTAGGAGCAACTTATAAAGGGAAAAAAGTTGGTAATTTAAGAGCTGATATGACTATTTTTTCAACAAATCCATCTATTTCAAGATATGCTGTTAGTAGGTCTGGTTTGATTGTAACTAATAATGAAGAAATAGCTAATAGAGCAAAGCTTTTAAGAACGCATGCTCTTACAACTACTTATGATAGTTATGGAAATTTAGATTATGTTTACGATGTTGTTGATATTGGGCATAAGTATGATTTATCTGAACTTGATGCTGCTTATGCACTTGCACAATTACATAAAACTGATAAATTTGTTAAAAGAAGAAAAGAGATAGCAGCTTTATATAAAAAAAGATTGACAGGCGTTAAGCATATCGAAATTCCAGCTTATACAGATGATAATATTTTTACACAATTTATTATAAAAATTTCGAGAAATAGAGATGCTTTTGCTAGAGCATTAAAAGAAAGAGGGGTTTCAACTGGGCTTAATTATATTCCTTTACATCTTCTTTCTTATTATAAAACAAAGTATTCAATAAAAATTACAGCATTTCCAAATGCACTTAATAACTACCAACAAATTTTGTCATTACCGATTTATGCAAGTTTAACTGATGAAGAGGCAAATTATGTTTGTGATAAAGTTATTGAAGTTGCTTCTTCTTGGGTTTAAATTAAATTGAAACAAGAGTTACATTTGTGGATTGAAGAGTATCTCTTCTTTCCAAATAGCTTTCAAAAAATAATTTCATTTTTACTTCTTCCTTTTACTTTTGTTTATATGTTAATAATTTTCACTAAAAGGGCAATGGCAAAACAAATAGAATTTGGGATACCAATTATTTCAGTCGGGAATTTAATAGTTGGAGGAAGTGGAAAAACTCCTATTACTATAGAGCTTGCTTCAAAATATGAAAATGTTTGTGTAATTTTAAGGGGTTATGGAAGAGCTTCAAAAGGTTTACAAATAGTTAGTTTAGAAGGAAAAATTTTAGTAGATGTAAAAACAAGTGGAGATGAAGCAATGCTTTTGGCAGGTTCTTTACCAAAAGCTACAATAATAGTTTGTGAAGATAGAATAAAAGCTATTTTAAAAGCAAAAGAATTAGGATGTAAAATTATATTTTTAGATGATGGATTTTCAAAATATAAAATTGCTAAGTTTAATATTTTGATTCGTCCAAAAGATGAACCTACGAATATATTTTGTTTACCAAGTGGTGGATATCGAGAACCAAAAGGGTTTTATGCTCAAGCTGATATGGAACTTTTAGAAGAAAAAAATTTTAAAAGAGTTATTAATATCAAAAAAGATGGAAAGATTTGTGAACTTCCATCTAAAATTCTTTTAGTTACAGCTATTTCAAAACCAAAAAGATTGCTAGATTATTTACCCAAAGAAATTAAAATGGTCTCTTTTTCTGACCATTATACTTTTACAAAAGAGGATATTTCAAAAATCCAGAATGAGTACAAAGAGTTCTCAATTGTTACAACAGGAAAAGATTTCGTAAAATTAAAAGATTTTAATATAAAAAATCTTTATTTAATGGATTTAAAAATAGAGATTTCACAAAATTTAGATTTTTCATTAATGAATCAATATATAAACAGTTTTGTAGAGAAATCAAAGTGACAGGAATTCTAACGGCTTCTTTTTTAATGATATTTGTAGTTTTTACTTTTATTTTGTATGTATATATTTTGATTGATATCTTAAAGCATAAATTTAATGGATATAATAAAATTGTTTGGCTAATAATAATACTTTTTTTTCCAATTTTAGGTGGATTATTGTATTTGGTTTTTGGGAAAGGACAAAAAATAAAAAAGTAGCAAAAGCTACTTTTTTATATAGTTTTAGAAAATCTTCTCTTATCTTCAGGGATTTTATTCAAGTAAGCATCAAATGGCATACATATATTTCTAATTAGCATAGTTCCTGTTTGAGATACTTCAATTTTATCATTAGTAATTCTTATTAACTCAGCAACTTCAAATTCTTTAAGCGCCTCTAGAGCATCAGAAAAATACTTTTTAAAGTTTATATTAAACTCTTTTTCAATTCTTGAGATATTTAAAGAGAAATTACTCATTAATTCCATAATTACAAATTGTCTTAATTGGTCATCATCACTTAGTTTATAGCCTTTAAATACTGGTAAATTTTGATTGTCTAAAGCATTCTCCCATGGTTCTAATTCTTTAAAATTTTGAGCATAATAATCAACACCATTTCCAATAGAAGTGAGTCCAATACCTATTAAATCAGCTCCACCTTTTGTTGTATAACCCTGAAAATTTCTGTGTAACTCACCTTTTTGTATAGCTTTAAAAAGCTCATCTTCTGGTTTTGCAAAGTGATCCATTCCAACCATTTTATAACCATTTGAGGTGAAAAAATCAATTGTATCTTTTAACATTTCTAATTTTTCTTTTGGTTTTGGAAAAGTTGTTTCATCAAATTTTCTCATAGTTTTCATAAGCCATGGAACATGAGCATAATTAAATACTGCAAATCTATCAGTATCTAAAGTAATCATTTTCTCTAAAGTTTTTTTAAAACTTTCTCTAGTTTGATGTGGTAAACCATAAATTAAGTCTGTATTAACAGAATGAATTCCAGCATCACGCGCTATTTTAATTACATTTTGTGTTAATTCAAATGGCTGAATTCTATGAATAGTTTTTTGTACAGTTTCATCTAAATCTTGTACTCCAAAACTTAATCTATTGCAACCACCAGCTTTAAGTACATCCATATGTTCTTTTGTAAAGTGCCTTGGATCAACTTCACATGAAACTTCTGCATCAATTGCAAAATTTGGAAAAATTTCTTTAATGGCTATAATCACTTCTTCTAATTGAGCAGGAGAAAAAAATGTTGGAGTTCCTCCTCCAAAATGCATTTGAGTTACAACCCTTTTAGTATTTAAATAATTTTTTAGAATATTCAATTCTTTTTTTAAATATTCAATATATCTTGTTTTTTTATCTTCTTTAGAGGTAAAAATAGTATTGCATCCACAAAAATAACAAGCACTTCTACAAAAAGGCATATGGATATAAAGTGATAACGTTCTGTCATCACTTTGATTTTTATAATAATTTTTTAAATCTTCTTGGGTAAATGTTTCACTAAACTCAGGAGCAGTAGGATATGATGTGTATCTAGGACCAGGTCTTGAGTATTTTTCAAATTTTTTAAAATCTATCATTTATTTCTCATCTCTTTTTCTATCTAGCCAAACCATTACACCTTTTTGTGCGTGTAATCTATTTTCTGCTTCTTCAAAAATAAGACTTTGAGAACTTTCCATTACTTCATCGCTAACTTCATAACCTCTATATGCAGGTAAACAATGTAAGAAAATAGCTCTATCTTGTGCTAAACTCATCATTTCTGAATCTACCATATATCCCTCAAAATCTTTTACTCTTTTCTCTTTTTGCTCTTCTTGTCCCATAGAAACCCATGTGTCAGTTGTAACAACTGTTGAACCAGTAATTGCCTCTTTAGGGTCATTTGTAATTATGATTTTTGCACCACTTAATTTCGCCATCTCAAGAGATTTTGATAAAATAGAAGCATCAACTTCATAACCTTTTGGCGTTGCAATTCTAAGTTCAAACCCAAGTTTTGCTGCCATATTAAGCCATGAATGGGCCATATTATTTCCGTCACCAATATATGCAACAACTAAATCTTTATCGAGATTTGCTTCTTGAATAGTCATATAATCAGCCATAAGTTGAACGGGATGATATTCATTTGTTAAACCATTTATTACAGGAACTTTTGAATATTTTGCAAATTCTTCAATTTTTGACTGTTCAAAAGTTCTAATCATTACCATATCAACCATTCTTGATATTACTCTTGAAGTATCACACATTGGCTCACCTCGACCCAATTGAATATCATTTGATGAAAGAAATAAACCAATGCCTCCTAACTGATAAATACCTGTTTCAAAAGATACTCTAGTTCTTGTTGAACTTTTTTCAAAAATCATTCCTAATGTTTTTTTTGGCATATAATCTTTAAATTCTCTTTGTTTAGTTTCATCTTTGATTTGTTTAGCTAATGTCAATATTTCTAAGATTTCCTCTTTAGAATAATCAGCTAATGTTAAGAAATGTCTCATTTGATTTCCTCTGTAATTAATAAAAACAAACATTCTATTTAATTTAACTTTAGAGTTT
>ERZ724518.734-NODE-734-length-14511-cov-10.299115_pt1 | contig 14511 bp, 13 predicted proteins | sample MGYA00376051_ERZ724518 | MGnify/ENA primary metagenome ERZ724518 (study PRJEB28724, sample SAMN07190885) | wastewater metagenome | isolation source: influent of sewage treatment plant in Hong Hong | place: Hong Kong | collected 2016-03-17 ... | reverse complement strand
AAGTGATAATAAAGTAGTATAAAAATAAAAAAGGAAAAATTTTGATTGATATATTTGTTATGGCATACTGTATCTATTTTGCTTTTAATATCTACACATCATTTATGCAAATAGGTTTCGTAAAAGATGTAAAAAAATTAAAACCAATTATTTTAGACTCTTCAAAATATGAAGAAGCAGCAAATTATTCTATAGAAAAAGAGAAACTATCTATTGCTTCTTCATTTTATGAGTTTGTATTATTTATTTTATGGATTGGATTTGGTTTAGCTTATTTAGATAGTTTACTTCAAATTGATTCATATTGGTTAAAAGCTATTATTTTTGTTGATAGTTTTATAGTGATTAATTGGTTTTTATCTTTACCTTTTGAGTTATATTCTACTTTTAAACTAAATAAAAAATATGGATTTTCAAACATCACACCAGCTTTATTTATAAAAGATACTATAAAAACTGGAATCTTATTTTTACTATTTGGAAGTGCTGTTATTGGTGCAATTTCATTTATTATAAATAGCTTTAGTTCTTGGTGGATTTGGGGATTTGTTTTTATTTTTGCTGTAATTATTTTGATAAATATGTTATATCCTGTAATAAGAGACAAGATGTTTGATAAGTTTGAAAAACTAAAAGACAAAGACCTTGAAGAGAAAATCGAAAATTTATTAAATGAAGTTGGATTTAAAAGTAGTGGTGTTTTTTCTGTTGATGCAAGTAAAAGAGACAATAGATTAAATGCTTATTTTGGTGGACTTGGTGCTACAAAAAGAGTAGTTTTATTTGATACTTTGATTGAAAAATTAAGCCACAATGAATTACTTGCTGTTTTAGGGCATGAATTAGGACATTTTAAAAATGGCGATATTATAAAAAATATTGGTATTATGGGTGTTGTTATGTTTGTCTTTTTTGCTATTTTTGGAAATTTACCAGAAAGCTTATTTTTAGGGCTTTCACTACAAAATGAACCATACTCAATAATCGTAGTATTTTTGATGTTTTCTCCAATTTTATCATTTTTCTTGATGCCATTAATCTCTATGATTTCAAGACACAATGAATATGCAGCTGATAATTTTGGTTCAAATTTAGCAACAAAAGAGGATTTAGTAACTGCTTTATTAAAACTTGCAAATGAAAATAAATCATTTCCATTATCACATCCTTTATATATCTTTTTTTACTACTCACATCCACCATTGGTTGAGAGATTTAAAGAGCTAGGATATGATGTTCATACAAAGAGTTTTAAATAATGCTTGATACAAATATACTATTAGTTATCTCTGTTTTATGGGTTTTTTCTATTTTTGTAGTATTCTTTTTCATAAAACAAAAGTATGAAAAAGATACAAAAGAGTTATCTTTATTAAATAGTAAGCTTGAAGATGAAAAGAGATTTTTGAAAGAAAGTTATGAGTTAAAACTTATTAACCAAAGTAAGATTTTTGAGACAAAGGAGGCTTCTTTTAATGACAAGATTTCTCTTTTGATTGATTCAAAACAACAGATGAAAATGGAGTTTGAAAATCTAGCAACAAAGATTTTTGAAGAGAATCAAAAAAAATCAAATGTAAATCTAAATCAAGTTTTAACATCTTTTAAAGACCAACTTGACTCTTTTGGTAAAAGGGTAAATGATATTTACAATGACGAGACAAAACAAAGGGTTTCACTTTTAACAGAAATTAAAAATTTAAAAGAGTTAAACAATCAAATCTCATCAGATGCCATAAATCTAACAAAAGCCTTAAAAGGTCAAAATAAAACTCAAGGTGATTGGGGAGAGATGATTTTATCATCTATTTTAGAGCAAACGGGGCTTAGAGAAGGAAAAGAATATAATGTTCAAGGCTCTTTTAGTGATGCTGAAGGAAGAAGATTAAGACCTGATGTAATAGTGCATTTACCATCTAAAAAAGATATTATTATTGATTCAAAAGTATCATTAAATGCCTATTTGACATATTGTCAAACTGATGATAAAACGCAAAAAGAAGTTGCTTCAAAAGAGCTAATAAAATCTATAAATACCCATATAAAAGGCTTAAGCTCTAAAAAATATGAAGCAATAGAAGGTGTTACAACTTTAGATTTTGTACTTTTATTTATTCCTATTGAAGGTGCTTTTTTACTTGCAACTTCAAGTGATGATACACTATTTAAAATGGCATTTGATAACAATATCATGCTAGTTTCTCCATCAACACTATATGTTACTTTAAGAACAATAGAAAACATTTGGAGAAATGAACATCAAAATGAAAATGCTCAACTTATCTCTAAAAAAGCAGCTGAGTTATATGACAAATTTGCTGGATTTGTGGGAGATATAGAAGATATTGGTACACATCTTGGACGAACTCAAAAATCTTATGATGCTGCTATGAATAAACTAAGTATTGGAAATGCAAACTTAATTAGACGAGCTGAAGAGTTTTTAGATTTAGGTGTAAAACCTAAAAAACAAATTAGCAAAAAATCTGTGATTGAAGAGTAGAATTAAATTATAAATGAATCAAAAAAAAACTATTTTATTTATTAGTTTTACAATATTATCTTTATTTTTTATTGCTTGTTCTTCAAATATTCCAACACCCAATGAAAGAAAACAAACAGCTTTAGATTTATCCTCTTCTAATAAAAATATAGTTCAAAAAGATATTCAAACTTCTCAATTTAATCTTTTTTCACTACAAAATATGCAAAATAATTGTGAGAGTATAAAAATATTTGTAGAAGGAGATGGATTATCTTGGACTTCAAGAAAAACTATCTCTTCTAATCCAACCCCAATAAATCCTATTGGATTAAAACTTATGTTAAGTGATAATAGCTCATGCAAAATATATCTTGCAAGACCTTGTCAATATATAAACTCAAATATATGTGAAGATAAGTATTGGACAAGCCATAGATTTAATGAAAAAGTAATTCAAAGTTATGATGAAGTTTTAAATAATCTAAAAAAAGATTTTCCAAATAGTAAATTTGACTTAATTGGATATTCAGGTGGTGGGGCTATAGTTACACTAATAGCAACTAAAAGAGATGATATAAATAGTATTACTACAATAGTTGGAAATCTTGATATTGATGAATGGACTAAAATACAAAAAATCACTCCACTTGATGGTTCACTAAATCCAGCAAATTTTAGTAAAAAACTTGAAAATATAAAACAACATCATTTAATAGGTTCAAATGATACTGTAGTACCTAAAGAAGTTTTTTTCTCATACTTAAATAAATTTGAAGATAAATCAAATATCTTTTATTCATTTCATGAAGCAACACATAGTTGCTGTTGGGAAGATGTTTATATGAAGTTTTTAAATAGTAAATAATTGTTTAAAAATATTTACACTTTATTTACTTTCTAATACCCTATATTTACTCCAAAGAGTTAGAATTTTTTATTCTAGTTTATTAGGAGTATATTATGTCTACTACAACAAGTTCAGTTACTACAAGTACATCAGCAGATGCTTATGGAAATACTTACACAACAGCAGTTAGTAATGACCAGCTAGAAAGTGAAGATTTTCTTACTTTGATGCTTACTGAGTTAAAACTTCAAGACCCAACTAGTGCAGTTGATTCTTCAACTATGATGCAAACACAACTTCAATTAGCAAGTTTAGAAGCAAGTACAGCAACAGTTGATGCTATGGAAGCCTTGCAAACTACTTTCCAACAATCAGCACTTTCAAACTCATCTTCATTAATTGGAAATGTTGTTGAAAATGGAGAAACAGATGATGATGGAAATGCAAAACAATATAAAATTTCATCAGTTTCTATGAGTGATGGAGAAATATCATTAACAGCTTATGAATTATCGAACTATTATGATGTTTACTCTTTTGATGAAGTTAGTGATACTTCTGAGGTTATAGATTCAACAAATGAGAATAGTTCAATAACTGTAACAAATAGTGATGGAACTAGCTACAATTTTTCAACATATAATAAGACTTATGAAGATTTGGCAACTGAAATTTCAAAAACTTCAGGAATAACTGCATCAATGGCTGAGAATAGTAGTGGAAATTATCAATTAGTTGTTTCTGTTTCAGGTGGAAGTTCATCTCTTTCTCAAAGCAATTTAAAATTAGCATATACTGAAAGTTCAGCAACTTCTTATTCTAGTGATGCAACAACCATCTCTTATAATGATATTACTAAAATTTACTAATTGTTACTATCTATTAATAAACTATTAAAAGTGTTTAATTAGCAGATACCACATATTTACACTAAAACCTTATGATTAAATTAAGTGAAAATCACGATTTAATCATAAAGGATTTAAAATGATTAGTGCATTATGGACTGGAATTTCAGGACTTGCTTCTCAACAATCTGCGTTAGACAATGAATCAAACAACATAGCAAATGTGAATACCGTTGGATATAAAGCTTCAAGGGTTTCATTTGCAGATTTGATGTATCAAGACAGTATTGGAAAAGGTTCTTCTGTTACAAGTGCAGAAAAACAATATACGCAAGGTACATTAAATGTTACAGGTTCTTCTTATGATGTTGCACTAGATGGAGATGGTTTTTTTGTTGTATCAAATGTAAATTCAACAGGAACATCAGAGTCTTATTATACAAGAGCTGGAAATTTTAGAATGGGCGATAATGGAACACTTCAAGATGCTTCTGGAAATGAAGTTCAAGGATGGGCATTAAGTACTATTGATAAAACAGCTGATGTAACTTCTACAAACTCAAATTTAAGCTCTTTTACTGATGATTTTACTCAAATAGCAGGTAATCAAATAATCCAATTTAAAAATAAAATAGAAACTTATGCTGCTAAGATGTCTGATTATTCAACTACAGCAAAAAGTGATTCAACTGAACTTACAGGCTCAGGGGTAAAAACACAATCAGCAAAAATTTCAGATATAGAAGCTTTGACTACAAATTATTCTAGTGCTTTAAGTGCTTATGCTTTAAATCCTGAAAGTATATCTACTCCATCTACTGCACAAAGTACATTGATTGATTATCCTGATACAGCAAGTACAACTTTAGATGAAGAGGGAGATCAAATTTATGTTTATATTGATGGGGATAAAATAACTCAAAATTATGTAGTTACAACAGCTTCAAGTGATTTAAAAGCAGAACTAGATGCTGCTGGTATAACAACATCTGGTACAACTACAACTGCACAATATAATGCTCTTGCAAGTAGAATAGCTACATATAAAGGATTAGCAGATCAAATATCAAGTATTACTGGGTTAAATGCTTATACAGTTGATTCATCAAATGTAGCTAGTACTTCAACTGTTGATGTTTTAAAAGGAAAAATCAAAATTGATTCAATAATTCCTGGAGTTTCATTTACTGTTGGAGATGTCAGTGAAACATCTTCTGGTTCAATAGAGACAGCAGGAACAAAAACTACTTTAACTGAAGCAGTTGCAGGAACAGGAGAAGGTGCTGTAAAAAGTGCAATGGAAGCTCTAAGAGATGCTGTTGCTGGAACGCAACAAGATGTATATGAATCAACAGATATTTTAAGTGATGATAATGGAACAGCTATAACTTTTGCAACAGGAGATACTATATCTTTTACTATTGGTAGTACAACACTTACTTCAAGTGCTACAGCTACAAGTTATTCTGCAGCAATAAATGACTTAATGACAAAAATAAATACAGATGCAACTTTATCAACTCAAGTTGAAGCAAAAAATATTAATGGAAAATTAGTAATTGAAGCAAAAGAAACTGGAGTAGAATTTTCAGGAGTTATGAAATTTACAGATGCAAGTGCCTCTACAACTTATACAAAAGAAAAAAATCTTGATTTAAGTGGAAATAGTGGTGCAGGTGCTGAGTTTATGGAAATTGTTTCTACTGTTGATCAAACCTCATCAAAAAAATCATTGCAACTAAAACTGGACTCTTTAGGTTTAACAGACTCATCTTTTGGAGAATTTTCTGTTGATGATAATGGAATAATCACTATGAAACAAGATGGAGTTGATTATGCTATTGGGCAAATTGCTATAGCTCAATTTAATAATAATATTGAATTAGAAGCTGTTGGAGATAATCTTTTAGCAAAAACAAAAGAGAGTGGAGAACCAATTTATACATTAAACAATGACAATGGTGTATCAGTTGAAGGTGAAACACTAGAGTTAAGTGAAGCTGATTTAAGTGAAAGTCTAGTTAATTTGATGGTGTTTCAAAGAGCTTTTGAAGCAAATGCAAAAACCATCACAACAGCAGATGATATTTTACAAACTTTGATAGGTTTAAAAAGATAATTAAGGATTCATTATGATTAGTTCAATCGATACAATTAAATATAACTTAACATTGTTAAACAAAAGAAATGAAAGAGTTACTTATCAAATGAGTAGTGGTGAAGCTTTACAAAATGGAAGTGATGATTCACAAAAATATAACAAAATACTCTCTATTAACAACAATGTAAATACTTACACTTCAATATTAGAAAGAATTCAATCATCAGAATCTTACAATATAAATAGTGATAAAAGTGTTGATAGTATGAAAAGCTCAATGGAAAATATCATTGAGTTATTAACTAAAGCAGTAACTGGTACTACAACAAGTGATGGGAAAAGTGCTATTGCAGATGAAATAGAATCAGAAATGAATACTATTTTTTCTTTAGCAAATACAAAAATAGATGGTCAATATCTATTTTCAGGTAAAAGCACCACAGTTCAACCTTTTGTAAAAGATGCTACAACAGGTAAGATAACTTATGTAGCAACAGATGATAATAAAACAGTAAATGTTGAAAATAATAATTATGCTACTCAAGGTCTAAATGGTAAAGAACTTCTATATTATACTGATTCAACAACTTCTACTCAAGTTTCAGTTTTTGATGATTTAAGTGAGATAGTAAATGCTTTAAGATTACAAGATTCAAGTAGAAATACAATTACACAAGATGCAGCAGATACTATTTTATCAAATGCACTAGACAAGTTAGATGCTGGTTATGATGCTATGAATGTTGCTCATTCAAAATTAGGAACTAGAACAGCAACTATCGAAAATTACGAAACTATTGTTCAAACAAAACTTGCAAACTTTGACATTTTACAAGAAGAGTATGGCTCTGCTGATTTAACAACACTTGCTATTGAATCACAATCTTTAGAAAACACATATACTGCTTTATATTCAACTATCAACAAGGTAAATAGTTTATCTCTTGTTCAATATTTAAGCTAATAAAGGATTATACATGAAAGCTAATTTAGATATGAAAAACTTAGAATCGCAAGTAATAGAGTGTTATAGCTATTTTATGAATAACTATCAAACTACAAATTTTGATGCTTTAGAAGATATGGTTCTAAAACTACAAAAATCTATGAATCTTTTAACAATGACAAATATTGTAAATATTATTGATAGAGTCGTTGAAGATGGAAGATTGAGAGATAATAAGCAGTTTAAACAATACAATGTTTGCTCAATTCAAACAACTAAAGATAATAAAATATACTTAGTTTGCCATGAAATTTTAGGTATTGATGCTATTGATAACAAATTTATATTAGATGACCATTTATCATATATTGATTTTGTTGATGTAAAAAAAATCTATTAGGTGTAAATTATGATAGATGCTTTATATATAGGTCAAAGTGGACTTAATTCCTCAAGATATTCAGTTGATTCAACATCAAATAATATAGCAAATGAGAATACTGATGGATATGTAAAAAGAGTTGTAAATACATCTGAATTATCAGGTCTTGAAAGTGATATTGGAAATGGTGTCTCTTTTGATGGAGTTACTAGAAGTTCAGATGTCTATTTGTATGATAAATTAGTCTCTCAAAGTAGTTTATCATCTTATTATACTCAAGAAGATTCTATTTTAAGTAACATTGAAACTATGTTTAGTGAAAGTGAAACTAGTGGATTTTCTGTAACTCTTAGTAGTTTTATGGATTCGATTGAGTCTTTAAGAAGTGATTCTACAAATCTTGTTTACAAAAATGAACTATCAACACAAGGTCAATTATTAGTAGATGGTTTACAGTCATTAAATTCAAGTATAGATGAAGAGATTAGCGATACTAAATCTTTGCTTGAAGATCAAGTTGATAGTGTAAATAATATTTTAAAACAAATAGTTGATTTAAATAAAAAGATTGTAGATAGTAACTCTTCATCTTATGATTTAATAGATAAAAGAGATACTTTAGAAAAAGAGTTATCAAATTATGTGGATATTGAAGTAAATAGAGAAAGTGATACTTATAATCTAAAAATTGCAGGAGTTAATGTAATTTTTAATAATACAAATCTTCATGAAGTTAGTGTTGTGGAAGATAATATAGCTCAAAAAGATATATACAATTCAAGTGATTTATCTGATAGTAATTTTAGTGATGGGGATACAATTTCAATAGTGCTAAATGATACAACTACATTAACTTTGAGTGCAAGTGTTAGTGCAAGTGGAGATAATGATTTAAAAAATCAAATTATGGATGCTATTAATAATAATTCAAACTTTTCAGATTATGAAGCATATTTGGATACTAGTAATAATTTGGTTATTAAATCTAATATTGCAGGAGAAGAGGGAAATTTTGATATTTCAATATCTGTAGCTGGAAATGAAATGATAAAAAATAGTAATTCAGTAGAGGCTCAAAACAGTGTTTCAACTGCTGTGTATAACAATAAACTATCATTAAGTTCTGGCTCATTAAAAGCTATAACTCAAGAATTAACTAGCTCAACATCAAATTTATACGCATATAAAGATAGTTTAGATGATTTTGCAAAAGCATTGGTTGATTATACCTCTTCAAATAGCAGTGTAAAACTATTTAACGGAACAGATGTAGAATCTTTGAGTTTTAATCAAAGCAATGTTTCCTCACTTACAAGTGATGATTTAGAAAATCTGGCTCAAATTCAATGGGATGAAGATGTAACAATAGGCTCTTCAAAAACCTCTTTTACGGAGTTTTATCAAGATTTATTAGTAACTATTTCATCAAATGTAGAGAATAATAGTTTTAAATTGGAATCGCAAGATGCAATAGTAAGTTCTCTTACAAGTACTTATAATAATTTAACAAAAGTAGATTCAGATGAGGAGATGATAAATCTTCTTCAATATCAAGCAGCATATGAAGCAAATGCAAAAGTTATAACAGCAGTTGATGAAATGCTACAAACATTATTAAATATGTAAAGGATAAAAAATGGCAACAACAAGTGCAACACTAGGTTTAGGAAGTTCAGGAAGTAGCAGTTTAAGTTCAGAATTGATAACTAAACTAAAAACAGCAGAAAGTACAGCTGTTTTAGATCCAATTACAGCTGATCAAGAAGATACACAAGCTGAAATTGATGCTATAGACGAAGTAGAAGCTAAGATTTTAGAACTTTTAGAACTTGTAAAAGATTTTGATTTATATACAAGTGATACGAATATTTTTGATGAAGTAAGTGCTACAACAACGGGAAGTTCAGCAAATTTTGATGCAACAGATACAAGTAATATGGAAGAGGGGACTGTGAGTATTGAAGTTACTCAATTAGCTCAAAAAGATGTTTATCAATCAAATACAATTAGTGATACAACAGCAACTATGGATTCAGGAACTATTACTATTACTATTGGTGATGAAACCTATGATTATTCAACAGATGGAAAAACTTATGAAGAATTAGTTGAAGAGATCAATAATAATTCTGGATTAGAAATTTCATTAGAACAAGTTGGAGATAGTAGTTATAGAATGGTTATAAAAAGTGGCGAGAGTGGTTCTGATAATGCTATTTCAATCACGCAAACAGATATTGATTTAGGTTTAGAAGATGAAGACAATCATGTTTTAACTGCTCAAAATTTATTAGCAACAGTTGATGGAATTGATTATGAAATGTCTTCAAATAAGATAACTTTAGAGAGTGGATTGATTATAAAAGCAGTTGATGAAGGTACATCTACAATTACAATAGAAAAAGATAATGCTTCTGTTGTTGAAGGAATTGTAAATATTGCAGATAAATACAATGAATTGGTTGATTTAGTAAATTCATATATTCTTGGAGATGAAGATGAAGCTGCTGTAATTTCTGATTCAAGTACTTTAAGAACTATGATGAGTGGTATTAAAGAAGTTTTATTTGGAACTTATGGATTAGATAATGAAGAGAGTCTATTTAAATATGGTATTTCATTTGATAGTGATGGGTATATGGAAGTTGATGAAGATGAATTAACAACTGCACTTGAAGATAACTATGATGATATAAAAGAGTTATTTACAGGTTATGCTGAAAAAGAAGGAATTGGAACAAGACTTAAAACATATTTAGATTCACTTGATGGATTAGATGGTTTATTGACAGCTTTAAGTGATAAATTAGATGAACAACTTGATACATTAACAAGTGATTATGAAACAGCCTCTGAAAAATTAGATGAAAAATATGATGCGATGACTGAACAATTTGCAGCTTATACGGTTTTAATTACTAAAATGGAAAACTCTTTTGCTTCACTAAAATCAATTATTGAATCAGATAGTGATTCTTAAGCAGTTGTTACCCATTGTTTACTTTAAAAGAATAATATTTCTGTAAATTTAATTAAAGGAGTTTATTATGACAATCTCTTCGTATAGTTCAATGAGTATGATGTCTCCTGTTAGCAATATTTCAAAAGATATAGTTGCTCAAAATGATAAAGATTCTGATTCATCTTTAAGTATTGATGAACTGGGTGTTGATGAAGAACAGTTTTCTGCTTTAGATAGTGATGGTGATGGATTAGTTACTCAAGATGAAATTGCAAGTGCGATAGATAGTAAATTAGCATCTTTTGATGGAGAAATGCCTTCAAAAGAAGAATTTGCAAGTTTACTTTCTGATTTAGGTCTTGAAATGCCAGAACCTCCAGCTAAAGCAAATGAAAATAGTGCTATGAGTGATGATTTTAGTTCGATGATTATGTCTCAATATGATTCAAATGGTGATTCTTCTCTTAGTTCTGATGAGGTTTCATTATTAAGTAGTGATGAATTTTCTGCTTTAGATACAAATAGTGATGGAACTATTTCTACTGATGAGCTAAGTAGTGCATTTGAGCAAGTTGCAAGTAGTGGAACTCCACCTCCACCACCTCCATCTGGTGGAGGACAAATGGCATCATCAAGTTCTTCTTCAAGTTCTGAAGAGTACGATGAACTAGATACGAATAAAGATGGAGTAGTTTCTCAAGAAGAAAAAAATGCAGCTTTAGGAATATCTTCAAGTGATACTTCAACAACATCTACAGCATCAAATCAAGAGACGAAAGATAGTTTGAAATTATTGCTTGATACTATAAAACTTAATGCTCAAAATAGTTCAGATGAACTTAATTTGAGTAGTTTTAAAAATATTATGAAAATGGTAAATAATCAAAATAACAGTAGTGATTTGAATACTTATTTATCTAATTTATCTTCAAACAACTCTTCTAAAATTAGTTACGCTTAATGCGTAACTAAAATTCAATAAATAAATCAAAAAATCGCAATTTTACTATACTTTACAAGTATTAATTTTTTTTAAAATTATACTATTTAACAATTTTTATGTTAGAATAAATAAATTATATATTAAGGAGTATACTATGAATACAAGTATTGTAGGAAGACATATAGATTTAACAGATGCGTTAAAAGATTATATAAATAGCTCAATAGAAGTTTTTAAAAAATTTAATTTAGATATTATTTCGGTAAACTCAATTATTTCACAAGAAGAAAAACATGGGAAAAAAGCTTTTTCTTTTGAATTTACATTAAATATTGCAAATTTGGATACAGTAGTAGTAAAACAAAAAGATAAAGATTTATATGCAGCTGTTGATATTGCAGTTGATAGAGTATCAAAAGTATTAAGAAGACATCATGACAAAATTGCAGCTCATAAAGCTACAAAATTAACAGAAGTTGTTGCAACTGAAATTCAAGATCAAATTGCTTTAGAACTAGAGAAATTTGAAGATGAAATCACTCCAGTTAGATTAAAATCTTATAAACCTATGGATATTGAGGAAGCTTTAGAAGAGTTAAAAGCTTCTGATGCGATATTCAAAGTGTTTTATGATAAAGATGATGTAATGAGAGTTCTTTATAAAAGTTCTGTTTCTGGTAAATTTGGATTATATTAAAAAGAGCCTTAGGTACGAAAAAGGTATTAGCAAAATTGCTAATACCTTTTTTGGTTTATAATAAAAAATAGGATTAAAAAAATTTATGGATAAAACACTAAAAAAAATCGCTCTTATTGGGCAACCAAATGTTGGAAAATCTTCATTATTCAATAGAATTGCAAATAAAAGAATAGCGATAGTTTCTGATATGGCAGGAACAACAAGAGATATTAGAAAACATGAAATTGAAATTTTAGATAGAAAAGCATTGATGTTAGATACAGGTGGTATTGATGAAACAAATGATGCTATATTTTCAAATGTAAAAAGAAAAGCTATTGAGACGGCAAAAGAGGCTGATATAATACTTTTTATGGTTGATGGAAAAAATATTCCAGATGATAAAGATAAAGAATTATTTTATGAGCTTCAAAGACTAGGCAAAGAGTTAGCTTTGGTTGTTAATAAAATTGATAATGATAAAGAACTTGAAAGACTTTGGGAGTTTTTTGAGTTTGGAATAGGGGATGAAAATCTTTTTGGAATTTCAGTTTCTCACAATAGAGGAACAAAAAATCTTTTTGAATGGATTTATCAACATCTTCCAGTAAATCTTGAAACAGTAGCAAAAGAAGAAGCAGAAGCTATAAGAAAAGCCAAATTAGAAGAAGATGAATATTATTTTGATGATGAAGATTTTTCAAGTGAAGAAAATGGAGATTTTGAATCAACTTTAGAAGAAACAAGTGATGAAGATGAAGTTAATAACAAAATCAATGTTGCCATAATTGGAAGAGTAAATGTTGGGAAATCTTCAATATTAAATGCTATTTTAGGAGAAGAAAGATCAGTTGTTTCTCCAATAGCTGGTACTACTATTGATCCAGTTGATGAATCTTTTGAGTATAGAGAAAAAGAGATTACATTCGTTGATACAGCAGGTTTAAGAAGAAGAGGAAGTATTGAAGGAATTGAAAAATATGCTTTAATGAGAACTAAAGAGATGCTTGAAAAAGCAAATATGGCTTTAGTTATTTTAGATGCTTCAAGAGAACTTACAGACTTAGATGAAAAAATTGCAGGACTTGTTGATGAATATGGTCTAGGAACAATTATTGTTTTAAATAAATGGGATGAAAATATGGACACATTCCAAAAAATAGAAGAAGAGATTAGAAGAAGATTTAGATTTTTATCTTATGCTCCAATTATTGCAGTTTCTGCAAAAACAGGAAGAAGTATAGAAAGACTTAAAGATAAAATTGTAGAAATTCATGATAATTATACACAAAGAATACCGACTTCTCAACTAAATAGAGTTATTGAGGAAGCTGTAAGTAGACATTCTCTTCCAAGTCCAAATGGTGTATATTTAAGAATCTATTATACAACACAGTTTAGTTCTAAACCTCCTAGAATTGCGCTTGTAATGAATAAGCCAAATCTTTTACACTTTACATATAAAAGATATTTAATTAACTTTTTAAGAGAAAACTTCAATTTTGAGGGAACTCCAATTCATGTTATTGCAAGAGGTAAAAATGATAAAATGGGTGATGAAGAGTATTTAGAAAGAGATACTAAATAGGATTGTCTTTATGTCAAAAATCTATCTTTTGAGTAATCAAAAATATTCAGATGTGGAAAACTTAGAAGTTTTTCACATTGAATACATAAAATCAGATATAGATTTATCTTCTTATGATGCCTTAATTTTTACTTCAAAAAATGCAGTTTATTCTCTTGATTCTTTCAATAAAGATTGGAAAAATATTGATTCTTATGTAATTGCTCCTAAAACATCTCAAATAGTAGAGAAATTAGGTGGAAAAGTTGTTTTTACAGGAATAACTTCACACGGAAATGAATTTGCTCAAGAGTTAATCAATCTATTAAAAAACAAAAGAGTTCTTTACATAAAAGCTTTAAAAACAGTTTCAAATTTAGTAGAAATACTAAAAGAAAATAACATTTTAATAGATGAATTAGTAACTTATCAAACATCTTGCAAAAAATCAAATATTTTATTAGAAGATAATTCGGTTTTTATTTTTACTTCTCCTTCAAGTGTTGAGTGTTTTTTTAATCAGTACTCTTGGAATGATTCATATAAAGCAATAGTTATTGGAAAAACAACTGCAAATTATTTGCCAAAAAATATAAACTATACAATTAGTTCTGAAACATCTATTGATGAGTGTATAAAACTAGCAAAGCAAATATCGTTTTAAACTCAATTTTAAACATCTTTGGATAAAATAAAAGAATCTAAGTGGTTCGGGATTTCCATTGTTGTGGGTCCGATAATTTATTTTTGT
>ERZ724518.729-NODE-729-length-14581-cov-7.732204_pt1 | contig 14581 bp, 14 predicted proteins | sample MGYA00376051_ERZ724518 | MGnify/ENA primary metagenome ERZ724518 (study PRJEB28724, sample SAMN07190885) | wastewater metagenome | isolation source: influent of sewage treatment plant in Hong Hong | place: Hong Kong | collected 2016-03-17 ... | reverse complement strand
AACTCAATCCTAAAGAAATAGTAAAAGTCAAAAAAACTCCATCAATATTTAAATTATATTTTTCACATTTTTTTCTTATATTTTCACATATTTCATTTACTTCATCTTCTTTTTTATCATAAAAAGTTATACAAAATTCTTCTCCACCAATTCTTCCAAATGGTATATTTTTATCAATTAAACCATTTACAATATCACAAAAAGTAATTAAAACCTCATCTCCAACAGAATGACCAAATTTATCATTTATTTTTTTAAAATTATCAATATCAATTATTGCAATATCAAAATTTTGATTATTTGTTATAGCCTTTTCCAATAAAGCTTTACTTTCAATAAAATACTTTCTTCTATTTCTTATTTTTGTCAAAGAATCCATATTTGCAAGAGTATAAAGTTCTTTATTTTTTTCACTTATTTTTTTATAAGCAAATCTCAATCTTTTGGTTCTTCTTTCAACTCTTTTGTTTAATAACTCATTTTGATTATTGATTAAACTTTGATTTTTGTATATAAAAAAGAAAATAAAAAACATAATGACAAATACTATTAAGTTAAAAATCACCATAGTTTTTTTACTATTTTTTATCAGATTTCTTTGACTTGTAGCACTTAAAGATATTATATATTCATTTTTCTCATCAAAAAATTGAATATTATTTACTAAATAATTATCATCCATAAAAAGTGTTACTTTAGTATCTAAATAATTAAGTTTAATATCAAAATCAAACTTATTATCTAAAACATTTCCAATTTTTACACTTTCAAATATTGCATATCTTTTAGAAAGAGCTTCTGCATCTAATAACTTTGAAGTAACAATATATCCTACATTTTCGCCTGTTTTATCGCTCATTTTTACTTGACTTTTGAAAACATATACGAACTTTGAATTAAAATTTATAATTGTATTTATATTATTAACGCTTTTAAACTTTTCTATCAAAAAGATTTCAAACTCTTTTTTATTTGCATTTAAATATTCATTATCATATTGAGAATATATAATCTTATCTTTAGTATTTACATACATAATTGAATCTAAATTTATCTCTGCTAGAGTATGAGACCCCTCTCTAAAATTTGCATAAATATATTTCTTATTCTTATTTTTCATAAACTCATAAGTATCATCCCAGTTAGCATAATCATTTGTAGAATTTGTCAAAGACTCTATATTTTTATTTATTACATTTAAAAAAGTCTCTATACTATTTTTATTTTGTTCTTTTTCAATCGCAAGAAAATCATTTAAAAAAAACTTGTTGCTTGTATAAAATACTATTCCACATAATAAAATATATGAAATCAAAAAATAAACAATATTAAATTTAATATATTTGTATTTCAATGTAACCTCTTTATGTTTATATAAAGTAATAAGTACTCAATTATAACTAAAATATAGATAAAATAACACTATTAGAAAAAAGAAGGATTTTTATATGACAAAAAAACAATTTTTAGATGATTTACAAAAAATATATGATTTTTTAAACGATGAAAAAGCAAAAGTAAACTTACTGATAAAATATCTTGAAAATAATGAGTTTGATAAACTTGAATTAATAAATGATTTTGCAAAAGCTTTAGGTTTACAAATGAATGATGATTTAAGATTTGCACTTGTAACTAGACTTGTGAACTTAAGAGATGATTCACTTGTTCAAGTATTAAAAAAACTTGAAAAAACTGAACTAGAGATTATTGAACTTCAAGAAAAAGCTTATCAATTTGTAAAAAAATATTGGCATGATAAACACACAAAATTAATAGATTTTATCACTCAAAACTCTTTATTAACACCATTTTATCAAGAGGTATTTATTGGAGTTTATAATGTTGGACTTCAAATGAGTTCTTGGCAAACATCTTGGACAGCACATATTATAAATGGAATAAACAAAGATTTAATGGCTAAGTTTGACGGTGATGAAGAAAAGATTATGAAATATCTTGAAGATGAAAAACTTTTAGACTTAGGTCATGGAGGAATTACTGCTGATAGATGTTATTCTGCATTGGTTAAAGAAAAAGATAAGTATGAATCAAAAGCTTATATCAAAGCATTTAAAAAAGAGACAACAGAGGTTGTTGATGCACTTGAAGAGTTTGCAGATAAACTAATAGAGCTTGAAGATGATATTTTTAATCAAAAATGGGATTATGTACTTTACATTCAAGCACTTATAAAAGCATTTAGTGAAGATAGAACTAATGAATTAGTTTCAAAATGGGCAGATGTTGATAGAGCTTGGATGAAAATAAAAACTCCAATTCAAATAGGTCATCCACTTGAATACTATGAAGACCACTTTAGAAAAGCCGTTGCACTTGAATGGGATATTAGATTAACTAATCCAAAATTTGCACAAAATGACCATAGAGTAAATAAAATAAAATCAGCATTTGCAAAAATTTTTGATAGTTTTGAATCAAATGAAAGTTACAAAAAAATCTATGATTTTAGTTTTGCATCACTTGATAAAGTTCAACTTTATGTGGGACGACCAGCTCTATTTTTTGGAGCAGAATTAAATGGTATGTTTTCAGCTCAAGTTGTTCCAAATGATGAAATAGTTAGCCTTGAAGAGGGTAAAAAAATCTTTGCATTTTCTGATGAGATTTTACAAACAAGCAGAGCAAAACCATTTTTAAAATTAAGTCGTGAAATATTTGGACAAGAATTACTTACAAAAGATAGAACATTTTTATTTAATGAAACAGCATCTTGGCATCAAGTTTATGATATTAGCACTGTTGGACATGAATATGGTCATATTTTATGGTGTGATGATGAAACTGAATCAGTTATGAATAAAAGTGGGAATTTCAAAAATATAGAAGAGTTCAAAGCAACAACTGGTGGATTAATCTCTTATTTCTTAGATGAAAATGATGATGAAAAACATCTAAAAAATCAAGTTATAATTGACCTTGTAAAAAGAAGTGTTGGGCTTATTGGATGGATGGAAGTAGATGAAGTACAACCATACTATTGTGAGGGATTAATTCACTTAAATGGATTATTTGCTACAAAAGTTTTATCATGGGATGATGAAAATAAAAAATTAGAAATTGATATTTCAAATGAAAAATATGAAACTTTAAAAGCTTGGTATATAGAAAATTACACAGCGTTAGCAAAACAGTATTTAGAAAAAATTGATGCAACACAGTTTTTAAATAAATATGCAACAAAAACTGAAAAATATTTTATGCCAAATGATGAAAATATCAATTCATTTGTTAAATATTATTTCAAAAGATACCAAGAAATCGGTCAAGAATTAGATACTGAAGATAAAAAAAGTAATTATGTAAAATAGGTTAAATCCTATTTACATAAATGACTTCATCTTTTTCTATACAATATGCACTAAGTCTTCCATATCCCTCTTTATCATAACAACAACCCGTATCTACATTTATAAAATGTTTTGTTATATCTATCTCTTTTTGAATAGAGTGTCCAAAAATATTAAATATTTTAGCATCAGCTTTTGGCTCTTTTCTACTCCATAAAACCTCTTCTTCAAAAATCAACTCTTTTTCTCTTTTACTCCAAACATCTGTTGCACAAGAGTGTGTAACTACTATTGGCTTTTCATTTTTTTTAAAAGGAAGTTCCAAATACAAAGGTAGTTTTTTCAGCCAAAAAAAGTGTTCCATCAACTTTTTAAATTTTTTATCATCTTTTGTACAAATAATTTTTCCATCACTATCAATTTTGATTATTTCATAAGAGAAAAGAGTCTGTTTTCCACCATTATTTATCCATCTATGATGATAGTTTAAAGATGGAAATTTTGGATATATTTTTTCAAACTCTATTAAAAAATCTATCATCATTTTTTCATGATTTCCAAGCACACATAAAAAGTTATTATCTTTTACAAAATCAATAACCTCTTTTGACTTCCTTCCCCTATCAACTAAATCACCAACAAAAATAAGCTTAGAGTCGTCTGGAAATTTGTTCAATAGTGCCTTTAAAGTATCAAATTCTCCATGAACATCACCTATAACATAAGTCATCGAAAATACCTTCTTATTTTATACTTGGACTTATACTTTTCCAATCTTCTCTTAAAGTTTTAACCAAATTAAATCTATCATTTGGAGCTGCAATTTCACCATATTCATAAGGAGTAACTACAACTAAACCACCTTTTAATAAACTTGTAAAAGTATTTGATTCAACCTTTGAACCACTAAAAATAGAAAATTTCATCTCAAAACCACTTATGTCATAGAATTCAGAATTTTTTCTAATAAACTTTGTATATTTATCATAAATCAAACAATCAACTACAACTTTAGAACCATCGTCACTTAAATCTATTTTACTTACTTTTCCAATTTGAACATTTTTATAATATACAGGTGCATCTACATTTACACTTGAAGCTGTAATATCTTCTACTTTAAAGACTGTTCCAAAGTGTGATTTATCAACTGAAGGTTGTGTTTCTAAGCCATCAAATCTTGTTTGTAATGCTTGATTTTCACTTTTTATAACTCCAATATTTACAGCCATAACTGTTGAACCTGCATTTGCTATTTCTTGAAGAGAGATTCTTGGTTTTTTTAGATAAAAAACTGTTCCAGCTTTTGCAAAAGAATCAAAATCATCATAAATAATAGCTTTTACCTCAACTTGTTGCTTTTCATTTAATCTAACTTTTGTAACTTTTCCTACATTTACACCTTTGTAAGTTAATTGAGAAAAATTCTCTTGTAAACCCTCAACATCATTGAAAACGATGGTTATACTATTTGTTGAGTTTTTCATATCATCTTCATTTTGAAAAATTTGATATTTCTCAAAAACTACTTTTGAATCTGTATCAAGATTTATAGAGCCATTTAAAAGTGAAGAGAAATTATCAACTTCAAATAAAACTCCACTTAGACTAGCTTTTAGATTTACAACACCTTTTTTATAAAATCTGCTTTTATTTGTGATATATTTTTTAAAGTCTGTGTAAATAAATAGATTTACTTTTGATTTATTGTCATCAAATTTTATATCTCTTACAAAACCTATCTCTTGATTTTTATACATTATTGCCATATCAGGTTTTATCTCAAAACTATTGTTAAAGTCTGCTTCTATTACAAAACCTGTATTATTTACTCTTCTTAATTTTTCAACATCTTTGAATGAACTATATAATTTGAACTCTTTTTTTGCAACTTTATTTTCATCTTTTTTATCTGAAATCAAGCCTATTGCACCATTTAATAAAGGTTCTATTCCACTATAATTTAAATTTAAATTTAGATTTTTCATCTCTACAAGTTTTGAACTCATATCATAAAAAAGGCTATTATCATTTATAAGATTTTTGTATTTTTCATCAATAGATATAGAAATTTTCACATTTTTTAAATCACTTGTTAAAGCATAATCATCAACTTTTCCTATCTCAATATTTTTATAATAAATTTTTGATTTATTACTAATAGAATTTAAACTATCGCTTAAAAGTTCAACTTTTATACTTGTAGCACTTTTATTTATATCTTTTTTGTTAATCGCTATAAAGTTGTTTTTAAATTCACCTTTTTTATAATCTAACGATACAAAATTTCCTTTTACAATATTTCCTAAATTTTTAATTCCATCAGTAGAAATCATAGGTTCTTCAATAAAAAATTTAGTTTTATCAGTCAATAAATACTTATACTCTTCATAAATAAACGCACTTGTATTTAAACTATCTTTATTTAACTTTACTTGAGTTATTTTTCCTATTTCTATACCTTTATAAATAATAGGAGTATTCTCTTCTATTCCGTTTGTATCAATAAAATTTATACTGAAAAACTCTTTGTTTTTTAAATCATCTTTTTTTGCATATAAAACATACGCGTCCTCTTTTGAGATTTTTTCATCATCTTTATTTGGAGTAATAACTGTAATTCCACCTACTAAAGCAGAATACAAAGAACCTAACTCAATATTTAATCCACTTGCACCATAACTTACTTTTAAAGCTTCATTCATTACAAATTTTGAACTTTTATTTACCAAATAGTTAAATTTATCATAAATATAAGCTGTAAAATATACTTTTTCAAAAACAAACTCTTTCGCAATAATTTCACCTATTTGGAAATTATTATAAAAAACAGGTGTTCCAACTTCAGCATTATCTTTATCATTTGCAATCAATGAAATATAATACCCCTCATTGTTGTATTGATCATTTGGTTGAGAATCAAGACCATCAAAAACATATTTATATTTTCCATTATCATACTCTTGAGGTGTTTTATATGTTGGAGACAACTCAATCTTATAACCACTAATTAGTGTACTTAAACCAGAAATTTTTGTAAGAGATATTGTTGGTTTTTTAATCCAAAATTGTGAACTTTCACTTGCTACATATTTTGCAACTTCATTATCAACCAAAATATTTACATTTACACTTCTTAAATCTTCGTGCATAGATATTTTTGTAACTTTTCCAAGTTGTAAACCTTTGTACTCCAAAGGTGTAACACCTTCTTTTAGTCCATCCGCACTTTTAAATACAACAGTGATATTTGTACCTTTTTTCATATAAGATTCATAAGCAATCCAACCTAAAATTCCTAGAATAATCAAAGGTAAAATCCAGATAAATGAAACTGCTTTCTCTTTTTCTAACTTTGGTTCATATACTTTTGGTTCTAATATATCTTTACTCATCCCAAATAATCCTTGTATCAAATCTATTTGCTGCTATCATTGTTAATATTACCATTAAAGCAAAAGATGTTGCAGCTATTCCACCTTTTATGTTAAAAATCTCATCAAGTTGTACTATTGAAGCCAAAAGTGCAACAACATAAATATCTATCATTGACCATTTTCCAATAGCCTCAATAAATTTAAAAATCAAAATTTTTCTATTATTTGACATCTTCACATTTACTTTTAAACTTGAAAAAATAAAAAGTAATCCCACAAGTTTAATCATAGGTATTACAACACTTGCAATAAAAATTACACCTGCTATAAAGTAACTTCCATGTTCTAAAAAGCTTATAACTCCACCCAAAATTGTGCTTTCTACCTTTACACCAAGTCTTGTAACTTCCATAATTGGATAAATCATTGCTGGAATGTAAAGCAATATTGCACAAATTGTAAGAGCTAACGAAACTTGTAAAGAGTCTTTTATTCTATGTCTAACTATATGATTACATCGTGTACAAACAAAATTATCATAATTTTCTTTTTCATACATTTGATGGCAATTTTTACAAGAGATTAAAATCATCCCAAAACCCTAATCATCAAATACACTTTTATCTTCAAACTTTACATTTGACATATAAAAACAGAAAATATAAGCTAACATAACATAAAAACCAATATCAAATTTTGTGGAACTAACCATTCCAATAAGTTTTATATATGTCACAATAATACTTATAACAAAAACTTCAATAAATCCCCAATGTTTGAAAAACTGAAAACTATCATGCAATAAGGTATCCGAAAAAAGTCTAATATTTGTTTTTTCTTGAATATATGCAAATATAATTACCAAAGAGTTTAAAGTTGGTGCTAATATAATAGTAAAAAAAACTATCAATGCTACAAAAAAGAAATTTTGTTCTAACAAAATAGAAACTGTACCAATCAAAGTAGCTTTTAGTTCATTTTCATTTATATTTAGACTTATGATTGGATAAATATTTAAAATTCCAAATAACAAAAGAGCAGAAATTGAATAATACAAAGAATCTATGGAGCTTTCTTTCTCTTTTTTAATTTTAGTATTACATCTTGGACATCTTTGAGTACAAGTTATATCGTCATGTTTTTTTATAAACAAACCACAACTATAACACTCCAAAATATCATCAATCTCTTTTTGCATAAATCCTATCCTTTTAATAGTGGCATTTTAACATAGTAAACTTTTTTCATTCTAAAAACTCTTTACTAAGGTAGAATAAAATTAAATATATAGTATTATACAACTGCTAATATGCAATCAAATAATATTTTTTTAAAGGTTAATAAAAATGCAATTTAATATAACACAAGCACAATTAGGTACTAGACCTCCTGTAGTTAAACCTGATCCAAAAGTTTTACAATTTTTAGGTGAAGAAAAGATGAGAAAATTAATCTCAGACCACTATGATTTACTAAGAGTTAGTAACATAAAAGGACTATTTCCTCCAACGCCTGAAGGCTTTGAAATGGCAAAAAAACACTCTGCTGATTTCTTTATTCAAATTTGTGGAGGACCAGATTATTTTAATCAAAGCCGTGGTGCTCCTATGATGGCAGGAAGACATGCAGCTTTCAAAATCACTCCAGAAGCTAGAATGATATGGCTTGAATCTTATATAAAAGTCTTAGAACCACTTGAAATGCCAGAAGATTTAAAACAATCTTTTTGGAATTATCTTGATATTTTCTCAATTTGGATGGTAAATACTCCTGAATAATTTTGTAAATAATATTAAATAAGTATCGACTTATTGTACTTATCTGATATTTATATTATTTTATTTTGTATCTTATTTGTAACTTAACATTACAAAATAAATTAAACCACTTCAAATTGATTAAATTTAATTAAAATAGTGTTAAAATGATGTATCATTGTAAAAATAAATTAAAATTATTAGGCTAAAAATGAAACTAAGAGAACTTAAATATAATGTTTTTTTTGAATATATAAAAGATATAAGAAGATACAACTATGATATTGAAATTTTTTTAAAAAATGAAAACTTATGTGATATTGTTAATCCAACTATACCTTTACCAGACGAAGTTGAACCTTTAGCAGATAGATTAAATATAATTAAAGATTTTGAAAATACAACTTGTATATTTGCTGTTTCACAAATGTCATTAACAACCATAATAAGATATAAAAATGATATGGTTGAAGAAGATAAAACAAAAATTGAATTTGAACAACTAAAAAAATACACTGATAAATTAATTGATTTTTTAATTTCTAAAATATCAAACTTTAAAATAATGTTTGAAGGAATATCGGTTGCAAGTAGTATGATGGTAGAACCATCTAACATTGAGAATATAAGAAAATCATTACCAGAAATTACTTTTGATAATCTAACAGATGAATATAGATTAAGAGTTTCAAAAGAATTAGATGAAAAATATATTTTTATAGAAGAAAAGACTATAATGAAGACATATAGTCTTGATATAAACGCGATAAATCCTTTTTTAGTAAAAAATAAAAAAGATAATTTTATTGGTTGGAATGTAATATCATTTAAAGAATTAAATAATCGATTGTATTATAATTATAATGAAATTATAAATAATCATAATAGATTAGAAAGTAGTGATATTTCAAATCTTTTAGAGAAAAAGGATATTTAACAATGAATATAGTTTCATCTAAAAATTCTTCGGGAGATTTTTTCGATATAAAAGATATTTTAAAAACTTTAGGAGTATGTATTTCAGTTTCAGCTGTAATATCAACAGCTGTTCCTATATCAAGGAATATTGTAAATAATCGTGAAGCCTATTCAAATTCAAATAATTCATATTCTAAAGATATCAATTCACATGAGATGATTTATATAACAAGTGCTATTGAAGAAACTATCAAAAAAGCTTCACCTTATCAAGTTGAAAATATTAAAAGGTCAACCATTGGGCAAAAAAAGGATGAATTTATTATAGTTGATGTTTATACAAAATCAGATGATAAAGATAAATTTAAACTTTTTGAAGCAGAAGGCTTTGTATTAAGTGAATTACCAGAAAATTACTATGTAAGATATTTTTAATGTCATTTAATAGTTCATACTATTTAAAATTAATTACAAAAGAGTTATCTTTTTATAATGAAGCTAAAACTGATGAAGAAAAAGAATATTGGGGAAGGAACATAATAAGTAGAGGATACTATACTGTATTATTACATTGTAAATATGTTTTAAATATAACTGACCTAGAAAGATATTCTACTGATACACATAAACAAATAATTTTACAAGTTGTAAATGCTCAAGTAAAAAGATTTTTAGAGGTATACAAAAAATTAAGAGAATATGCAGACTATTATAAAAGTTTAAAAGATGACTTAAAAAATGAAATTTTTGATGCTACAAAACTAAGCAAGTTTATTGATAATATAACATTTTTGATTCAATTTGATAAAATAAAATTAAGTAAACGCTAGTTAGAAATCTAATTCCCAATAGCCAAAGCATATAAAATCATAGAATTCTCTTCTATAAATTCACAAACTTCATCATCATAATAAGCCCCTATTCCACTACAACCAATATCTAAATAATTTGATGCTAAATACAATCTATGTCCAATAATTCCAGCTTTTTGATAAGCTTCTTGATAATTTTTACTTTTTGTAGCTAAGAAAAATGTAACTGCACTACTTCTTCCTAAATCTTGTTCAAGACATAGGTAACCACTCTTTTGACAAAAGTCGCCATTTTTTATAAGTTTTCCATTTTTATAAAGCCCTAAAACTTCACCTTCAACTCTATTTATAGTGTAATAAATATCAACTTGTTCATCACAATCGCTTTTTATAGCTTGATTTACTACACCCATTATAGATTCAAATTGTATTTTAGAAATACCTTGTTTTGTAAATTCTCTAATAGACCTTCTTTTAAAAATCGTATCTTGAAATCTTTGTTTTTGAAAATTAAAAATAGCACTATTTTCTTGAGCTTTTTTATCTATAATTTTTAAAGTATCTTCATAAACTTTTTCAATCATCTCATTTTTTTCAAAAAAACTTATATTTTCTTCAATATAAGATGAACCATCAAGAGTTGGAAGATTTAAAGAAAATCCATCTTTTTTTATCTCTTTTTTATTTCCAACGATTACAATAGATGTAAAAAACTCTTTTTCATCAAAGCAAAAAAATTGATTTAATTTCTTCTTTGGAAAGTCATATAAAATCTCAAATTCTTTATCAAATAAGTAAGCACTTGCTTCCATACATCCAATTAAATGACCCACATCCAACAAACAATATCTAAATGCTCTATTTTTATATTTCCAAGATGAACGAAAATATAAAGATGAGATAAAAAATATAAAACCATCAACACTATAATTTAAACCTAAAATCTCTTCAATTCCCTCATTATTTTCAAGTTTTTGGAGTATTACTGCACTTGAAGTTCCAACTTCAATATGATAAATTCCATCTTCAAAACCATCTACATTTCTTGTTTGAAAATAGAGTTCATTTGGATATAAAGCACCTGCACTTGGATTAATTCTTAGATAATATTCGCCTGATGGATAACTCTTTTTAGCACTAATTCCGCAAATTAAATACAAAAAATTATAATTCTCATTTTGTGAATTTAAAGAAACTCTTTTATAATCTTTTGAATAAAATTTAAATTTATTTGGGGGATTATTCCAGTCTACCCTATTTGGATTTGTTCTTATCGAGTTATATGAGTGTTTAGTATTTTGATGATAACTATTAAGCATCAATAACATCAGGTTTTCCTGTGTAATAACCTTGAGAGAAATCTATCCCTAACTCTTTTACAATTAAAAATGTAGCTTCATCACTTACAAATTCTGCGATTGTTTTAGAACCAATTTTTTTTGCAAAATCTATAATTGTCTCAACAATGATTTTATGTTTATTATTTTCACTCATTCCTTTAATTAATGAACCATCAATTTTTATATAATCTACATTCAGTCTTAAAACATGCTCAAAATTTGAATATCCTGTTCCAAAATCATCTATTGCAATTTCAGCACCAAGAGCTTTTATTTGAGTAATGAAATTTATAACTTCATCATAATTTTCAATACCTTCTGATTCTAAAATCTCAAAAATTATTCTTGAAGCTGTTTTTGTTTTTATGATTGTTTTAATTATCTCTTGTACTGTATTTGCATCTTTTATATCATCAATAGATAAATTTACAGAAAATCTCTCTTCTTTATCTTTAAATATATTACAAGCTTGATGAATTACTTCTGCTGTGATATGTGGATATAACTTTGTTTTTTTTGAGATATTTAAAAATTGTAATGGTGGAACAATATTATTATCTTTATCTATCATCCTAACTAATGTTTCATATTTTGATATTTTACCAGTTGATAAATTCATTATAGGTTGATAATGACATATAATTCTATTATCAATTAATGCTTCTCTAATGCAAGTAGCTACTGCTATATTTTGTTTATATTGTTGTTCAATATTTGCATTTTCTTTATAAATTGCAACTTTTATTTTATTTTGTTTGGCATAATGTACAGCAACATCTGCTTTTGTAAATAATCTATACTTCTCTTTTGCAATTCCCACAGAGAATGTAATTTGAATTCTTTCCCCTTCTATGTGAAAAATTTCTTCTTCAAAAAGAGATAAGATATTTCTAACATTGTGTTCTATTATTTCTAATGGAAGATTTTCATAATATAAAATTGCAAATTCATCACCATCAATTCTATAAGTTTCAAAATCTAATTTTGAAAACCATAAAGCAATATCTTTTAAGATTTTATCTCCATTTTCTGTACCAAAAAAATCATTTATCTCTTTAAATTCATCTATATTGAAAATCACACAAGCGATTGGATTTTTTTTAGAAATATCAACAATAATCTTTTGTCTATTTGGTAAACCAGTTAATTGATCATAATATGCTAATTTTTCATTTTGTTTTTCAAGCATAACTTGAGCAGTTATATCTCTTCCACTACCAATAGTTCCAATTAGTCTACCATTTGAATCATGCAATGGAGCTTTATGAACTTCTAAATATACAAGTTCTCCTCTTATATTTCCATACTCTTCAAATATCATAGGTTTCATATTTTCTAAAACTACATGATCAGAATTAAAACACAACTCTCCAAAAGTATGCCAATTTTTATTTTTAGGATGTTTATTTCTTTCTCTTGTAGCAAAAAAAACATCTCCTTTTCCAATCACTTCATCAGAACTTGCCATTAATAAATTTTCACATATAGATTCATTAGCATATAAATAATTACCATCTAAATCTTTTGCCCATAACATATCTGGTAAATGTTTTGAAATTAATTTTAAAAAGTTTTCTGATTGAAGAGTTGATTTCATATAAATTAACCTTTAATTTTAAATTACTAACTATAAAGTTCAACCTAATAGTTGAACTTTATACCAAGATTTGTAGTATCATAGTCATAATCCCTTGGAGAATCATTCATTGATACTGTTTTATAACTTCCCTCAAGTGAGATATTTGAAGTCAATTTATACTCTAAAGAAGCTCCATATCCAAGACCTAAAGCAGAATTATTATCAACAGTTTGTGCAACACCTGTTCCTATAAGAAATCCATTCAAATTTTGAATTATTTCATGACCTGCTTTTAAATCCATGTCAGCTGTAATTACTTCAACACCATTTTTAACATTTCCATATCCTAAACTATTTCCAAAACCTAAAATAATCCCATTATCTAAATAGTTATTTGCTGTATAACCTAAATTATATTGTGTATAAGTATCACTATTTATTTTTGCAGCAGTTGCTCCAACATAAACTTTTGTATCAAATTCACCTGCATTTAATACAGTTGATAACCCTGCAATTAATGAAATTGCCAATAATTTTTTATTCATATTTTATTAAATCCTTTTATTTTGTAGAGTTTGATTGTTGTTGAGTTATTACTTCAACTTCATAAACCTTATCATTGTTTTTGAAGTATGCCAAAATTCCACCAACTATCAAACAAAAAATCACAACAAGTCTTACAATAACTCTTTTTTGTTTTGACTCATTTCCATTGTAATCATCAATTTTATTTAAACTAGGTTCGCCTTTATTCATAAGAACTCCTTTATAAAATTTAAAATTTTGTTGAAAGGTATAGTATCTATATGTGTGTTAAATATTTGTTAAAAGCCCTTTTTTAGGCTGTAATTTCACAAATATTTGCATTTAATAACTTCTTTAAATCTTGTGGTTTAACTTCAATATCAAGCCCTCTTTTACCACCACTTATAAATATTGTTTCAAATTTTTCTACACTTTTATCAAGTGTAGTTTTCAATCTCTTTTTTTGCCCTAAAGGAGAAATTCCACCAAGTAAATATCCTGTTACTTTTTGAGCTTCATCTTTGGCAGCCATCATTGCTTTTTTTACTCCAAAAGCAGTTGCTACATCTTTTAATGAAAGCTGATTTGCAACTGGTATTACGCACACTGCTAACTCCTTTGGAGTTAATTCCACAAGTAAAGTTTTATATACTTGATTAGCATCTAAACCCAATTTTTCAACTGCTTCATCACCAAAATTTATACAAGCTGGGTCATGGTCATATTTATGTATTTTAAAATCACATTTGTTTTTTTTAAGTAAATCAATAGCTGGTGTCATTATTTGTCCTAATTTAATTTTTTTATTAATTCATCAATATCTAAATTCATTTTTGAAAAAGCAAACCATTTTTTACCCAAATCTTTTCTCAAAGAGAGTGCAAGCACAAGAAACTTGCACCTATGAGATAAATATCCTTTTTATCAAGAATAATAAATCTATCATGGGAATTTTGGAAAAT